>Ga0180432_10002225_pt1 | contig 29367 bp, 29 predicted proteins | sample SS_ome_10_FD_132414 | JGI IMG/M metagenome (GOLD analysis project Ga0180432, IMG submission 132414) | Hypersaline lake sediment archaeal communities from the Salton Sea, California, USA - SS_1_MS_2 metaG | ecosystem: Environmental > Aquatic > Non-marine Saline and Alkaline > Hypersaline >...
AAGCCTGCCAGAAACTCGAATCGCTGTTTGATCAGACTTGCCTCTATGTTCTTTGTATCCATGCTCCAAGTATACCACGAAATGCCCACAGCTTGCAATACTTATTTTCTGACAACTACTTAGAGGGAGGGAGATCGGCCGGTCTTCATGAGCGCTCCGATGGAGTAAGACAGCGCCGGCACAAGATGCCAGCGGTCGCGACAAGGGACCAACAACGTGCTCGGTGATTGAGCGTGGAGGTCTGCGGGATGATGCGCGTCCGGAACACCGAACTCGCTGGGGAACCTGGAAGGCGTGATGGAGAGAATAGGGGGAACCCTGCGTGGGGCACACCGTATCCCCCTCAGCCTAACCCTCTCCCACCAGGGGAGAGGGAATTGTCAGTTGCTGCTGCGGGCGCGAGCCACACATCGCGTGCCTGCCGCTGGGGCCCGGCGCACCCGCGTCAACTCGCCTTGACAACGCCCGGAGGCGGGTAGTACTATATTTTAGCTCGTAAACTATTGATTTCGTGAACTATCGCTGGGTGGATCGGACCCGTCCGGGGGCTGCAAGTGAAGGACGATGTTCTTGAAAGCGTCACCGATGGCCTTCTTCGGGCTTTGCCCGTGATCCATCGCAGGCTCCTGAAAATAGACTTCGACGGTCTGGGTGGGGGTATGTCGCGCCACCACATCATGATCATGAAGATGCTGGAGGTCCACGGTACCCTCCGCGTCTCCGAGATCGGCAAGAGACTGATGGTCTCCAACTCCCAGATGACGCATCTTATCGACAGGCTGATCGGCCTTGGGCTTGTCGAGAGGCAACCGGACACGGCGGACAGGAGGGTTGTGAACGTCATGCTCACCGCGGAAGGCAGGGCTGTGTTGGACCAATGCGATAGACTACTCAGGGAGAACCTACGGACGCAGCTTTCCTGTCTCGACGACCAGGAGTTGGAGGCGCTGTCACTGTCACTGGGCCATCTGGGCCGGCTAGCCTCTCAGCCGGAACCGCAGCGGAGCGGTCCGAAAGGAAGGACGTAAGAGTGCGGGACATCATCGAAGTTGAACATCTGGTGAAGCAGTTCAATGGACTGCTGGCGATCAACGATGTCAGCTTCGGGGTCCGTGAGGGGGAGGTATTCGGTTTCCTGGGCCCCAACGGGGCGGGGAAGACCACCACCATCAACATTCTGTGCACGCTGCTCAAGCCGACCTCCGGCAGGGCTATGCTCAACGGGTTCGACGTTTCACGGGACCAGGAAGACGTCCGGATGTCGATCGGCCTGGTGTTCCAGGACCCCAGCCTGGACATCAAGCTGAGCGCCATGCAGAACCTCGAGTTCCACGCCGGTGTGTACAATATGCCTCGGTCCCTCAGCAGGCCGCGCATTGAGCAGATGCTGAAGATGGTGGACCTCTGGGACAGGCGCAAGGACACCGTGCACACCTTCTCGGGTGGAATGCGCCGCCGCCTGGAGATAGCTCGCGGCCTGCTGCACCACCCCCGGGTGCTCTTCCTGGACGAGCCCACCCTGGGACTTGACCCACAGACCCGCTCCTACATTTGGGAGCACATCCTCGACATCCGGAAGCAGGAGAACGTCACGGTCTTCCTGACGACCCACTACATGGATGAGGCCACGGTGGCCGATCGCATAGCCGTCATCGACCACGGGAAGATCATCGCCCTGGATACGCCGGCCGGACTCAAGAGGATGGTAGGTGGGGACATAATCACTCTGACCACCCAGGCCCCTGATGCGGCGATAGAGGAGATAGGCCTCAAGCACAACATAGAGGCCCACAGGGACGCAGAGGGTGTCTCTTTCGAGATCGAGAACGGCGAGGAGTTCATCCCCACCTTGCTGAGCGACTTCAAGAGCGGGCTGCAGAGCATCAGCCTCCGCCGGCCCACGCTGGACGACGTGTTCATGAAGCTGACCGGCAGGGAGATACGGGAGGAAGCTGGTGGCGTCGCAGTCATGAAGAAGCACTTCGGTATTCACCAGACCAGGATGGGAGGAGGCAGGTTCCACTGAAGACCCTCAGCGCTGTACACATTATCTGGTATCGCGACCTTCTCCGTCTCTGGGCGGACAAGGTGAGGCTGAGCGGCAGCTTCTTCATGCCCCTGCTGTTCCTGGTTGTCTTCGGCACGGGCATCGGGTCCAGCGTGATTGGCGGCATGGGCCAAGGCGACCTGGACTACGTCACGTTTCTGTATCCCGGAATAGTCGCCATGGTGGTACTGACCAATTCCGTCATGGCCTCCATGTCCATCGTCTGGGACCGGGAGTTCGGCTTCCTCAAGGAAGTGCTGGTGGCGCCGATCAGCCGCACCGCGGTCGCCATAGGCAAAGCCCTGGGCGGGGCCACCCTGGCGTCCTGCCTGGGCATGGTGATGCTGGTCTTCATCCCCTTCGCTCACGTCAAGCCGTCGGCGGCCGGCGTGTTCATGATGATAGGGGTCATGTTCGTACTGGCCCTGTCTCTGGCATCCCTGGGCCTCTACGTCGCCTCACGCATCAGGAGTATGGAGGCCTTCGGCGTTGTGATGCAACTGCTGATGTTTCCTCTAATGTTCCTGTCCACTACCCTGTTCCCCGCCGACCGTCTGCCTTCCTGGCTTGGCACCCTGATCAAGTTCAACCCCTTCACCTATGGCGTCGACGCCATGCGGCAGGCGATTCTCGGCTCCGATGTTGCCGCCCCCTATGGAATAGAGCTCTTCGGCTACCAGATGCCAATTATCCTGGACGTCGTGGTCGTCGCCCTCTTCGGCCTGGTTATGGGCATCCTGGCGGTGAGGTCCTTCCACGTTCAGGACTGATCTCTCCTCCGTCTACTTCGGAAGAACGCCTCAATGTGGCCAATACCTTCGTCCCAGAGGTGCCCGGTTTGTGCTGAGGATTCACACCATATAGGAAGCAACCGCGCCAATCGCTTCTTCATGGCCCGCGGAGCCCTTGTGCGGGTAAGAGCGGCATGTGTCAAACACGATCGAACATAAATGGACACCCGTCGAGGCCACATGCTATAGTATTTGAGTTGTGCCCATGACCGCGACGACATACGAGACCATAATAGGGCTGGAGGTCCATGCGCAGCTTCTCACCCGAAGCAAGATGTTCTGTTCTTGCTCGGCCGACTACGCTGATGCTCCGCCCAACACTCACGTCTGTCCCGTATGCCTGGCTCTGCCCGGGGTACTGCCTGTCATCAACCGCAGGGCGATAGAGTACGCCATCATGACGGCCCTGGCCTTGAACTGCACCATACCGGGGTTCACCAAGTTCGACCGCAAGAACTACCCTTACCCCGACCTGATGAAGGGCTATCAGATATCCCAGTACGATTCGCCCATCGGCATCAACGGCTGGCTGATGGTGGAGACGGAAGGGGTGCAGAGGAGAATAGGCATCACGCGTGTCCACATGGAGGAGGACGTGGCCAAGCTGATCCACCGCAGCACCTCGTGGGGCCAGCCCTGCAGCCTGGTGGACGTGAACCGCTCCGGCGTGCCTCTGATGGAGATCGTGTCCGAGCCTGATATCCGTTCCGCCCAGGAGGCCAGGCAGTATCTCATGAAGCTGCGGGGTATCCTGCAGTACCTGGGTGTGTCCACCGGCAACATGGAAGAGGGCAGCTTCAGGTGCGACGCCAATATCAGCATACGGCCTGAGGGCGCTGTTGAAACCCTGGCCAAGGTTGAAGTCAAGAACATGAACAGCTTCAAGGCGGTGTTCAGGGCCCTGGAGTACGAGGCCGAGCGCCAGCGGCAGGTGGCCGCTGAAGGCGGCGCTCTGACGCAGGAGACGAGGGGGTGGGTGGAGGAGCAGGGGGTGACTGTCTCCCAGCGCAGCAAGGAGTACGCCCACGACTACCGCTACTTCCCCGAGCCGGACCTCCCGCCGCTGAACCTGGGGCGGTCGTGGATTGAGGAGATAGAAGCCCGCCTGCCGGAGCTCCCCGATGTGAAGAGAGAGCGTTTCCTGGAGCAGTATGGGATACCGCTCTACGATGCCAACCTCCTGACCGGTTCCAGGGCCGTGGCCGACTACTTCGAGTCCTGCCTTCAGGTGCAGGGGCGAGGCACGCCGGAGAGTAGGGCCAAGACGGTGACCAACTGGATACTCGGCGACTTCGCCCGTCTCCTCAATGCAAACGACATGGAGATCAACGAGTCCAGGGTCGCTCCCGCCAGCCTGGTCGAGTTGCTCGATCTGGTGGACGAGGGGCAGCTAAGCGGTCCCGCCGCCAAGAAGGTGTTTGAGGAGATGTTCCAAACAGGGAGAGGCGCCAGGGAGATCGCCACGGAAAAGGGATTGACGCAGATGAGCGACTCTTCTGCCGTGGTCGAGATCGTCAGGCAGGTACTGGCCGACAACCCGCAGGCGGTGGCCGATTTCAAGGCGGGGAAGGAGCAGGCGGTGAAGTTCCTGGTGGGACAGGTCATGCGGGCCAGTCGTGGCCGTGCCAATCCCCAGATGGTGACTGAGGCAATCAAAGAAGAGCTTGGGGCGGAATAGTGGAAACGTATCTCTATGCGGCCCAGATCATAGTGTCTATTGTGCTCATCGCGGTCCTAATGCTGCAGGTCAGGGGCGGCGGGCTTGGTGGCATATTCGGCCAGCCGGATAGCACGTACCGTACTCGCAGGGGCATCGAGAAGACCCTGTTCCAATTCACCATCGCCCTGGTGGTGGTCTTCGTGGTACTCGCCATCCTCAACATCCGGCTCATAGACTGAACCGGGAGAAGGACACATGCCCCCGATAACCCTCACCACGGACTTCGGGTTCCATGACGCCTACGTGGCCGCTATGAAGGGGGTCATCCTGGGAATAGACCCCGCGGCCAGCATCGTTGACGTCTGTCACTGCGTCGGACCCCAGAACGTCCTCCAGGCTGCGTTCGTCCTGGGTACCGTCCACGACTACTTTCCTGCCGGCACAGTCCATATCGTCGTTGTAGACCCCGAGGTAGGTGGCTCCCGCCGGGCCATTGCGCTGGCGTCCCCCCGGGCGTTCTTCCTTGCCCCTGACAACGGTGTGTTGAGCTATGTACTGGGTACCGCGGATGCCGGACAGGGTGAAGCCGGCAGGCCGCTCCCGGTTGATCTGCCGGCAGGGTTTCAAGCTGTCGAGATCACGAACCCGGACTACTGGCGACAGCCCGTGAGCAGCACGTTCCACGGCCGCGACATCTTCGCGCCGGTGGCGGCATACCTGTCCCTGGGCGTGCCGCTGTCGGCCTTCGGCGGTGCCATCACCCAGGTCCATGCATTCCCCATACCCCACCCCCGGCGGGTGGAGGGGGGCGTGTGGGTGGGGCACGTGGTGCATATCGACGGTTTCGGAAACGTCATCACCGATTTCGCCGCAGGAGACCTGCCGGCAGGAGGGTTCCAGGTCCAAATAGCCGCTCAGACGGTGGATGCCGTGGGCAACATCTATGCTGAAGCAGAGGTCAACCAGCCACTCGCCCTAATTGGCAGCACCGGTTACCTGGAAATAGCGGTGAGAAATGGCAGCGCCGCGTCCCTGCTGGGCGTCCGGGTGGGGGATGAGGTCTGGGTGCGGGGCATCTGACAGAGTGGGGCTCCGGCTGCAGCTCAGGCCGCCCAGCACCAGGACCGTGCTGTAGTCGAGGTCGTCCCTGACCTCGGCCTGCACTGCCTGATTGCCTCCGGTTCGGGGACGCCCTCGTGGTGCAAGGTGTGTCCGAAGCTGGTTGCAGCGTTGGTGCCTGTGCTGTGGGGGGCCCCTACGGTGAAGCGTGTTCCCTCTCCCCCGGCGGGAGAGGGTTAGGGTGAGGGGGATGCGGTGTGCCCCACGCAGGGTTTCCTATGCTCTCCATCAGGCCTTCCAGGTTCCCCAGCGGCCTGGGCGTTCCAGACGCGCATTACCCCGCAAACCTGCGCATTCAATTAACCGGCACGTTGTTGATCCCTCATAGCTACCGCTGGCTCCTTGTGCTGGCGTTGTCTTGCTCCATCGGAGCGCTCATGAAGACCGGCCGGTCCCCCCCTCTAGCTCCCTCCCGCCAGGGGAGGGAGAAATGGTGGGCGGCGTCCGCTCCCGCGCAAGTCGAGGGATGCCAGCCTGTTTGAGTCCGGCTGCGATCCAGCGCTTCCCCGGGGCAATCGTCAGTCGTAATCGATGAACGGTGGAGCGCAGCGCGCGATACGAAGGACCGGAATCGCGGCTGGTATAGCGTGTCCCCTGTCGGGAGACGGCTAGCGTGAGGGGGAGTTGACCCCGTGAGCGCTAACTCAGGGCTGTCGCTGGAGCGCCTACTCCACCCTGACTGCGGTGCCGTACACCAGTATCTCTGCAGCGCCTGACATCACCATGGAAGTGGCCAGTCTCACGCCCACGATGGCGTTGGCCCCCGTCTGCTCGGCCTCCTCGATCATGCGTTGGATCGCCTGTTCCCTGGTCTGGCCCATCAGCTTGCTGTACTCGACGATCTCACCGCCCACCAGGCTGCGCAGGCCCGCGACTATGTCCCTGCCCAGGTGCCTGGCCCTGATGGCGCTGCCCCTCACTATGCCGTATGTCTCGACTATGCGCTTGCCTTCCACTTGAGGAGTGGTAACCAGTATCATCAGTATTTCACCCCCTTGAGGTCTTGTTCCTCTCTGGTTTTCGAGGCACGGTACCTGTCCCAGATGACTGCGAAGAGCAGCACTATCAGCCCGACTACCACCACGGCAATCGTGGCACGGAACCCCAGGGAGATGGTGTTGTCATCGAAGAACCACCAGAAGAAGAACCCCAGGCCCGTCAGCAGGCCTCCCACCACCACCGCCATGGCTGCCCTGGTCAACGCTTGCATTGCCTCAGTCCTCCTTGGCTCCACAGGCTGCCGCGCCCCGCAGCGCCGCCCCGAGCGCGGCACCAGGCTACGGTTGCCCCCTGCGCCAGACTGTACCCTGTGGCTTGTCCTCCAGCACTATCCCCAGGTCTTCCAGGGAGGAGCGGATGCTGTCCGCCAGGGACCACAGCTTCTGCTTTCGCAGCTCCGTCCGCACTGAGACCAGCAGTTCGATGAAGGGCTGCGCCGCCAGGTTGACCTGCCTCTCCTCGAGGGTCAGCCCGAGGACGCCCGCCAGCTCTCTCAGCGTCTGCTGGGCGGTCGACGCCGGCGTCCCCTCGTTGCGGGCCCGGTTTATGTCACGGGCCAGGTCGAACAGGACTGCCACCGCCTGGGCGGTGTTGAAATCGTCGTCCATGGCCATCACGAAGCTCTCCATGAAGGGCCCGGTGTCGAGGGGGCCTTCGCTGGACTCGCCCTCCTGGGTCTGGCCCGCCAGCCTCAGCCTCTCCACGCCCCTCTCCGCGGCGATGAGGCCGTCTTCGCTGAAGCTCAGCGGGCTGCGGTAGTGGGAGCTGAGTATGAACAGCCTGAGGGCGTCGGGGCTGAAGCGCTCCAGGACCTCCTTGACGGTTACCAGGACTCCGAGGGACTTGCTCATCTTCTCGTCGCCCAACTGCAGCAGCCCGTTGTGCATCCAGAAGCGCACGAAGGGGACGACGCCGGTGAATGACTCCGACTGGGCTATCTCGTTCTCGTGATGAGGAAAGATGAGGTCGCGCCCGCCCCCGTGTATATCCAGCGTCTCTCCCAGGTGTCTCAGTGACATGGCGCTACACTCGATGTGCCAGCCAGGGCGTCCCTTCCCCCAGGGGCTGTCCCAGGAAGGCTCACCGGGTTTGGTCGCCTTCCACAGGGTGAAGTCCAGGGGGTGCTCTTTCTCCTCCCCGACGTCCACCCTGGCCCCGGACTGGAGCGCGTCCAGGTCCTGGTGGCTCAGCTTGCCGTAGTCGGGGTCGCTCCTCACCCTGAAGTAGACGTCGCCGTTTGCCTCGTAGGCATGGCCCTTGTCGACCAGCCCCTTGACGACCTCGATGATCTTGGGAATCTCCTCCGTGGCCCTGGGATACACGTCGGCCCGCCTGACGTTGAGGGCGTCCATGTCATCGAAGTACTCGGCGATGTACCTCTCGGCCAGGTCCCTGGCGGGAATCCCCTTGAGATTGGCCCGCTCGATTATCTTGTCGTCCACGTCGGTGAAGTTCTGGACGTACCTCACCTGGTAGCCTCTGAACTCCAGGTAGCGCCTGACCACGTCGAAGGTGATGTAGCTCATGGCGTGGCCTACGTGGCACTCCGAGTAGGGGGTGACCCCGCAGACGTACATCTTGACCGCCTCGCCCTGCGGGGTGAAATCTTCCTTCTGTCCTGACAGTGTGTTGAATATCCTCACCTTTGCTCCTTGACGCGTTGCTGTGCCCGGGGGCGGGCCGCGGTGCCGGTGGCGTTCTCAGCCTGTCACCCTGCCTCTGTCTCTGCCTCTGGTGGCCCCGACAGCAGCGCCACCGCGTGGGCGGCAATTCCCTCCCCTGCCCCCAGGAACCCCAGCCGTTTCGACGTCGTACATTTCACGCTGATGCGGGCCGCGTCCAGTCCCAGGGCGCCGGCGATGTTCTGCCGCATCTGTCCCACGAAGGGCCCCAGCCGCGGCTCTTCGGCCACGATTGTGGTGTCAACGTTCTCCACCTGCCAGCCGCCGCTGCGGACCAGGCCGGCCACATGGCGCAGCAGTAACAGGCTGGAGATGTCCCGGTACTGCGGGTCCGAGGAGGGGAAGTGCGTGCCGATATCGTCCAGCCCCGCCGCCCCCAGCAGGGCGTCGATGATGGCATGGACCGCCACGTCTGCGTCGCTGTGCCCGTCCATACCCTTGTCGAAGGCAATCTCCACCCCGCCCAGAACCAGCCTTCTCCCCCGGACAAGGGGGTGGACGTCATATCCGATGCCGGCCCTCATCCGGCCTTCCCCTGGTGGGTGGGGCTTGGTGGGGGTCCGGGCGTCAGGGGAGAAAGTGTCTCTTCCATCTCTCGGGATGCTGCTCTTTCGCCTGGGCCGATTCCCTGTTCCGGAGGATGAAGTCCGCCAGGGCCAGGTCCAGGGGGGTGGTGATCTTGATGTTCTCGGGGGAACCCCGGTAGACCTTCACCCTGTGGCCCACGGCCTCCACCAGGTACGCGTCGTCGGTGGCGTCCTCCGTGTTCCGTTCGTAGGCCTCGACTATTATATCAGAACGGAACACCTGCGGTGTCTGGGCGGTCCAAAGGTTGGCGCGGCCTGGCGTGGACGCGATGAGGCCATCACGAGACACGGCTTTGATGGTCTCATTGGCCGGCAGGGCGGCGATGGCAGCGCCGCTTTCGGTAGCCTGGGACAGGCCTTGCTCTATCAGGTCGGGCGTGACGCACGGCCGGGCGCCGTCGTGGACCACGACCCAGCCGCAGTCCTTGAGCCGGCTGATCCCCTGCCACACCGAGTCCTGTCGACGCTGTCCGCCCTGGCACACTGCAGAGACCTTGGAAAAGCCACGTTCCCGCACCAGTCTGTTGCCCTGCTCCAGGCTGGCCTCATTCAGCACCACGACTATCTGGTCCACGGCGGCGCATGCCTGGAAGGCGTGCAGTACGTGGGCCAGGACCGGCCTGCCGGCCACGGTGGCGAAGATCTTGTCCAGCCCCTCCATGCGGCGGCTTTCTCCGGCAGCGGTAATGACGGCTCCGACCTTGAGGCTGTCCACGGCCATTTCCCTGGCACGTATGATATCACAGGCTGGGGACGCGTGTGTTGGTGGGGGGGTTGGGTAGCTGGCGTTCTTGTTCAGCCTGTTGCGAAATGCTGGGAGGCAGCGGGCTGATGGTTAACCTGCGGAAACTACGAAAATGCCTCCCGAAGATAGGCAGGAGGCATCACACTGGATCATCCAACCGTGATCTACACATGCCCAAATGTGGGGTGTGTGGATGCATAGACCGCTTTGATTTCTATGTTCCAGATGAGGTATGGGAAAGCGTTGTCCCTGAAGAATACCGCGATAGAGCTATATGTCTATCTTGCTTTGACTACTTCGCTTACAGAGAAAACATAGACTATTCCTCTGCCATATCGGATACCATCTACTTCGCTGGCAATACCGCCTGCTTCTTCCTGAAGCTCGAATGGAGGGGTAGTTTTCTATGTGCTCCCCGCTAACTACACACACCCCTTCTTTCCTTGCTTCGGCACTCGTCGCACAAGTCATCGCCAACGGGTCGCCTTGCGCGCTCTACATAGTCGCTATTCGGCCAATTCTGGCAGTTGCGGCAGAAGTGCCATCGGCCATAGCCGCTCTTCTTTTTGCGATATACCTTAGCCATTATTCCTCCCGTAGGTATGTTTTGTCAGCAACCGTAAGACAGAGGCTCACTTCTGTCAAGCACGGCATACTTGCCATCAGGCAAGCGATGAAACCAGTTCGTGATTGGGCCCTATGCACTGCCTGGGCGAATTCGGGAATGCCAGCGCCAAAGCCTGCATTACTATCACGGGGATCAGGCAATGAACGGTAACCTTACGCAATCGACGCACTGTGATGCTGTTGAGCCGTCTATGGTTCTTCAACCTGCCAAATACCCGCTCAATGGCTGTGCGGCGGTTCAATATCAACTGCCACTCTGGAGTTTCCAGTGCCTTCCACTTGAGTTGGTTCTTGGGTGGCCTGATGATGGGTTCAGAACGGTATTGCCTCTTGATTGTCTTACGGAGAGTATCTCCGCTGTATCCAGCATCACAGATCACGTATTTGGGGTGGAACTTGCTGGTGATGAACCTGCCTTGGGACAGCAACGGCGTAGCCTGCTTGATGTCTGCCATGTTTCCTTTGGTGACGCTGGCTGTAATCGGGAGTTCATACGTGGTATCGACCATCAAGTGCATCTTGTAGCCCCACACAGACTTCGGCTTCCCCGCCGTGTCAGACTTGATGACCCATCCAGCATCGGGGTCACTGTACGGCGGTTTGTTCCCGTTCGACCACGCCTTCAAATCCGTGGCGTCGATAGCCACGTTCTTGCCGAAGTCGGGCAAAGTCTGGTAGCACCTGCGCGTCAGGTTCCGCATGATGTCCTTGACCATCAGAACGACCTTGCCTCTCTGCAACCTGCGCATGAACCTAGAATAGGCAAACTTGGAGGGGATGCCGTCAGGGTTGGTGATACCACATGCTTGCGCAACAGAAGAGTTATCCTCCAATGTCCTGATAAGCGCAGCGAAGGATGGAAGGTTCATCACCGCCATAGCGACGTAGGTGCGCCAGAGCACCTTGTAGGTATAACCACGCCTGCCCGCGTAGTAGGTCTTCAAGCCCTGAAGCGACTCCTCTTCAGGAATAGTGTTGAAGGCGCGTTCCAGTTGGCGTGTCAAAGGTGTGATATAATGACAAATGCCAGAGGGGTTCGTCACGGTTCCTCTCCTGGTGGGGGCCGCTGGTGCTACCTGCCAGTGGGCCAGCGGTTTCCCGTATTATGTTCTTGGCGGGGAGTGAGGGATTCGAACCCACGGAACCCGAGGGGTTCAACTGCTTGCAAAGCAGACGCCTTAAACCACTCGGCCAACTCCCCGCTGAGTCAGGAAGGGCCAACGCTACACCTAGGGCAGCGTTGGCCCTTCACATATCTATATCACCAAGTCCTCCCTCCCGTTATTTCTTCCAACCGACCGAATCGAGCCTATCATCATTCAACCTTCTCCGAGTTAGCCAAGACGTACTCACCAGGTGTAACTTTCCTGAAGCGCGGGTCTCTATTCAGGGTATTGATTACTGCCTGGTACGCATTGTCTGGCAATTGCTTCCCGCCGGAGCGAAGGGCTTCCAGCATATCCACTACTCTCATCCGACCACCTGCCTCTCGCATGGCAATCTCAGCAGCATCACCGTGGGATAGACCTTGGAATCGAGTATGCCACTCGGCTTCAACCCTTTTAGGCTCAGCCAGCCCAAGCTCACTGTGTGCCGCTTGGACAGCCTGCTCAAGTGCCTTCCTCTCTCCCCGAAGTCTATCAACCTCCTGCTGCAACTCTTGGAGTTCTTGGCTTTTCTTGGCATATTTCTCATCCACACTGCGTGCCAGACTCTCAAGCCATGCCAAATGTTCTTGCTCTCTGTCTTCGGCCATCGTAACCTCCTTTGTCTATCTATCGACACTCTGCGGTGTATCAATTATGCGTCATACTAATAACCGTACGCCGCTACACAGTAATCAGCATGTCATAGTTAGGCTAGCGTTAATCATAAACCCTGCCAGTATCGTTGTCAAGGGGGTTCTGAGTCTTGATTAGTGATTACTTCTATACACTAAAACAAACAGCAGAGGTGCTCGGGCTGAGTAGCGTGTATGTCTGGATGTGGGCAAAGCAGGGAAGGATACACGGGCAGAAGATTGGCAGGGAGGTTCTTTTTCCCAAGTGGGAGATTGACTTCATCAAGGAAGAGCGGCAATGGAAGAAGGAAGAACGGCAACGCAAACGCGGACAGACGAGACAGTCTGCGCCGAGAGCCAAACGAAATCGCTCACTGCCGTAGGTCGTGTAGTTCTTGTACCAAGTTTACAAGAGCCTTCTTCGCTCTCGGGCTTATGGCGGAATCAGCTTTGATGGCAGCTATGGTGTCCAGTGTATGAATGGTAGTGCCTTCCGTACTGGAGACAAAATGATTAACGTTTACTCCCAAGGCTTCGGCCAATCGAACCAAAATGGACAGAGATGGCGTTTTCTTGTTGCTCTATGGCCGAAATGTATTGAGTCGTTACGCCGAGGGCTTGAGCCAACTCTTCTTGAGTAAGCCCAAGATATTCCCTTCTCTCTCTGAGTCGCTTCCCGACGTTCATGCCCCGCTACCTCCTGGACTACTGGAAGGCTACCAATCAGTTGAATGGTTGAGCAAACCTTGCAACCGAGAGTTGACAGCCGATATCTCAAGTCTTATGATGACCGCTGCTAAGACCAAATCGTCTACCAATCAGGTTATGGCGGGGGTGACGTGATGTCTCTATCACCAGAGGATAAGAAGGTCATCGAAGGATACACCAGGTTTGTAGAGAAGAAGCTAGATAAGGGGGTTCATCCAGAGAAGATAGCTAGCGAACTGGTGAAAAGCGGGTGGACGGAAGATTCTGCTATCGAGTTCGTCGAGCAGATTGAAGCCCGAATGGACGAGTGGGAAGACTCGCCTGAAGGGAGAAGCCAGTTACTACATAGAGCTATGCGTAGAACGATAATTGGCTTCATCTTACTGGCTATAGGTATTTCGAGCCTTATCCTCAGTGCACTGGAGATAAAGAAAGGCAATGGGATGATGTTCATTGCCATTGGGCCGCTGCTTGTTGGCGGTTATCTTTTCCTGGTGGGCCTATTCGATTGGCTAGACTACAGACAATGAAGGGGGCGAAATGAGACGGAATCTCGTGTTTGCGATTGCACTTACATTGGCTGTGGTCTTGGCCACTAGCGGCTGCATTGGCGGTATCTCTGCACAAGACTATGATGCAGTAGTCGCAGAGCGTGACGCTGCGTGCGCCGAATGTGAATCCTTACAGGAAGACCTAGATGCCACCCAGGCAGAGATATCCGACCTAGAGAGTCAGCTAAGCACGACTCAAGACCAGTTGGCAGAGTCCGAATCTCAAGTGGCAACATTGCAGGCAGAGAAGGCTATTCTGCAAAGCGATCTAGCTTCCACCCTCTCTAATCTGACCGCTACACAAGATGAGCTAACGATAGCCTTAACTGACTGGCACAACGCGGAATCCAATCTAGCCATCGCCTTGGCACAGGTAGCGGACTTGCAGGATGAACTCGATGTAAGCCAGGCAAACGTTGCTGATCTACAAAGTCAACTGAATACGCTACAAGCCACAGCGAATGCCTTACAGAATGACCTAGATGCTACTCAGGCAGAACGGAATGCCATTCAATCCCAACTGACGGATACACAGGCAGAACTCGCTACTGCGCAATCCCAACTCGCTGCTGCACAGGCCGAACTTGCCGCCACTCAATCTGAACTAGCCACTGCTCAAGGACAACTTCAAGCAGCCTTAGATGACGTTGAATACTGGCAACTCAGAGGTGACCCCCAACGATTCGCCTCCCTACAGGAGTTAGAGGACTGGCTTGCTGCTGATGACACCGATAGTCATGAATACATTGAAGGAGAGTTCGATTGCAGTGAGTTTGCCCTGATGTTGCAGGAACACGCCAGAGAAGACGGCTACCTCATAGACGTAGTAACCGTATACTTCGATGACTGGGGATATGATGAGGATGGGCTTCTCTGGTTCTACTTTGAGTACGATTGGTATTGTTCGGAATGGCCCTATATTTTCGGTGGGTACCATGCGATGAATAGGGCAGTCATAGGCGATGAAGTATACCTGATAGAGCCACAGAATGATGCAATAGACTTCCTATGCCTCTCTTGAACGTCCTTGTCCCGAACTGAGGTCTGAGATTGCAATTCGGATGCATTTCGCAACATGCTGTTGTTGATGTGGCAGTCGGGGGGGTGCTAGAATTTGCTGGCGTGTGGTGGGCGTAGCCCAGCGGTCAAGGCGCCAGGTTGTGGCCCTGGAGATCGAGGGTTCGAATCCCTCCGCTCACCCCATCATACCCGGCGCCTATAGCTCAGCGGATCAGAGCATCGGTCTTCGGACGATCAGCCAGGCACCGCGTCCGATAGCGCCCGAGATGGTCTCAGGTAGTTCCCCGATTACCAGCGGCACGATTGACCGCAGCACATCACAACTGACACCGTCTGCGCGGAGCGGCGCGGGGGGCGACAAAGAAGAGGGGGGAGCTACAGACTTCCCCCCTCTCTATTGCCCAGGTTGATGGCTAAGGTATGCAGTCCCTCACTGCAACGTACAAATGGAGACAGCTCACCTTAACGTCCACTACTTTGACGGAGGCCTGTTGGTTCTACCGCCACCTGACGGATTGCCGGTCTTGCTCGGCCAGCCCCCAGCCCCTTTGCCGCCGCCCTTACGGCCACCACCCTTGCCTCCACTGCCACATTTGCCCATTTCTTCTTCCTTTGGCGTTACTGCCGGGTATTCGTGCGCCTTCCGGCTGCTCTGCTATCGCGATAGATATGGTTCCTGATTTCTCATTCCGGCGCCTCGTGCTGACTACAAAGCGTCAGCGAGCTATCCCGTCGTTCCATTTCAATTCAGAAGCCCTAGAAGACGTTCGTGTTACGATCACGCGAGGTCGAAGCGGTCAAGATTCATTACCTTGTTCCACACTCTTATAAAGTCGTTCAGGAACTTATCCTGGGACCCCTCACACCCGTAGACTTCCGCCAGGGCCCGGAGTTGGGAGTTCGAACCGAAGACCAGGTCGACACGCGTGCCGGTCCACTTGAGTTCGCCCGTGGCGCGATCACGACCCTCGAACACCTCTTCCTCTTCCGAGGTTGCCTTCCAGGTCGTGCTCATGTCGAGCAGATTCACGAAGAAGTCATTGGTGAGCGTCTCCGGCCGCTTGGTGAAAACGCCGTGCTGGGACTGTCCGAAGTTGGCATTCAAGACGCGCATACCGCCAAGGAGAACCGTCATCTCAGGAGCGGTCAGCGTCAGCAGTTGCGCCCGGTCAACCAGCAGTTCCTCTGCCCGTACAGCGTATCTGGTCTTGAGGTAGTTGCGGAACCCGTCTGCAGCCGGTTCGAGCACGGCGAACGACGCCACGTCGGTTTGCTCCTGCGATGCATCCGTGCGTCCCGGCGTGAAGGGAACGGTCACATCGTGACCGGCATTCTTCGCAGCTTGCTCTACACCTGCGCATCCGCCCAGGACGATCAAGTCGGCAAGGGAGACTCTCTTCCCGCCTGACTGCGCGCTGTTGAACTCCTTTTGGATTCCCTCAAGGGTCTGCAGCACCTTCTGCAGTTGGGCCGGATGGTTGACTTCCCAATCCTTTTGCGGCGCGAGACGAATGCGCGCCCCGTTCGCCCCACCGCGCTTGTCGGAGCCACGGAACGTCGACGCCGACGCCCAGGCCGTTGAGACCAGTTGGGAGATGGACAGGCCCGAGGCAAGGAGCTTGGCCTTGAGGTCTGCGATGTCCTGCGCGTCGATCAGCTCATGATCGACTGCGGGCACAGGATCTTGCCATACGAGCTCCTCTGCCGGGACCTCCGGGCCGAGATAGCGGGAGCGAGGACCCATGTCGCGGTGCGTCAGCTTGAACCATGCCCGGGCGAAAGCGTCCGCGAACTCCTCCGGGTTCTTCTGGAACCGCCGCGCGATCGGCTCATAGATCGGATCGAACCTCAGCGCTAGGTCCGCCGTGGTCATCATGGGCGCGTGCCGTTTCGAAAGATCACGGGCATCCGGCACAGCTCTCGATCCTGCGCCATCCTTGGGCACCCACTGGTGAGCACCGGCTGGGCTCTTTGTCAACTCCCATTCGTAGCCGAACAAAACATCGAAATAGCTAACACCACCACCCCACTTGATCGGATCGGGAGTCCAGGCACCTTCGATGCCGCTGGTGATGGTGTCGCCGCCTTTGCCGCTGCCGAAGCTGCTCTTCCAGCCCAGGCCCTGCTCCTCGATGCCGGCGGCCTCAGGTTCTGGACCGACAAGCGCCGGATCGCCCGCTCCATGACACTTGCCGAACGTGTGCCCGCCAGCGACGAGCGCGACTGTCTCTTCGTCGTTCATGGCCATGCGCGCGAACGTCTCGCGGATGTCGCGGCCCGACGCGACCGGGTCAGGATTGCTGTTCGGCCCTTCCGGGTTCACGTAGATCAGGCCCATCTGAACGGCGGCGAGGGGGTTCTCGAGGTTCCGGTCGCCGGAGTAGCGCTTGTCACCCAGCCACTCGCTCTCGGCCCCCCAGTAAATGTCCTCTTGCGGCTCCCAAACGTCCTCGCGCCCGCCGCCGAAGCCGAAGATCTTGAATCCCATCGACTCAAGAGCACAATTGCCGGCAAGGATCATGAGGTCGGCCCAGGAGATCTTGCTGCCGTATTTCTGCTTGATTGGCCAGAGCAGCCGGCGCGCCTTGTCGAGGTTGGCGTTGTCCGGCCAGCTATTGAGGGGCGCAAAGCGTTGGATGCCCCGCCCCCCGCCCCCACGGCCGTCGCCCATGCGGTATGTGCCTGCGCTGTGCCACGCCATCCGGATGAATAGCGGCCCGTAGTGACCATAATCGGCCGGCCACCAGTCCTGCGAGTCCGTCATCAGGGCATAGAGGTCCTTCTTCAGGGCCTCCAGGTCAAGTTTCTTGAACTCCTCGGCGTACTTGAACTCCTTGCCCATTGGATTGCTCAGGTGAGAATTCTGATGGAGAATCTTGAGGTTCAACTGGTTCGGCCACCAGTCCCGGCTCGACATGCCTCTGCCGGCAGCGGTATTGCCTGTTCTGCCCGTTACGGGCCACTTGCTATCTTCATTCATAGGGTTGTCTCCTTTCATTACCTGAACTTGTGCACAGTATACTTCTCGATTCTACCAACTCAAGGATGTAGAAGTTATAAAGCATGGCCGGAAATTATTACAGATTCATAAAACAATGCTTGAGAACCGCCGTCCTTCTGCATAGAGTGTCCATCATTCGCAGACGGCGGTCCGATTGATCGTAGCGTCCTGCCCCACAGTTTTGGTAGAATAGTCCGAAAGGCTGGACTGGACGTCCGGTTCCACGATCTGAGGCATACTCATGCCACTCTCACGCTGGCAAGTGACGTTCATCCCAAGATAGTCAGCGAGGCTCTGGGGCACAGCACGGTTAGCACCACCCTCCACCTGTACAGCCATGTACTCCCAGGGCTGGAGGAGGCCGCTGCCAGGCAGTTGGACGCTGTGCTGCTGGAGGGTATCCGAGCGGTGCGGAAGCGTCACGGGGAGCCGGTCTGGAGGTAGTCCAGCTATGCGAGCGCCTATAGCTCAGTGGAACAGAGCATCGGTCTTCGGAACCGAGGGTCGGGGGTTCGAATCCCTCTAGGCGCGCCAGATTTCGTAGCTAAAATGGCCCCTCGAACCCCGCGTCGCGCCGCCCATTTTCAGTTTTTGCTAACATTTTGCTAACCAACCCCTTTTTTGGCCCTGCCTGGGAAGTGTTTTTTGCCAGGCTTTCGTCAAAGCTAAGAGCCGCGGCGTTTTGCAAGCCTGGCGCAACGTGGCTATAAGTGTCCAGCGTCATCTGTATGCTGGAGTGGCCCAGACGCTCCTGAACCACCTTGGGATGTACGCCCTGCTTCAACATCAACGAAGCATGGGTGTGCCTGGCGTCGTGCAGGCGAACTCCTCCCAAGCCTATGCTGCGTACTAGCTTTACCCAGGCATGAGTCACTGTGTTGGGAAGCAATGGGGTCCCGTCGGGCTGACAGAACACCAGGTCACTGTCCCTCAACTCTGCACCAAACGTCCGCCATATCACCTGCTGCCCCTCTTGGTGTTCTCTGAGAACCAGGGCAGCGGACGGTGGCAAGGCGATCGTTCGCCGGCTCTTGGCCGTCTTCGGCGGCCGGAAGACCACGCCGCCATCCCTGAGGTGGTGGAGCGTCCTGTTCACTGAGATCTGGGCCAGATCAAGGTCGACGTCGCTCCACCTCAGGGCGAGAAGCTCGGAGCGCCTCATGCCCCTATACAGGGCTGTGTAGAAAAGGGCGTGGTACGGGCTGGAGCGGGCGGCTTCCAGGAGTCGACGGACATCATCCTCGTCCAGGGTGTGCATCTCCGCTGGCTGCGCTTTGGGCGGCGTCACGGCATCAAGAGGGTTCCTGGCAAGCATCCCCCATTTCACCGCTTTCTTCAGAGTGTTGTGCAGCACCATGTGGTGATGCCTTACCGTAGTGGGACTGAGCCCCGAGCGGAGCTTCTCCGCATAGTAACGTTGCACCTGCTCGGGCCCGAGTTGCATCAGCAGAGCGCTTCCAAGCCCTGGAACCAGATGCCGGTGAATTACGTAATCATAGCCTTCGACCGTTCTCGGGGAGAGATTGGAACGGGCATAGTCCTGTATCCATCGTTCTAAGAAATCACCTACGGTCACATCACTCGGCTTCACGTACGTCCCCTCGTCCAGCCCCGGGTAAGAAGCGCCCGGAGCTCCTGCTCGGCGTGCTTCCTCGTACCATGGACAGCCAGCGCTCTACCGTGACCACAGGCTTGGCACATCCCCGCTCCCCGACCACCGGGAAATCGCGGCCTAAACCGAGCTTGCCAAACGTGCTATACTACAGACAAGGTGCGGATCGGCATTCTGCAAGTCCAGCCGGAGGGAGGAGACCATGTACAATTACGAACTCAGCGACAGTGCCCTGAAGACCTGGATCAGGCTCCGCCAGGCGTCCGAGGCCATGGAGAAGGTCCTGGCGACCGACCTCGACAAGCAGGGCACCACTCCGGTCCAAGTCGACGTCCTGGCTATCCTGGATGCGTCTACGAAGCCGCCGACCCCGGGGCAGCTCTCCAAGTACATGTTCCGGGAGCAGCACAGCGTGTCTGCGCAACTGAGCCGCATGTGGAGGGCCGGGATAGTCAAGAAGACACGGAGCAAGGCAGACCAGCGGGTGGTCAAGATCTCTGCCAGCCCGAAGGGAAAGGAACAACTGGCAGAGACCAAGAAGATCGGATTGGGCCAGGCCCGGGACCTTATCGCCTCAGCCCTCTCAGACCAGGAGATGGCACAGTTCGACAAGCTCCTCAAGAAGGTCCGCGACAAGGCCCTGGAGAGACTGGGGCAGAAGCCGGAGAAGATGCCGGACAGCTTTGATCTGGGAACCTTCGAGGGCGGGGTGCACTGAGACCGCTTGGCGACCGAGGGTTGCTTCGGGCGCAGAATCGGAAGGGCGGTGTCCCGCGACCGTCTCCCGATAGCGTGGCTTATGGGGACCTGGCCTAGCAGGCTGGGCCCCTTCCGTTAGCCCTGGCGGACGCGAAGGTACAAACCCGCCGGCGCACCTCTCTCCCCACCCATGAGCCGGGACGGCTTGCGGGCGTATTGTCACACGGGGACCCTGCGACTGGGGTCCCTCTCCTCTATCCACAATTGCGGCTGGCAGCTCAGGGCGTCAGGGGTCTGGGGAACGACCTGCGCTATCCGTTCCTCGACTTGCCAGGATTGTCCTTTCAAGTTACACAGCAAGCGTGTGGTGCCCACTCTGCCACTCCTGGCGCTCCGCCGTCGATGTTCCTCGCCATCTTCCCGACCAGTTGATCCGCCCCCAAGGGCTCACGGCTGTTTGGGGATGGCTTTGTCCTGTGTGAACCTCTTGTTCAGGACAGCCTCCCTGAAGCGGATGTAGCCAAGGTGATGTCTTACCTTTCCTTCCTCTGCGTCGGTAGCCGGTAAGGTGGGTAGAGCGAAGCGAAACCCACCGGAATGGGTTGGGTGGGTCTCCAGAGGCGATCATAGAGTCGCCATTAGGAGACATGTCTGAGTTCCATTGCATTCCACCCGCCCTACAAGCCTGAACGCCTCCCAACACCTGCAACCCGGCTCGGGGCGGCGTTGAGGCCGGCTGGACATGCACTTTCCCCAACGACCAGTGTGCCAACGAGTCGTACTTCGGGGTCTACCACGCCACGCGGCTGGACGGCGGTGAGTGGAAGCTGACCCCGAGGAAAGCGGTCTCCACTATTCGCTCCATGTGGTAGCGGGCGACTCTCCCAAGAAGGCACGAAGCCAGAGCGGCTCAATTCGTTCTGTCATCCCGGAGGACATGGAATTGTAGCGGCTCCTGCTTCACAGGGGCGTACCGGAAGACTGAGTCGCCTACATGGGGCTGGGAACGGCTCGAGCCGAACCGCGCCGCCGCAGATTATGCCATGCCCCGCCCTTTTCCCCACCCTGGTGATGGTATACCATTGTTGTAGGGGATGCTGGCGCCGGTTCTCTGCGCGACGGCCTCCGGCCGGAAAGGAGCATGCAGAACATGGCAGACGTGAAGAACTTTCTGATTGTGGTGAACAGCGGAGAGGACAAGCCATACAACCATTATGCATCGTACGTCGTGGCATTTCTGGCCAAGCAGTTGGCCAAGATCGACACGGTGACTGTGTACTACGGTCCTTATGGCGTGGCTATGACCAAGAAAGGCGCATTGGCCAAATTGGGCATTTCGAAGGAGATCAAAGAGCTGGTGGCGGGCCAGGTAGAGGGACTGTCAGCCTCCGATCTGCCCGATAACCTTGAACAGTTGGCCCGCTTTGAGAAAGACAAGCTGGGCGTCAACATTGTCTCCTGCGGCACGTTTCACGTGATCGACGGAGCGGGAGCTTCAATTGACGATACCTCCAAGATCGAGGACTTCATAACCCCGGTCAAGCTGCCGGATGCAGCCGGTGGGCTGCTGGGGGCAGACAAGATACATTACCTTTAGGTAGGGACTGGCGCAAGCATCCCCCTCTCGCTTGCTTGCCTATTCGTGATTCTGACTGGGTCGGCCGTTGTCTCCCCCGTTGCCTCCCCCCACTGCCCACACCCTGTCCGCCAGCGTTGACCTGAGTTCGGACGGTGTGCCAGAATCAGCTCATGAATGACATTGCACGCATGTTCGAACCCAAATCGATCGCCATCGTAGGCGCTTCCTCCAATCCCTTCGCAATGGCCAACGTCAACTTCCTCAATCCGCTCCTGGAGTTCGGGTACAAGGGCAAGGTGTACCCCGTGAATCGGACTGCCGGCGAGATCGCTGGCCTGAGGGCCTATGCCAGCATCCGCGACATCCCTGGGCCCGTCGACTACGTGATATGTGCCGTTCCTGCCTCGGCAACCCCGGAACTGATGCGGGAATGTGTGGCGGCGAAGGTGAAGACGGTCGCCATCTTCACCGCGGGCTTCAGCGAGACGGGAGAGGAAGAAGGGATGAGACTGGAGAGACAACTGGTGGAGATCGCCCGGCAGGGTGGGGTCCGTATGCTGGGGCCAAACTGCCTGGGCGTACACTGCCCTGCCGCCGGACTGTCGCTGGATGCTTACATTCCCAAGGAGAGCGGCCACGTCGGGTTCCTTTCCCAGAGCGGAGGGAATGCCCAGGATACCGTCCTGGGGCTGGCGGAGCGCGCGGTCTACATCAGCAAGCTGGCAAGCTTCGGCAACGCGGCCGACCTGAACGAGTCAGACATCCTGGAGTACCTGGTTGGTGACGACGACACCCGCATCATCGGTGCCTACATTGAGGGGATCAAGCAGCCCGTGAGATTCCTGAGGGCGGCGAGGGCGGCAGTCGATGCAGGAAAGCCTGTGATCGTCCTCAAGGGTGGCAAGTCGGACGCCGGTGGAGGGGCGGTTCGACTGCACACCGAGGCTCTGGCTGGAAGCAAGGAGACGTGGGACGCCGTGTGCCGCCAGGCTGGCATCATCCAGGTCGGCAGCCTGAAGGAGCTGGCTGACACCATTCAGGCCTTCCACTATCTCAAGACGCTGCGAGGAAGGAGGGTGGGAATAGTCGGAGTGGGTGGTGGGGCCAATGTGCTGGCTGCCGACGACTGCGAGAGCGCCGGGCTGGTTGTCCCTCCGCTGCCTGCCGAGATCAGGCAGCGGCTGCGGGAATTCACACCGTTGCCGGGGACCGGCCTGCGCAATCCGGTCGACACGCTGACCGACATATATCTGGACCCGCCGATGCTTGCCAGGACCTTCGAGATCGTTGCGGGTTGGGAAGGCTTTGACATCATGCTGGTGGTCTTCCCCACGCTTCTGGGGGTGCGGCTCGGCGTTGAGCATTTGAGCGCTGCCATAGAAGCCGTTACCGGGGTGGCGAAGGGGTTGGACAAGCCTGTGGCCATGGTCCTGCGTTCGGCCAACTTCGCTGATGGCGATAGGGTGGCCTGTGAAATGTTGCAGCAGGGGATTGAAGCCGGTCTTCCCGTTTTCTGGTCCTTTGCGGAGGCGGCCCGGGCGGTGGACCGGGTGGTGAGCTACTACCAGGACGGCAGGTAACGCCTCGGCACGTGTGCGGCGACCGGTATCCAGGGCGGGCCATTGACGGGCCCGGCCGCCTCGGCCCCCAGTGGGTGGGCCTGCAGATCACCGGGGAGGATACGCAGTGACAGAGGACGAAGTATACGCAATGCTGGCAAAGGCCTTCGGGCCGGGTACCAGGTTGAAGGAGTTCAGGGACCTGGGGCCTCTCGAGGGGCTGAGAGAGTCAGTGAAGTACTGGCACTGGGCAGAGGACATCCAGGAGAAGGCGACCTCAGACCGGAAATGGTGGGAGTATGAGAATGAGAAGACACTCGCCTATGTGCTGATGGGGGTTTTCTGCTGGCGACTCCTGGGGCATGACGATTTTCCCGCCCTTCCTGACGCAAGCCCGGATGTCCTCATGGATGAGCACGCTCACCTCTGCCTGTGGTCGAGGTCTCTGCCCCTGGACCACGTGCACAAGTGGGTGACCTGCCATCATGATCGAAAGACGAACAGGGCTTCCCATCCCAGGTGCAAGATAACAGGCGGGAAGGGGAGCGTTGGGCTTAGCCACCAGATATGCGACGTCTGCGGGGAAGAACGTTTCGATCCTCAGCCGATGGTCGACAGGGCACAGCGGATGCTGAAGGAGAGGGGTGTTGTGCTGTGAGGCGCTGGGGCACTGACGGAGGAGTCTGTGCTCTGACGACGGGCCGCGTTGGTTTCCCTGATGCCGGTCCCGTCCATGCGCCGTGCGGTGAGCATGCCCCACCGCTCCCAGCCTGAGCGCGGTACCGGCAAATCGGGGAAAGGTGGTGGTCGGCGATGGAAGACTTCATCCAGGTGTTCACAACCACTGAGAAGAAGGAGGACGCGGAGAGGATAGCCAGGGCGCTGGTGGAGGGGAGGCTGGCCGCCTGCGTTCAAATAGCGGGCCCGGTAACGAGTACGTTCTGGTGGATGGGTAAGGTGGAAACGGCGGAGGAATGGGTCTGTTGTATCAAGAGCAGGAAGGCCATCTACGGCAAGATCGAGAAGGCGATCAGGGGGTTGCACCCCTACGAGACCCCGGAGATCATCGCCACGCCCATCACCGCCGGAAGCAGGGACTTCCTCGAATGGGTCAGGAGTGAAGTCAGGCAACCCTTGCAGGCGTAGCGCCAACGGCAGGACTCGGCTGCGTGAGACTGTCGTGCGGCAGCAGGCGGGAGGGCTGGTGGCCCCACGCCATCCCAAGCGGCCTGCCTGGGCCGTGACTACGCTTCGATCGAAAGACGCAACGGGTTCGGTTCCTGTGCAGCGATAGGCCCCGTCGCCCTATGCCTTGTACACCTTGCACAGCAGGGCGCGGTTGCACCAGCCGCCCGACAACTCGTCGCACCACTCGGGGTCGTCCAGCGTTAGCACATTGGCGTTGCTCTGGAACACCCCGCTCAGGTTCGGCTCGTTCGGCTCAGTCTCGGGGAACCACCAGCTCGCCTGGCAGTTGACCACGTTGGGCAGCATGCCGGCATTGTACCTGGCCTTCTGCCTGATCCTGCCACGCCTCGTCTCGATGTAGGCCCAGTCCCCCTCGGCTATCCCCAGCTCCCTGGCGGTGTCGGGATGGATGTCCACCAGCGGGTCGGGGTGCTTCTCCCTGGCCCCCAGCCCCATCTGCATGAACTCGGAATGGAACATGGGCATGAAATTGCCGCCGGTGTTGAGGGTCAGCGGGTACTCTTTGGCCACCTCCGGCACCCTGAGCGGGCTCTCGGGCGGCTCCTCGTAGTAGGGCATGGGGTCGTAGTCCAGTTGCTCCAGGATGCTGGAGTAGAGCTCGATCTTCCCTGACGGCGTGGGGAAGCCGTGCTTCTCGAAGGGGCGGAGGTCGGGCTCATCCGGCATCACGACGCACCTGTCAACTACATCCCTGAAGGTCAGGCCGGTGGACTTGAGCCTGTACTCGCTCACCTCCTCTGTGTTCCGCCAGGGCCAGTACTTCTCCTGCCCTGTGGCCAGGGCCAGGCCGCGGAAGAACTCGTAGATGTCCCTACGCTCCCCGAGGGGCTCCACGGCCTTCTCCCCGCCGAGCAGCATGCTGCCGAAGTCCATCATGTTGGTACACTGGTCGCGCTCCATCCACGAGGCCGCGGGCAACACGTAGTCCGCCAACTGGGCGGAGGGCGTCATGAAAACCTCCTGCACGACGCTGAGGTCCAGGTTGTCGCTCTTCAAAGCCTCGTACACCAGCCTGATGTTGCCCGCCCAGGCCAGGGGGTTCGAGCCCCAGGCGATCATCGCCTTGACAGGGTAGGGCTTGCCGCTGAGGATGGAACGCCACAGCATGGTGGTGTGCGCCTGTATCTGTACCGTGACCGGCGCGGGGACGCCGTAGACCCTCTCCAGGTGCTCCGACATGAGACTCCAGCCCTTCAGGGATACGTTGCGGCACACATCGAAGCCCATCTGCTTCGCCCGCTGCTCCATGGGCAGAAGGGGCATCAAGCACATCTCGGACTCCGTGACGAACCTGCCGCCGTTGATGAGCTCTCCTGGCCGGGTCACCAGGTGTCCGCCGAGGGTCCCCAGGTAGCCGCATATGGCCCGCATGGCTATCTTGGCCTGCTCGGTGCGCGTACCGTTCAGGCCCAGTTGGTCGATGGCCACGCCGTAGGGCATGCTCGATGGGCCGTTGCTGGCGTAGAGCCTGGCCGCCTCTATGATCTTGTCGGCGGGGACGCCGGTGATCTCGGCCACCTTCTCGGGCGGGTACTCCTGGACGCGGGCCTTGAGCTTATCGAAGCCCACCGTCCACCTGTCGACGAACTCCCTGTCGTAGAGTCCTTCGTTGATGATGACATTGAGCCAGCCCATGGCCAGGGCGGTGTCGGTGCCCGGCCTGAGCCGCAGCCACACGTCGGCGATGTCGGTGGTCTTGGTCTGCCTGGGGTCGACCACGATCACTTTGACATCGCGCTTTGACTTGATACGGCGGATCGAGGCCCAGTTCCGCAGGCTGGACTCGGAGGGGTCAGCGCCCCAGTAGACGACGCAGTTCGACCTGGAGGTGTCTACGGAGTAGGTGGTGACATCTCCCATCACTGCCATATTGATGGCCATGTCGTTGATGCCGCAGATGATGCCCGGAGCGAAGATGTTGTGCGGGTTGCCGAACAGCGTGGCAAAGCGGCCCCTGGGCCAGTACTCGTTGCCCCGGAAGGTGCCCTCGAAGAAGCCCAGCGTCTCGGCGCCGTATTCCTGCCTCAGATCGAGCAGCCGCTGCCCGATCTCGCCCAGGGCGTCGTCCCAGCTTATCCGCTGCCACTTGCCCTCACCCCTCTTCCCCACCCTCTTCAGCGGGTACATCAACTGGTCGGGGTGGTACAGCCACTTGGGGGCGATGCGGGCCCGCTCGCAGGTGAAACCCCGTGTAAGCGGGTGGTCCGGGTTGCCCCTGATGTTGGTGACTCTGCCGTCCTCTACGTCGACCAGCACGCCGCACACGTTGGAACAGTACTGGCAGTGTGTCTTCTTCACCTGGGTATTACTCATTCGATGGCCTCCTCCATTATCAGCGATTGACACGATTGCACTGCATGGTACGGGCTACAGGCCCCTCCTGCTAATGATCTCCGCTGTCCATCCGGCCACGTTGGCCGCGGCGCGGAAGGCTTTCTCGTGGGCCTCGGGAATAGACCAGAAGGCCTCCACCTGCGCCGGGTCGCTGAAGTCGTAGCCGACGACGTCACGGCAGCCAGTGCTGCCGTACTCCTCCAGGAAGCGGTCCACCAGCTCTATGCCGGCCTCGTAGCACGGCCCCAGGGCGTCCATGCCGTCTTCCAGCCTGCGGCGGCCGTATTTCAGCCCCAGGATCATCAAGCCGGCCGTGAGCGCCCCGCAGGTCAGGCCCCTGGTACAGCCACCTGCCAGGCATGAGGCTGATGTGAGAAGCAGATCGTCACTGATTCCCAGCAGCTCCATCAATGCGGCCAACACCGCCTGGCTGCAGCCGTGGTACTCGGCCTCGTACCTGTAGGCCAGGTCCGAGGCGACCTTCTTGAAGCCGTCAGGAAACTGGGTAATCCTCATTTCTTCTGTCTGCAAAGGCCCTCCTTTCTGGGACGGAACATCTGCCCCTCGTGCCCCCAACCACCCCACGGCCCGAAGCTCCAAATCCCAAACACAGCAGGCGAAGCACTAAATTCTAAGCACTAAATCCTAAACAATATCGAAGCACCAAGCACGAAACCGGGGCGGGCCGGCTCCCCTGCTCGTGTCACCATTGACCAGCGCCGATTCACGATTCACACTCCCACCCTATAAGCTGTTTGCCGTTCACCATTTGCGATTCAGCCCCGGCCGCGCCCCCGTTTCGAATTTGGATCATTGGAATTTGTTTAGAATTTAGAGATTAGTGCTTAGGATTTACCCGTCACCGTCCCTTGAACTGCGGCCGTCTCTTCTCGGCCAGGGCCTTGATCCCCTCCTGGTGGTCGTCGGTGGCACCGGCTATGACGGCGCAGGTGGTCGAGAAGGCGAGGGAGCTCTCCAGGTCCATGTCCTGCCCGCGCCGCACCTCTTCCTTGGCCAGCCTGTGGGCAATGGGCGCTCCCTGGGCTATGCGGCCGGCCAGCTTCATCGTCTCCTCCTCCAGCTTTTCGGGGGCCGCCAGCCTGTTCAGCAGCCCGATCCTGTATGCCTCTTCGGCGGTGCACCAGTCGCCGGTGTAGATGTACTCCATGGCCAGACCGGTGCCGATGACGCGTGGTAGCAGCCAGGCGCCGCCCGTTACGGGTGGGAGGCCCATGTTGACGAAGCCCATCATGAACCGGGCCTGCTGGCTACCCGTGCGCAGGTCGCAGGCCAGGGCCACGTCAAAGCCCTGTCCAATGGCCGGGCCGTTGACCATGGCGATGGTCGGCTTGCCGAAACGCTGCAGTGCCAGCGTCAGCTCTATCACCGCAGGCAGCACGTTGCCCTTCTTGACGTCGTCGTACTCGGGCTGCATGTCTTCGGCCTCCTTTACGGAGACCGTCTTCTCTCTGACATGGCGGGGCCTGAAGTCGCCTCCGGCGGAGAACATGTTGCCTGCCCCGGTGATCACCAGCACCCTGGTCTCGTCGTCATGCGACAGCTCGGACAGGAGCCTCATCAGCTCGTTTTTCATGTCGAAGTTGATGGTGTTGGCTGCTTCGGGGCGGTTCAGCGTGACGAGGGCGATAAGGTCCTCTTTCCTGACAACGATGGTCTTGTAGTCCACGGCTTGCCTCCTCGGTTGGGGTACCGGTGCCAGAGCATGCCTGGCGTAATGAATGACAGGGCGGACGCCCACCTGCGCACGGTGGACACCCGTCCTGGCCGTTATTGTGGCATCTTGCGGCAGGGTACGCAAATCGCCACAGGGTGCACAGGGGAGGGAACTGGAGGCAAGCACCAAATCCCAAGCACAGCAGGCGAAGCATCAAGCACGAAACGGGTGCGGGGCTCCGCATCGTGCCACTGGCTACCATTCACGATTCACTCTCCCCCTTCCCCCCTAGATTCCTGCCCTCGCAGGAATGGCACTGAAGAGACCCCGTCCAGAACTTGGATCACTGCAATTTGGCTAGGATTTCATGCTCAGAACTTAGGATTTGCCCACTCATCAAGGAAGTCGCTCACGATGGAGTTGAAAGCCTGTGGCTGCTCCTCATGACACTTGTGTCCGGTATCGGGCAGTTCCACAAGCCGGGAGCCGGCGATCTCGCTGTGCATCTTCTCCGAGATGCGGCGTGGCGTTATGATATCTCGCTCACCTACGATCAGAAGGACCGGCACCCGGATCTCCGAAAGCCTCCCGGTGAGATCGGGCCTGTCCACGTTGGCCTCGTGGGCCCTGACATACCTGATGGCGGCATCAGTGCCTTTAGCCCTCATCCTGGCCGCCTTCTCATGGCCCCTCTTGTGCAGCCAGTCGACCACCGGCCCGCAGTTGGTCCCACTGAGGACAAGGGCGGCCACCCTATGTGGATAGGTCAGGGCAAAGCAGAGGGAGATATACCCCCCCATGGACAACCCTGCCAGGTAGGTCCGCTCCACCCCAAGGTGGTCCAGAAGCTGGTGGAGGTCCTCAACGCAATCGTCGACCCGATAACCACTTTCCGGAAGCTCCGACCGACCATGCCCCCGGGTATCGTAGGTGATAACCCGATACCTGTCTGAGAAGAAAGCCACCTGGGAATCCCAACTGCTTGAGTCCAAGTCACCGCCGTGAGTGAAGACGAACGGGTGCCCGCTGCCCGCAATCCGGTAGTGGATGCTGGTGCCATTTACCCTGATCTCAGGCATAGTCGCGTTACTTCATCCTATCGAATCAACAAGTGGCGGGCCTCTCCGGGGAAGGGCAGGGTACCCCGGCCATCCTTTGAGCGGCAACAAGCCCGCCGCCGCTGGAGGTCGCCACGCACTACGAATACTATACTACCCTGCGGTCCCTGCCAAGTTCAGGGGCAGCGGCGGGCGAAGCAGGCGAAGCACTAGCCCAGCTCGTCTGGGCTAGAAGTTAACAAATGAGTCAAGTTTTGGTGGCAGGACCCAAAAAACCCGCTTTCCCCCATCACCGGGAGAAACGGGGGATTGTACGAACCATATA
>Ga0180432_10002228_pt1 | contig 29334 bp, 29 predicted proteins | sample SS_ome_10_FD_132414 | JGI IMG/M metagenome (GOLD analysis project Ga0180432, IMG submission 132414) | Hypersaline lake sediment archaeal communities from the Salton Sea, California, USA - SS_1_MS_2 metaG | ecosystem: Environmental > Aquatic > Non-marine Saline and Alkaline > Hypersaline >...
CGCATATGGCCCAGCCGCTGCCAATCTCGCCTACTTCAAGGTCGATGGCTTCCAAATCGTAGACGGCAACGAGGGCGCCGGAAAAATCTTGACCGCGGACGCCAATGGCGTGGGCACTTGGCAAAATCCGGCAGCGGGCGGCGGCGGCACTGTTCAAGGGACGGATCACACTTATGATATCCAAGCAACTAATGACGGAGCCACAGATGGTAATGCAAGAGGTGAAAACTCCGTAGATTTGTGTACAATCCGCAGTAATGCTGCAATGGTAGCTTCAGGCACCTGTTCATTTATTGGTGCCGGCGAAGACATTACGGTTTCGTCAACGCATAGTGTTGTTTGTGGCGGTAAGACAAACTCAATTAGTAGCTACTATTACCACTTTATTGGCGGGGGCTTATCGAACACAATTACAACCGGACAATACGGCGTCATTTGCGGAGGTGGTCGAATCTAAACGCAGGAGTATGCAGTGCAATTTGCGGCGGCAAGACTAACGATACAAACACTGCAAACTATGCGTTCGTTGGTGCAGGTCTTACAAACACGATCTCCAATGATGCAGATTATGGCAGCATTGTTGGAGGTGCCAACAATTCCATATCGCCAGCTAGGACTTATTGCTTCATCGGTGGCGGCAGCGGACACAGCATAAGTGGTAATTATGGATTTATTGGAGGTGGTTATCAGAACACGATAAATAATGTAATTACCTATGCTGCGATTGCTGGTGGATACGATAACGAAATCGCAAGTCTGTATGGTGCAATTGGAGGCGGCCGAGAAAATACTATTGAAACGAGCAGTAATTATAGCTTCATTGGTGGCGGCTACCAGAATAGTGCAACTGGGACAGCCGCTGTAATTGCTGGAGGGCAAGCAAACACAACGGATGCGAATTTTTCGCATATTGACGGCGGGTATCAAGCAGTAACTTCTAGATACGGTGAAAGAGCCCAAGCCTCTGGAAGATTTGCAGCCGATGGGGATTGTCAGAATGGTGAATTAAGTATCCGTAGGCAAGTTACGCACAGTACCGCGGGTTGGTGGACATTATATGCAGATGGCAATACTGGCACCGAACTGCTCACTGTTCCGACAGACGCAGTATTGACGTTTGATGTATTGATAAGCGGCATTACACAAGGGGCTGCCGAAACATTTGCATTCCGAATCGAAGGATGCATTGTGAACGATGGCGGCACAACTGCATTGAAAGGTACGCCTACAGTCACGGTGATTGACAACTCGGACGACACTGATTTTGCAGCACAGGCCGTAGCCGACAATGCCAACGATGCTTTGCTGATTCAAGTAAGAGATGCGGCGGGAGACTCAAATCTGAATGTACGTTGGGGCGGCAACGTCAGGTGGCAGTCGACTACTTTCCCGGCATAATACAATGTCCATACACATAAACCATACTGCTGAGCAGCTGGTGCCCGATGGTACACACTACGGTACAATATGGGTACCAGCTTCCGGCCTGGCTGCGCCGCCGACAAAACCAGCGACATTTGCCGATTATGGCGATTTCGGTGCATGGGAGTTTGCAGACAATCAAGAACAATAGGTGATAGGTACGATTAAATGGCCGGCACGAGGCGATCCGTCTGTTGACGCTTACGTTCTAGTAGGCTGGTCGACAGCCACAATATCACAAGACTGCGACTGGGAATTAACATACCTTGCAACCGCATTAAATGACGGCGTAACGGCAGCTGGCACTACGCTGCAAAGCTACGAAGAAAGTAGTGGAACAGCCCATGGATTAGTTTTATCCTCGTTCACGATACCAAACGCCGTCCTTGCGGACGACACCGCATGCCTCCATTGAACGACGGCAATGACAATCTCGGCGCAGCGGCCTATTTGCACGGCATATGTTTGCAATTCAGATTGCTTGAATTGGGGAAGGCATGATTTGCATTACACGATTTGTTGCGATATAATCCAAATCGTCGCAATTTTACCTTTACCCGATGGATTTGACAGTTATGACCGAACACACACTACATTTCGTTAGCGGTTTGCCCCGGGCAGGTTCTACTCTGCTGTGTAACATTCTATGCCAGAATCCCCGCATTCATGCTACCAACACCAGCGGCTGTCTCGACATCGTCTGGAATATGCGGAACCATTGGGATACGCTGATCGAGCACCAGGCCCACCCCGAACCAGAAGCCAAACTTCGCTGCATGCGGGCAACGCTACAAGCCTATCATGCCGATATCGAAAAACCGATTGTTTTCGATAAAGGCCGCTGCTGGGTTGCCTATATTGAACTTATACAGGCGCTGCTCGACAGGAATCCAAAAATTCTGGTCCCGGTTCGCGATCTGCGGGACGTGATCGCCAGCTTCGAAAAGCTCTACCGCAGCACAATTGCAACCAACCGTGTGGCCATGGATGCCGCAAACTACTTCGATTTCCAGACTGTGGCCGGCCGCTGCGATGTCTGGGTCAGAAAGGACAACCCAATCGGACTGGCGTTCAACCGAATTCAGGACGCTGTACAGCGAGGTTTCCGAGATTGCCTACATTTTGTAGAATATGAGCAGCTGACTTGTTTCCCCAAAGAAACGATGCAGGCTATCTACGACTTTATCGAAGAACCCGGCTTTGAGCACAATTTCGATAATGTCGAACAGGTCACGTGGGAAGACGATCGCGTTCACGGTTTTGGAGCCGGCTTACACGACATTCGTCCGAAAGTGGCCCCACAACCGCCGTCGTATCCGACCATACTCGGCAAAGTGGCCGAACGATATGCAACGGATAGTAAATTTTGGCAAACTTTTTAAGGAGTTTTGGATATGGCAATGCCACAAGTAGATGCCAGAAAGCCCGTAGTCGTCGACGCTGGCGAGGCCTCGACTTTTCCTGATTTTGCCCTGATGCAACTGCTGGTTTTCACCAATCCATCGAACATGAAAAAAACGGCCAGCATTCGATTGCGACCGTACAACTTTGCAACCAAAACACTGGGACCGCAAGGTGTCGGGATTGTCAAGTTGCATTTCGACGATCTGGAAGCAGCAGCCGTCGAACTGCCGGCGCTGCAGGCTTTACTGGACGGGATCGGAAGCGCTCTTGCTAAGCTGGCCAGCCGACAGCAAATCAAGGCCGAGATCGACACCATCGATCACGAAATTGCAGCGTTGAACGAGGGCGCCGACGATTCGGCGCTGCAGGCTGCAAAAGCTGCGCTGGTCGAAGAACTGGCTACGGTTGAAACCGCTCTTGGAAAGAAGTAAAGCATGGCCGACATCTGTCTCGATGAACTGACGATGAAGCAGCTGGATCTCATGACTTTTGGCCAGCTGGATACGCTGCCTTTGGCATGCAGTCCAGAAGGGCCGGAAGCTGGTGAATGGGATTATTATTCCAGTGACGCATTAGCGTCTGGCCTCGGGACAGGTGGCGGTGCCAGTAGTTAAAGGACTGACTAATGGCTCTCTGCAATCCTGGTGGCAACGGGCCGACGGAAGCCGGCCCTGGCGACGGTAGCGGCGGCCTTGACGGACGCCTGAATGTCCGTACGCCCGAAATCGATACCCAATACGGGGAAAAACTATGGCGCCAAAAACGCGCTGTAGTTGTCGATCAGGGTACGCATGCATACTTGCAAATGGCTATTCGCGACGAGAGCGGACAGAACGTCGATTTGACGGACTACCATCTTTGCAACAACGATCCCGATTCGCCGACCAGCAGCAGTTCGAGTTCTAGCGGTGCGTGTGCTGGCGGCATTAAAGCACGATGGCGGGAAGCTGCGCTAGTAGATCGAAGCCGCTACCAGACACAGCCGACGATTTATGACGCAGCTACCGGCATTGTCAAATCGATTATCCCCCCGCAAATTGTCGACAAGACGGGCGTGTATTTTGCTCAGTTTGCCATCTTGGATATTGCAAATCGGCCATTGTTCATGGACGATTGCTATGTCTATGTCGAGCACAGTGCCTGGTACACTACCGGAGAAACGCAAGCAGGGCCGCCGCTGATAGCCGATGTACGATTGAGTCTTCGCGACAGTGATCCTGTGTTGAACGAACTGATCGCCGAATACGATTTCGATGACGGCGAAATTGCTTTTGCCGTTACACGGGCTGTCCAGTTCTGGAACGATCAGCCGCCGCACATTGCGCGAGCTGTATACTCTACCAAGAACTTCCCGTTTCGGGAAATTTGGCTGGAAGGCGCACAACTCTTTCTGTTCGAACTGGCGGAAGAGTACTACAGGCGCAATTTCTTCCAGGTCAATGCCGGCGGCGTCGTGACCGACGACAAGAATAAGTACCAGCAGTATAACGCTGCATGGAAAGAACGATTTTCCAGATTCAAGGAACTTGTGATGCACCGGAAGGCCCAAATAAACCTATCGGGATCCTGGGCATCGTTAAGTGCAGGATATTCCAATCGGTATATTGGATACTGAGGCCAACAAGGTGTACGGGAAACATGCCGCGCATACACGACGAATCCGACGGCGCATTCAGCCGCGTCGAAGTAGACTACTCCGTTAAAGGAGAGTCCCGGATCGAATGGGCCTTGAAATCGACTTTCCACGATCCGTTGCCGCATAGGTTCCAGCTGCAAGTAAACCGCAACTGGGCAGAGCCTGGCGACTGGCAAAATGTTGGACTACTCGGTACGAATAATTGCTATGCCATCGATGACACTCCCCGTCAATTCGGACGCGTTCTGCGGATAGCGTATCGTGTAGTTATGACCACGCCGTGTGGCACCTACACGTCTGACTCGGCCGAAGTCCTGGGAAAGCTGTCTACGCGGCAATGGCTGCAAGCCAGGGCCATTATCCGGCGGTATCTGCTGCAGCCGACCGGCCTGGAAATATATCCGGGCTATCTGATGAAACGGAAGATTCACGGAACACCGTGCTCGTCCTGCGTAGACCCCTATACGGGTGGTATTATCAAATCAGACTGTGCTACGTGCCATGGCACGGGCGTAGTTGCGGGATATTGGCAAGCTGCCGATAACATGCTGTACGACTTCTCGCCCGAAATGCGCCGCAGCAAGAGGGAGCAGCAAAGAGGGACCGTTAATGAGCTTGTCGCGTCCGCAAAAGCTATCGCAATCCCGTTGTGGCACGCTCGCGATGTGTGGATAGACGGCAATTCGGACAGGCGGTATATCGTACAAAACGTGCGGCATTTAGCCGAAATCAGCATGGTTCCCGTGGTAGCAGAAATCGAACTCCGTCTAGCCCAATTAGATGATCCGGTCTACAATGTGGGCATAAACGGAAGCTAGATTGCCCACCCGCAAGTAGCACAGAACATGCCGTACATTGACGACAACGACGAGCTTGAACCCAGACTGCCGCGACGGATTCCGCCCGGGCTGGCGCCTGTTGAAACGGCGACCGGCCGGGCAGCAAAGGGCCACCCATTCGCTGCAACGATTAGCATTCGGGACTGGGCGCCGGACGCGAAACTGGAGAAGTACATGGACAGGTTGATGTTTAACGATAGGCGGCAATAGTGTGGCGAACCCAGGTACAACAGATCTGACAACGTGGTTTTCGAAATTCTGTTCATACGGCCCGCGGCCGTTGATCATGGACGGGATTATCCGGGAGCTACTCAAACAGCATTTTTCGGTCGCAACGAACGTCGAACATACGCCGTTGACATCGCGGCTGTTTACCGACGTACCGGCAACCAACAACATCTTGATTGAAGAATTCACTGTTTGGACGCCACAACAGGCGCAGCGACGTCTTGCTATTATCATCAAACAAAACGACTGGCAGTGCATCAAGAGAGGCACCTTCGACAATATCAGCGGAACAACTACAGAAGGGTTCAAGAAATATACCAAGTATTGGCGAGGCAGCCACACGCTTTTTGCTATAGCCGCCGAGGGCGGAGAGGCTAAAATACTGGCAGCCGAAGTATACCGATACTTCAACCACTTTGGGCCAAAATTCAGAGAGTACTTTGGATTGATGATGTTCGAACTGGTAAACGTAGGCGCTCCAGCACTGATCGAAGAATGGGATCAGCATTGGGGCGTCCCGATTACGATTGGATACGGGTGGGCCGACGAATGGACACTCAAACCCGACGCGCCCGTAATTGCGAATATGTCGGTATCCGACATATTTGGCATATATTAAGCCCATAACTATTAGTGCCACGGAGGGCGAAGATGAGCTACCTACAACCGCAGGTGCAAGTCTTTCAGGAAGCAGATTTGCTGCCATCGACTATTGTCGATCCGCTCAGGGCCTGCATAATCGGCGGCAATGCCACATTATTCAGGTATTCGGTAGCCAGCGAAAAAGCATTGATATCGCTTGGAGCGTACGACTACAGTCTTGATACTACTTATAGCTACCCCAATCGGCCAGCTGGCGGCATTGTGGATCAAGACTATTTCAAGTTGTATGCTGACAGTGTGCTGTTGCGGTATCATCTCGACGAAGCCGGCGGCGGGTACGGCATCGTTGCTCCGGTCGCAGGATACCCGAGCCGTATCAGATCTGACACTGTCGCATACATTGCCAATACATTCAAAGGTGTGAGCTATCCGCGGCACGCTTCACTCCTTGATCGTGATTGCGAAGTCGGCGACATCGTAGATGTTCGCGGTACAGTGCTCGGAACCGAGTATTCTTTGCGATCGAGCATTAAGGATTTCCACGGAGAACCAGTTGCCGCCGTCACCGGTGCTGCGACAGCCGACACGAATAATGCGACAGCGCAAACAGTCGGTTGCACAATCGCGCTGACAGCGGGCGATGAAAATTGCGTAGACGCTACCTGTGACGCCACACTGTATGACGGGTCAGTCGAAGGCGATGTCGAAGAGACTTACACGATCACGGTTACGCAGGCTTCTGTTGGCGGTGATTTTACCACTGCCAGACTTCGTGTGCGATCTACCAGTGGCAACGACGATGCCGACGACGTGACGCCATCGGCCGTCGGAGTGGCTACTGCAATCGGCACAAGAGGCTTGACGGTGACTTTCGGGCTCGATTCCAGTAGCAGCTGCTCGATTTCGGCGTCAGCAGAATCTGTCGCAGTAAATGACTTTGTCGAAGGGCAAGTCTGGACTTGCAATTGCTCCCAGGACTTCGTAGTGCCGGCCGTAACATCCGGCGGCACGTATACGGGCGACGACGATACGACATACATCATCACTGTGACCCGCGGCGGCGCGTTTACTGCTACAAATAAGCCACAAATCACAATCACGACAACGACCGGTATCGATCTGAGCGGTCCGACCAATGTGACCGGCCTCGGCGCGGCGTTCAATGTCGGGACCAAAGGGGTCACTGTTACGTTCAGCGGCGCCGGCGTAGACAGGTTATGTGCTGGCGATATTTATTACATCGCCGTAGAGGCGGCAGGCGAAGGTGCGATGCAGACGATCGAGCTGTTGCACAATCTGCCGACGGGATTGCTGACAGCGGCCGACTTGGAACTGAAATTGTACGTCGCCAAAAACGGCATCGAGATTCCCGAAGAGCGTACGGGCTCGCCGCCCGATGTAAACTATGAACTAGGTACGCCTGGCGCCACTGATACGACATTTGTCGTCAAGGCCGGGATCACGGCCTACGATACGACATGGACCGACGCTGGCGTTTTGCAGGCACTACCCATGGTCGAAGCAACGCTGTATGCCGAATACCGCGCATGGATCTGTACAGTAGGCGATGCGCTCTATTCCGCTGCCGACGAAGACGATCTCGACGACATTCCGGGCGAATTGCATCCGGACAACCCATTGAAATGGGGCGTGTATAAAGCGCTGCTCAACTCCAACGGCACTGCCGTCAAGTACGTCGCTGTTTGCGACCCGTCGGATACGGATGAGTGGACAGCCGCCATCAACAAGATCGACAACAACAGTGCCCTATATGGCCTCGTACCGTTGACACGCGACGACGATGTGCTGGCACTGTTTGTGACGCACGTAAATACGCAATCGGCCGATGCTATCGCGAAATTCCGCGTATTGTGGGTATCGCTGTACGAAGCCACAACCGTCGTGATTGCCAACAGAGCCAACAGCGAGGACGGCAGCAGGCTGTTGGCGACGATCGATGACGACCCGTCTGTCGTAGGCGATCAGTGGACTATCGTATCCATTCCGGCTGGCAATGCCATATTTGAAACGCTGGGCGTACAAGCCGGCGATATCATGCGCTACAACTACACTACGGATGGCTGGGGCAACGACAGCTACGATGAATATGTCATCGACTCGGTCATCAACCAGGATACGTTGAAATTGCGAACGGGCCAGGGAACGTCGCAGCAACTAGTGCCCAAGAAAATGGAAGTCTGGCGAGTGCGGACCGACGCAGAGCTGGCGGACGCGCTCGGTGAAGCTGCACAAGATTACAATAATGCCCGCGTCCGTTGCGTATGGCCTGACACCTTTAACGACGCGACGTATACCGGCCAAGACGGCTGGTTCTTGTGCTACATTTTGGCCGGATTGCGGTCTGGAATTGCACCCAACCAGGGCATGACGAACCTGGAACTCACTGTCGTAACGGCAGTTCCGCGAACGGATGATAAGTTCAATCGCACGGAACTGAACGAAATGGCCAACGACGGTGTTTGGATTGTCACTGAGCTGGAAGACGGCGATATCATTACGAGGCATGCCATTACTTCCGTTGGCTATGGCGATTTGACTACACAAGAGGAAATGTACATTTCCAACGTTGATTCTATTTCGTTTGGGATGCGAAACGTCCTGGAGCCATATTTCGGCGTGTCCAATGTCGTGGATACTGCCCTTGAGCAAATCCGGCTGCAGGTAGAGGGTCAGATTGCTTACTTCAAAGAAGTACGCATCGCCCGCATTGGCGGGCAAATAATCGATGGAACTGTAACGGAAGTGCGGCGGCACGCGGTTTCTAGTGACCGCATAGTGATCAATACGACACTCACTGTGCCGGCGCCACTCAACAATGCGGAGCTATATCAGACCATCATAATTTAGTCAATCCAGGTGCCAACCAACATGAAGTTGGTGTGAATTTAACCGCGCGAGGTCGGCAACTCGCGTACATGGAGGTCGATTGACCATGGCTACCGACATTTTTTCGAGAGAGGTCAGCTACGGCGGCTCGTTTTCGTCCGACGGAGCAAGCGTACAGTTTGCCGGTTACGGAGCCGGTTTCCTGATTCAGTCGCTGAACTGGACATACCAGCAGAATATTACCAGGCTGTACGAAGTTGGTAGTCCGGATATCGACCTTGTCGCCGGACGTACGCAGGGATCGGTAACCATGCAGCGGGTTATGGGCCCTCTGGCAATTGCAACGGCGTTCTACGAGCAATACGGCAACGTATGCGGCGCCGGGCAAAATAACTTGTCGTTTACAATGACTACAGGCTGCGGCGGAGCAGAGGCAGCAACGCAAACTATCGATATTCGGCATGCTGTAATTACGCAGCTAGCCGGTGCTGTGTCTGCCCAGGACATGGTAATCCACGAAACGATGGCGATGATGTTTTTGTTCATGCAGTTTGCCTAATGTTTTTTAGGTATTGGATCGGCACACCGATCTAGGGCAATTATGCCCACAACCAGGATATAGGCATGGGCAGTAGTAGCAAGCCGAACACGTTAACTGATCTGCAAAAAGTTACCCAATCCCTGTTGCAAGCCTCCCGGAGAACGGCCCGCGAGTCTGAAATAGGGTCAGTCGTAACCGGCGCTAGCAAGCTGGCTAGCGACGTCTATCAAGCGATGCAGCGATATGTCGCTGATCTTGGACGACCTCCAAGCATACAATTTGGCACTATTCAAGAAGCCGTGCCGTACATAGGCAGTTACCGTGTCGCACCTGCGGGCGGCGGCAGTGTGTTACAATGCTGCTATTTGCGGGAACTTCCTGCTTCGCCAGTCAGCGTTGCCGACCATTCCAATTTGCACGTTGGCACAAATGTGTTCTACATTGTGCATCCTTCGGCAACCTACGGCATCATTCTCGGCGTTGAGCCACCCTACCTGCAAGATTCACGAAAAGCGCGATCAGACTTCGTTAATGCCGGCAGCCACTGTGGTATAGATACCGATCTGTACTGGCCGACACTGTGGCAGACTGGCCCGTCCGGATCCAATTCCGGAATTATCGACTGGTCAGCCCGACAGCCGGCGGATAGCGTGACAATCGGCGAATTCTGCAAGACAGCCATGACCGGCCTGCAGCTGTATATGGACAACTATATGGCGCACATGCGCGTCGATGACATGTGCGGCATGTGGATGTTCTACTGGGACGCATTGCTTCGAATCGCCGGGGAGAATTTCCAGCGATGGACGTCCGGATCCGAACTGGAAAGCATGGATGACGAAGGTGAACATTTTTGGTATCACGGCATTGCGCCCTATCCGTGGGAAAACTGGGGTTTACTCAAGCCGCCAAGCTCGACAACCAGTCAGCTAACAGAAAACGACGCGCAAACATGCCAGCATACGAATACAGAAGTCGGCAGGCTTGAACCGCTCTATGATGATGTACAGGCATTTCATCGCGTGCGCACGTGGAACGGCTACGTCGGGCAAGGCGGAAAGCGATTAGTTTGTCAGCCGCCAGAAAGCTTGCCTTCGTCAGACGTGCAACAGTATTCGGTGGATATGGACGCCATCGGTTTGATCGAGGAAAACCGGTCGCTCGCCGGGCACCTCGCAATCCGTACGGCGCGGGGACTTACAATCGGCAGGCGGCCAGTTATTCCCGTGCCGAAACGTATACGGCCGCTAGCCGATACGAACGGCGATTCGGCTGACGACTATCGCACGTCCGGCAACTATGGCGGAGGCACGCCACATAAGCTTACTGTAGAGCCAGAAATAAAGGCGGACACTGGGCAGGAACAACTGTCGCGGATGGCGGGCATTCATGACTACCATGCAAACATATTCAACTGGGAATGCGCGCACCCGTTCCACTATCACGAAAAGGATTACCACTATCCCGAAGAATCGGATCTGGCCGACAGTGGCGCAATAGACTCCAATCAGTATATCCCGGAATGGTCTGAGCTGACAAACGATAGTCAGTGGTACTTGTCGGAACCGCCTAAAAGTACATCTGAAATAGATGCAGACCACCGTACCGGCTATTCGGACTATCTGTACAAAGTCAGCCAATACATCACATTCACCGAAGACGGCGCAATCGTCATCGGCGACGGTTCTGGCAGCGAAATTCGGCTGGCTGCCGGTAACATCTTTTTGCAGTGTGCCGGCGACGTGTTCGTAGAGGCTGGTCGCAATTTCATGGCTTGGGCGGGTCGCGATATGATTTTGCGCGCGTACCAATCGGCAGACATCACTGCGACAATGAATGACGTACGAATCAAGGCCGAGCACAACATTCAGATGATTTCGGCAAACGACGGCGGTCCGTACGGCATTCTGCTTGAATGCCGAGCATCGTCAACATCCTATGATTTTTCTGAGAGTGGGCAAGAAGTTCAAAACAGCGGCATTATCTTGCATTCGCCGTGTTCGGAGATTGTGAATCTGGCAGCCAACATCTATTTGCGAACCGGCGTGACATCAGAAAAGGCGACAGGCGTATCTGGCGGAACACCACCGGCGTACGGCGATATTGTTATCGACGCAGTTAGCGGAACACGAAATGTGAGTGTTTGGGCGCACACACTAACGCATTATGTCAAATGCGGCGTCGTGCATGCTTTCCGCCCTGATAGTACGATAGAGTCGGTATCGGCATTCATGCCGAGTGGCGCTAGCATTGCCGGCAGTATGTACGTAGACGGCGCATTAGCCAACGACGGCGCACATATACTCAGCGGCAATGTCGGCACCGGACAAGACGTGTCGGCGGGCACGGCGCACCAGGCAGCATTAACGGCTTGGGCAACTACCAAGTTCAATAATGATGTCACTACTATGTGGTATGCCGCAGGTAGGCCCGGCAACGAAACTATGCTTAAGGGCCTGTGGGGCAGCCTGCGGACCACAGATGATTACAACAGCAATGGATTTGTAATATACGAAACTCGCTGGGCCCAGATGGCACGTATCGAAGGCAATATCCCGGAAACGTGGGCAGAACGGAAAGTTACGGACGGCAACGATGATACGTTCCCATTCCCGGGGTATGAACAATTCCAGACCAAGCAGATTTACTATACACAGGATGCGACACTGTATGATATAAAGACGGGACTCAGTAAGGATCGCGGAGCATTATTCGAGGATCCGAGCTACGCTACGCCCACAAAGAAGCAACTCAACTGCAATTATCCGATTATTGGACCATGAGGACGAACCGATGAACACGCTACCTCCCGCAGCTACAGCCGGCAGCCGGCAGTATCCGGCAAATCCGGGCACAATCATGGGCAAAGTGCCGCGTTCGGCGGCCAACGGCACACGGTTGACGCCGATGGAAAAACAGGTGCTCGATGCCGGCGGCTGGAAAGAAGGTGATCCGATTCCCGATCTTACAGATACGGTGCTGGCCAAGAGGCTGACAGCAGAAGCCGCCGCCATTGGTAAGGCGGCCGCCAATACAGAAGGACTAACACCAGTGCCGCCAAATACGCCGCCTATCGTGCCGCCCGAAATCCGTGACATCTCGGAACTGGCCCCCGCAGAACGCGCACAGTATTACCAGACTATGGCAGAGTTGGCCGAAGTTGAAGCAAAAATTGCTAACGCCAAAAACGGTACGGTGTCAGCCCAATCAGCTATCGATATGACGATCCCCGGTATGCAGCAAGCCGTAGCAACCGTCAGCCAGGCAGAAAACGCTGCACCGGAACCCGCACCAACAGCTTCACCGGAAACGCCGGCACCGGTAACTATTTGTCCTCGCTGCGGCGCAGATGTTACAGCCGCTGTGCAACTGCCTACTCGCATAGACATCCAAAACTATGTACAAGCCGTATTAGGCGGTCAACGTTTTTACAAAGCATATCAATTATTCGGCGGCAAGCTGGATATCGTCTTTCGGAGTCTGCTGCCTGCAGAAGAAGACGCAATGCTCAAATAATCGCCGATACGGACGCTGGGCAGCTTACTACGAAAACGCAAGTAAGGGTGCGACAGGCCGAATATCGAATGGCCCTCGGCCTTCATTCGGCCGTACGCAGCCAGCGACCGGAATATACCGTAACTCCGGCAGCAGACTACGACACTGGCCCAGAACGTTCGGGCGTCGTAGCGACGATGCGAAACGACATCAACGAACACATTTTTGTCACAGAAACCGTACGGAGAGCGGCTGCGTTCTGCTGGTCGCATTTCTGGGGGATTCTAACGCATTTGGAGGTCAAAGCTACCGACCCGGATTTTTACAACGCGATCGAGACGCATGGCTGATGGTGCAAGCCGCCGGCAGTGGCATGATCGATTTTCGTGCCGCGGACGTACTCGATCGCAAATGGCAAATTAAACTGCACTGGATTCTCGACTATATCAGCAGCACGCACTGCATTAAGATTTACGAGCACAAGCTGCAACAGCGACTAGCCGTGCTGCAGATATTGAAAGATCCGATGCAAATAGATGCGTGCTGGAAAACGATTGGGAAGCTCCGAAACAAAGTTATCAATGAAATGGTGCCATGGGTGGCTACAGGCGATAAATCGCTGCTGGAAGTAGCTAAAAGCCTGCGAGACAAATACGTACAATTATTCCCTGATCCGAGCAGTCCCGAAGGAATTGCAGAAATCGAGCGATTAAAAGCTTTCTGGCGCGGAGAGAACAATGAATCAGGATGATGAACGCGAAAACGTGCTGGATGCGCTTGATTTTCAAACGCCGCCAGCACAAATAGCCGCTGAAGATCCCGTCGTTGCAGCCGTGGCTGCCTATGACGACAACGGCGGATTCACGTTTACTGACGAGCCGCCAGCGGCTGATGATACATTTGTGAGCCCCGATAAGTTCGAGGCTATCGGCACTGACGATTATGTGCCAGCACAAATGCCGGCTGCCAATGATTTTGAAGCAGAGTCACCGCCGGCAATAGCGTCGGATCGCGAAGATCCTGTAGCAAGTGCTGCAAATAACCAAGATATGGCACTCCCTGCCGGCAGCCATCGTGAACAAGCTATCCAGTTAGCAAGTGAAGTCGATAACGATCGTTTGCTGAATATAGCCGGCACGGAATTACAGCGAGAGCAGGATAACAGAAAAGAAATGTTGGGCGAAGCAACAGTTGTAACACTGGCGCCCGGCACACAGCTGGAAATCGTCGGTCTTGGAATGACGGAAGTACAGCAAGGGCGCGCAGACGTCGAAATCTGACAAGGAAGTTGGTATGGCTAACATATTTGCGGTTGAGCCCGGTATTGCAATTGCAATCAACGATCCCAATATTCTGCCAATCACATTTGTAATTGGCAATTGGGGCGGATATCCGGTCCGCAATGCGACCATCCGCGGATTCAGTATTTCGTCTTCGGGCAATTATCAGTTTTTGAATACGCTGCGAAACTTCACCTATGTTTACGTTTTTGGCGAAAAGATGGGCGACATTACCGTTACCGGTGTCACTTTCGTGGGCTCGTGTTCCTACTATAACTGGAGTGGTGTTTCGAACACGCTGGGCTACTATGCCTATAACGCCATTTCTTGGACAGGTGCGCCTATCTATATCGCTGTCGGACTTGCCGTTTTCTACGGCTTCTTGGTTGGAATCGACATGCAGCTCATGGACCCTAAATCGAGGTTAGCCCGTTTTACCCTAAAATATAGAAGCATTGCAGGATGAGCACTTATCCCAATTACGTTCGGACGCTGCTATTGAACCAAACCGGACACGGTACTGCAGACACTCTGGCCGAAGAATATGTTTCGCCCGACTACCTTCCGCGCACGTTACCGGCCGGTTTTGCCAAAATACGCAGCGTCTTATTCGGCGGCACGCCGGATCGACAGATGCTGAATTTTCGCCTGTACCAGCTGATGCAAGTGCTACATGCAACAGAGCTGGCAGAATACGTCACCTATGTAGATGATAGGATTACGTATCTGCCGTTCGACCGCGGCGAACTGCTGGCAAGCGCATTCGGCTCTGTTGTAACAGATGCGCCGGGCACAACTGGCACGCTTACAATCATCGGAGATCCGGTACCGGACGAAGCAAACGGGATCATTTACAGGCAATGGCAAGTTACTGTAAACGCTGGAAATACGGTTACAATCCAGGAGTTCACACCGACACCTGGCATGGCAGTGCAAGCCTATACTGTTACCGACGGCCTGAGTAGCCTGATTCCGTTGTCTGGCTCGCCGCTGTATTTCAATTTCAGCGGCACAGTTGTCGACAGCTGGACAATAGCTTCAACAGCCAAGCCAACTACCAACATGGCAGAAATACTCGCTACTTTGCAGCATGTTGTATCAGACACCGACGAGATTGCGTTGTTTGGTCAAACGCCCGTCGAACCGTATTTGACGTGGTGGAATTGTTGGAATAGCCACGAGCAATATGCCTACAAGCTGGGCGGTTTATTGCTAGCGCTGGCTTATCGTACGGCCGCACTTACTGTCTAAGAAATGAGCTACACAACAGCAGGATTACGTGTGTGGGCTAATGTCGGCGGTGAAATCGTCGACATCGTGGATTTCCAGTGCATTTTTTCAATCAATGAAATTCCACGGGCCATCGCCAATATTCCGGTCGGGCGCGAGGTGCGCACATTGCTGCCGGCAACTTCCCACCTGATTGCTACAGAAACGCAGATCATGATTCCGACGAACGTTTATATTCAGGTCGGATACGGATCGGGAGCAACCAATACAATCTTGCCAGTCGGTACGTACTTGCTTTTTGCCGGCTGGGTAACCGGTATCGGCTATCGGCATAGTTATGACGGCCTGCAGATGACGCTCGAAATAACACATTGGTTGTCTGCATTGTCGTTTGCTTCAACCATGTGCCAAGGATCGCATCCGTCAAATCCGTCGGCGTTCACGTTTAATCAACGTTTGATGATGCAACAGGGCGCGCAGGCGCATATTTTTCCAACTACGATGGGGCACGTATTCTTCGACGGTCCGAAAATCACAAACGATTTATGGGGGCAGTCGATTAAAGCCTGGCTGGAATTTTTGGTAGGCTCGCGGCGGTTGGACCAAAATACGGTCGGCGGAAATCACAACGACAGCGCTAATAGCGATGCAGCTGCAGCGTTGAATATGTTCCAGGGAGATATGCTACCATTTGATCCGTCTATAAGTAATGCGGGGTCTATAGCGCAGTCCATAGGAAACGATATCGTCTACGGCACATTGCAACCCAACGATGTATTCGGCACGATGTCGGCGTTGGCCCAAACAAATATCTGGGACAAACTGATACACGGTATAGCACCAAACTATCGCTTTGCAGTCATTCCATTTCCGCATAAAGCACTCGTAGTGCCGTTTACGGCTGGCTTGCGGAATTTTTGGGATCCCTGGGGCATCAACTACACTTTTTTGGCCAGAGATCTAGATACGTACAACGTCAATGCTATGTTGCAGCAACCGCTACGAGCATTTGGGTTTAATGTCGGACACGGCGGAGCCCATTTCGACGTGCAAGAGCCAAACGACTGGGATCCGGGCGATATGGGCGGCTGGTATGTCGCTCGGGATGACGGTTTAGTAGTAATCCGACAAGCTCCGCGATGGTTGTCTGAATTTGCGCCGCCATCTGCATATTCGGATTTGACTGTTGGTGTTGGAGGTAATGTCAGAGGCGACGGGCCTAATTGGCCAGACGAGGGCGTACCACCCACTGCAAAATCAACAAAGACACTGAAAGCAGAGCAAAAAACCGTCTTAGATAGATTAGCGCAGGCCAGCTTTGTGTCCGAAATGCTGCACCACAGATCCGGACGAATCAGCGGGCCGCTCCGGTTCGATGTCTGTCCGGGATCGACAGTTAAAATTGAAGGCACGGCAGGCGCTTTTCTTGCCGGCGTCGTTCCGCACGGAGAACCGCGATGGGCGACAGTATCACGAGTCCGTTATGGGATTTCTGCGCAAAAACCATTGGCCATAGTGCAATACGAGTTATCGCACATCCGGACAGCGCTTGAAAATGCTAGCGACGATACTTCGGTTGCAAGGCATCCACTATACGACAGAATTTGGGTAGGCGATTACATGCTTCAACAAGCATAGGTGCTCTATGAAATCCAAATTGGAACCAGAATACGAATCAGAGTTCACTGCATGGAGTGAGCGCCCCGATAAGCAAACAACTGGCGCATTGCTTCGTAAAGTGACGCCCGTAATTTCCAATGCACTCCGCAGCTACGGCGGCGGCAATGCTAGCCCAAATTTGCGATCGCAGGCTAAACAGCTGGCCGTCGATTCCTTTGCGAGTTACGATCCGCTACGAGGCTCATTGCGATCGCATTTGTTGTCGCGGCTGCAGCGCATTCGCCGAGCAGCTGGACAAGAACGCCAAATCATCAAGATGCCCGAGCAAGTAGCACTAGACCAGATGCGAATTAACACTGCAACAATGGCACTGGAAGAGAAATTGGGAAGGCCGCCATCGGATACTGAGTTGGCCGACGATACCGGAATATCGATACGTCGCCTAGAATACATCAGACGTGGCAAAACCCCCATTGCGGAGGGGCAAATTGCACGCCCCGCTTCCGAAGGCAGCGAAGGCAGCGAAGGCTATGACCCTGCCATCGTTCCTCCGACAATCAATGACAACAGCCAGCTCGAATTTGTCTACGGGGAGACAAATCCCACTAACCAGTTTATTATGGACCGTGCATTCGGGCTACACGGACATCCAAAAATGTCGGCAACAGCGATCGCTGCCGCTTTACGGCTCACACCTGGCGCTGTCAGCCACCGGATGCAACAAATACAGCAGCAAATCGACGAATTAGAAGACTTCGGAGTCATGTAATGCCAAGCCAACAGCCAGCAATTCCATTTCAGGAACTGATGGAACGTATTCGCTGCCGCAATTACCAGGCACAATTGTACCTGTCTGGCACGACGCAGCCGCGGCGGTGGATGCTGCCACCACCCCGCGGTTGGGACGGCGATCCATTGAACATTTCAGGCATGACAAAGCCGTTCGATCGCGCCGATTTGAACACGGAGGCAAAAGACAATCTTAATGCTGCCGACGGCGGCAAAGTCGGTATTGGTGCTGGCAAAACGCTCCAAATAAATTATCTTGGAATGATGGAAAAAGCGTTCAGATTGCGACACATGACTATCGTGCGGGCACACGCCCATACAGCCGGACGAAAACTGGCACACGGGCACGCCAACGGTATTCATACCGGCGATATCATATCGTATATCCAAAATATGCTAGACAGCGGAAACCTATAATGACTGTAGCGCAATACCAAGATCGTACGGTTGACATGCAGGCATGGTCCGTCGACAGCACAGACGGTGTCATGGTAGATGCCAGTACGTCCGGCACGATTTGCACCGGCATTCTAAAACTAGCGCAGCGGTTCATGATCACGTTCCTGAACGAAGTAGACTCCATCGTATACAACTATTGGGGCAAAGAAATCGAGCAAGGCACGCGGTTCATGTTGGCGCTGCGAAGCGGCTGGATCCATACGGAAGCAGATGTCTACTCCGAGTTTGCAATTGCTGAATTGCAAGCAAGACAACAGCTAATAGCAGAAGAGACAGGCAGCGAGCCAGACGACGAGCGATACAAGTCGTCAATGCTAAGCGCCGTAACGTTGAGCGACGGCAAGCTACAACTGACAATCGTGATTCAGAGTCAATCAGAGTCCGTACAAATAATTGTTCCCATTCCAGTCATGGTGCCACAATGAACAAAATCCAACTCGGTCGTCGTTATGCTCCCGATAAGCGCGACCAGCAGTATCCGATGCGCGCCTGTTTACCTCGCGCATCCGCTAGGCAAGTGCGATATTGGAAAGACAATTATTGGATCGGCAACCAAGGCCCGCATCCATATTGCGTAGGGTTTGCATGGACAGGATGGCTGGAAGCCGGCCCGATAAGGCCGATAACTCGCAGAAAGCCCTGCATCAATCCTGCATGGATTTATAATGAAGCCCAGAAAGTAGATGAGTGGCCCGGCGAATCCTATGAAGGTACCAGCGTGCGTGCCGGCGCTAAAGTGCTGCAAAAAGCCGGATACATCCAAAGCTACCACTGGACAACCGACTTTCAGGATATCAAACGAGTATTACTTGATATCGGTCCCGTTGTAGTAGGCACAAACTGGCATACCAGGATGAATAACCCGAGAAACGGCATCATCCGCGCGAGGGGCAAACTGCTTGGCGGACATGCTTACATGCTTACCGGCATCAATTGCAGGCGACGTCTAGTACGAATTCTTAATTCGTGGGGTACAAGCTGGGGTCGCGGAGGGCATGCGTTTATTCCGTTCGGCGATCTGGCAAAACTGATCCGGGCACAAGGCGAAGTATGCCTAGCAGTTGAAATTCCCAAGGAGGGATGAAATGGCGCTGGAAGTACAGAATCTGAGCGAACTGGACGATGACGATGTCGCCCAGGCTTTTGCAATATCTGCGCAGCTCGTACAAGAGCGATTTCCTGCCGTAGATATGAAACGAGGCGTCGTAAGCGATCTCGTAGTCGGGCTGGACGGCATTCTTGGCGCTGCGCAGGGCGAAAATGCTGATCGTGTGCGGCAGTCACAAAGCATCATACTGATCGAAGCCAATTCAGCAATCACTGACGACGACCTGGTAGATAATGTAGCGTCCAACTATCGCATCACACGACGAGCGGCATCATACGCAGCTGGCGAAGTTGTCATAGTGCTCAACCAACAACTGGCAGTTAGCGTAGCCAAGGGCCAGGTATTTACCGTTGGCGACCGCGCTTATACGTCCGATGACACTTATGCAGCAAGACTGACAGCCGCACAAGTTACAAGCTCGACGGACCGGTTGCTTACCCAAGTGGGCACAAATCGCTGGGCATTTACCATAAATGTTACAGCATCGGTAGCCGGGTCGGCTTCACTATTACAAAAGGACGACGCATTGACACCCGCGCTGCCAGTCAGCGCTTTTGTCAGTGCTTACGCAGCCGCTGATTTTACAGGCGGGCTCGATGCCCAGACCAGCGCGGAAATCATTGCTTTGCTGGAATCCGGCATGTCAACCAAGGCTTATTCAAATCGCAGCATGATTAAGAATATGGTCCGCAATGCCGACACTTCTGTGTATTCCATGGTAACAGCCGCTTTTGACGATATCCTGGCAATGTCGATCATCGGATTTGGCGATGTCGAAATGACACGCGATCAGCATTGGTTATTTCCTGTTTCGGGCGGCGGTCGGTCAGACATGTATCTTCGCAGCCAACGCCAGCCGGCATCTACCAAACTGACTAAAACGGCCACGCTGGTTAGCATCACAGTCGACGGCGGCATTTGGCAGGCCGCGATTGTCCGCGACGACGCGCCTGGTTTCTATGATATTACCAATATCAGACCTGCCGGAAGCGCAGCGGATGGCACCAATTACGCAGTAACATCCGATACCCGCGGCGTCGACTTAACCGAAGCAGATGGCGTGCCGTACATACCCGATGTCGAAACAGCTTTGGAGGCGGTCTATAGCCGCTACCAAACAGCAGTAATCCAGTTCCTGGACACAGACACTGCTACCGCTGGCCTGGTCGTCGGGGTAACTACGCAAGATTATGATATCACGGTACGAAGCGATCCGCTGGTAAAGCCAGTACAGGAATTTCTGGGTCTTCGCGATGTTCGCAATCCGGTTGGCGATAACCTGGTAAAGGGTGCAATTCCGTGTTTCGTATCGCTTAGCGTAACACTCGAGCGAAAAGATGCCAGCGCCACAGTAAATGAGACTACGCTAGCCGATGCGCTCGCTGATTATGTGAATACGACAGGCTTCCCAGGCAAGCTATACGCCAGCTCGCTGGCAGCTGTATTAGAGCCGCTATTGCCAGCCAGTGTAAGCACTGATTCGATAATCATGCTGGGCCAGCTCCGCAAGCCTGATGGTACATTAGCGGTATTGACCAGCAGCGATACATTGACCATTCCGGATGATGCAGCCAATTTCACAAGTAGCCGTACAGTCATATTCATTTTGGACATGGACGACGTTGCAATCACGATCAACAACGTCGTCGTAGCGGAGGCATAGCATGTCCTGGACATATCCGACAGACGATCTCGACAACCCGAACAAGACTTTGAGCTTGCTCGGATCGTTGTGGACGAACGTTTATGCCGGCGCCGATTTTCTGGAAGCCCGCGTGGATGCAAGGCAGCAGATAGCCAAGCAGGCATTCGATGATTTGAAACAGGCCGGAGAACTGATAAGCCGCATCGATATGCCTATTTGGCATCGTCGCAACTGGTATGCACTGTATGCTATGGCGTCCGACATGACAGCAGAAACGGCTGTTCTCTATTTCGATTCGCCGACATTTCCCGCTTTTGACGCATCTCCGGGCTTTACGTTCGATCAAACCATTACCAGCACTGCTGTAGGCATTGCCGACGTCGTCGATTCCATTGACCTCCACGACGTGCAAATCATTACCAATCGCATTACCGATCCTTCGGTTGTATTGCACAAGGATATCGATTTTACCATTACTACCGAAGGCGCTCTGGTGTTTGTATCGAATCCGTTCAGTAACACATTGTTCCCGCAGAATACAGAATTCAGCGACGGCGTTGTATCCGACACCCAAATCGTGCTTTGGTTGTGCCAGCCAGATTTCGACTGGGATTTGGTTTACAACCATTTCGGCTATGTCTTGGGCTTGGAACTAGATACAAGCGAAGGGTACAAGAACCTGATCAACCAAGTTATGGACGCCCACGTACTAGGCACTTCGCAGCTGCCCGTAGAGACTATGGTGGCCGAAATATATGGCATTCCTCTGGTCCTGGAAGATACAGAGACCGTTATGGACATCTGGAGCGATTCCAGGCACCTGCTGATAATCACAGATCAACACGTCTACGAGCACAGGCTGGGCGCCACAGCGACCGTAACCATCGGAGACACTGTCTACAAAGGCCAGCCGCTAATTGATGCCTTCGTGGCGCACGATATTCGGGATGGTACTACGTTTCCGGACGTAGGGGCCATTACGCTGCCAGAGGGCTTCCTCGCACCCGTCTTTCAGGGGGAAATATCATGGGTAAACGACAGCGTAGCCGTGACCGTCACCGGAGCGGCCGGCAATGAACGCGTAGAATGGCCGCTGGGCGGCCTCCCTGACGACGTGGAGGACTTCTGGGACACAGTCCACCAAAGACGCCTGGTCTACGGAGACTCGCTATACGAGCTCCTGGAGGCCTTCTACGGGACCGTCCCGACCACGATCAATCCAATGCAGTTCCTGGTCACCCACGTCCTGCGAAACAATTGCATTGTAATCGTGATACAGGCTAGCGGAATTAGCGAAGATGCACTAAATACGTCGACTGAGGTATGGCTCAGGAAAATCCTGCCGCCGCACACAGCCGTTATCGTAATAATCGAGCTGCCGCTGCTGTCCGGTTCTGTTACTATGAGCGGCAGCGGAGTAGGAATAGGCTACGGCGCCGAACCGATCGCCGGAGACATCTGGGGTATCCTAGGAACAATCAGTATCTGGTAGGAGACATGGAATGTTGACACAGTTAGTTCGATCGGGCTTTGCCATCGCCAAAACGCTCGGACTGGGCGATGCCACGTACAAAATCAATCGGGTGTACATCGAATTCGAAAACGTTGCAACGCCCGCAACCGCCGTATCCGTACCGGTATTCACACAGTACGCCGATCTGACGTACTACCAAAACCTGTTAGCTCCCAAGGACTATTTGAGCGTACCGTTGCTCGGAGATCCGACACTAAGCATTGCTGCCGGTTATGGTGCCTATTTTACAGCAGGCGTCGACGGCAATGAATTGACGTTTTTGGCGCAGACAGCAGGTACGGCAGGCGTCAACGGCGTGCCGTTTTCGAATGCGCTCAATTCCAAGGTCTACGGACTGGCCCTTGTATCGGCGACAGACGAGGGAGACGCAACTAAAGATATCGTCATCGCTCGCGGCTATTATGCTGTTGCCGATCAAATGGTAAAGCCGGCAGCCGGTCAAATACATGTCAGCGCGGAGATCCGTTTTGTGCCGTAAGGAGGTCAAGGATGACTGTGGTATACAGAGAAGCAATCGAACACATTCAGGCCGGCGCTCCCGGCAGGGCAGCATCGGTCAGCGGTCCGGATAGACAGCTGGAAGGCAATATCCAGTACCTTAAGGATATATACGACGAAGCCGGGCTCGGCGAAGCAGTATTCTTGCGCAACCAGGCTGTTGACCCGGCTGTTAAAGTCGGCCAGCCGGTATACTGGAATTACACTACCAATCGCTTCGAAAAGGCGATGGCTGCGACAACGACTGTCGCTGGTGTTGTCACTATTGCAGACTCCGCAGACGTAGTCGGCATTGTCTATAGCAAAGCTGGCAGCGCTATTGCAACGCTTCTAACTTACGGCGTTGCTACAGTATCGCTGGTCGAGGCTGTGGCAGGCGCGCCGGTTGCCGGCCGTTATTATCTGTCTGCCGGCACTGCAGGCAGGCTTGTAACACAATCGCCGCCGGCAAGCATACTCGTGCTGCGCAATCTCGGCGATGGCCGCGTCATGGTGACCCCGACGAACCGAATAATGGCACAAGATCATCAGCATATTAGCCTGGCATTGACAGCAGCGCCTGCCGGCGTATGCAACTCTCCGGCACCGGGCGACGTACATGTCATTACTGTTCCAGATGCCACGCTGCCTGGCTGGCTCCCTGCTGACCATTCTTCATTCGGCGGACATGCGCCAGCACACGCTTGGTTCGGCTACAATTTGGCCGTAGATTCAGTCTTATCAGCTTTGTGGCCACCAATTCCTATTGAGGCTGTATTGCTCGAATTACTACGATCGGATTCCGTTAATGGCCAAAGCCAGATATACGGACGAGTTAGCCCCGAAGTTGTCCGATTTAACATCCATGGAATTTGGTGGCTGTCCAATTGCTACAACGAAGCCCCGTGGTCCGTGGACTACAACGCAGCATCGTCGTCTAGCTCTTCTGTATCGGGCTGTCCAGATACTATCGACATGGCGTTGCAGTTATCGTTTGTTAGGATGACATTCCATACGGGCTGACGGATGGCAGAATTACGGCTTACGCTGCAAGGAAGCGCGGCATTACGTCCAGAACAGCAATTACATGCATTGCTTGCATTGTCGCCAAGCGAGTTAGACGATTGTATCGACACATTTTCTCGATGGAGCTACTCTTTTAACCCGCCGTCTGCATCTGCAAACTCGTTATTGTTCTCGTGCCCGTCATATTCCATACCGAGCTGCAGTATTCAGCACAGCCTAGAATCGTGTATGCCACAGAACAGCCTGTTCAGCTCGCTGCCCAGCCTGTCTAGCGAATCTCTGGGCTTCGAACAGGCCGCGTCGTTGTGGATTTGGTGTCCGTGCAGTTGTCAGTCGTCGCTGTCGTCGAGCGCTTTACCGTGTCCTATGGGAGACAGATGCAACGACAAAAACTCCGGTGACGGTACATGGCTATATTTAGCCGGCGAAGAAGCACTTGGTCCGCCGTGCATTACAGGCGATTATTATGGGCAAATATCCATTATCTCGCTTTGTCCGACGCGCGATCCGAACTGTTCAACGCCCAGTAGCTCTGCGCCAGTATCTTCAATAGGGGTATGCGATAATGTGCTAGCAGATTGGCCGCCTGCGGCATGGCAATTTGATAAAACCGTTTGTGGAGATCCTGCAGATCGTTACATTCCAGATATAATCATATCGGAAAAGACTGCGGGCGACGCTGGTGCGTGGTCATGGTGTCCGTGCTTACCTGATTATTCTGGATATCCCTATTCAGGCAGTAGCAGCCTGTCATGTCCGTATGCCGGAGACACTTGTGACAGCGGCGACGGCTACTGGGCGTTTCGCGGCGGCAATGCCAATGCGCCAGTACCGTGCGTAGTCGGACGATTTTACGGCGAAACGATCTTTACTGGCAGCTGCTGCTCATTGAGCTCGATATCGTCGTCGTCATTATCATCGTTATCTTCGCTTTCGTCGTTTTCTTCTTTATCGTCTTCGGCACCGTCTATCAGTTCCGTATCATTATCCTGGTCCGTCTGCGAAGATACCGGTTTTGATGCGCCGAGTTGTTCGATGCCGCCTCCAGAGCAATGTAGTTTGCCGTCGCAGCCATCTTTTGGTCCGGTATCGCCCATGCCGTCCAGCAGTGGCGCAATGGAGCCCTTGCTCGATTTACTAGAAACAGATTGTGAGCAGTGGATATGGTGTCCATGCAATTGCGCCAGCTACGGATTGCCTGTCGTTCACGGCGATTGTCCACAAACAGTAACGTGCCAGGACGCTACAACTGGCTGGTGGGTGCCTTTTAGTAGCAGTAATACAAGCCCGCCGCCGTGCACTGTTGGCCGGTTCTTTGGCGAAGTCGTCTGGGTTTGTACATGCGAGATATGCTCGATATCCAGCCTATCTAGCTCACTTAGCTCGTCTAGCTTTTCTAGCTCGTCTATCGGAGGCGCGCTATTACTGCTAGCAGTTACTGAACTGGCGGGGCCCGTCGTGCCGGCAGTACTTGGAACATATTCAGTCAATGGTGAAGCATTAGGACAACCACGATACCTGCAGGACGGCGGCAGCTACTGGATTGTATACGACGGCATTCAGTACGGTATCCGCGAAACAAGCGATCCGAACGATCCTCCATTGTTCCGAAGCCCGGGCGGGATCGATCCAGCAGGCGTATACATCGTAAATATTGGTTACCCTGGTCCGCCGCCGACGGGGACGCTTAATGTGGCGTTTATCTGATGCATAAAACATTCAACGTAGACAACCATACGAAAATAGTTGACGCTACGCTGCCTTCACAAATCAGCGCCGTTTTAGGCATCGTTTCGTCGCATCCGGCCGTCTGCAGTGCTAAACTGATGGACGGCGTTTTGATTATCGATATTGTTCCGTTGCCTGGGCTTAGCATGCCCGAAACTGTAACCGTACAGCTAGAGTGATTTATGGGCCGACCAATTTTACTAACGCACGATAGAGCGCCGGGCGATATTGTCTGCATGACTGCATGCATCCGCGATTTGGCAAGGACGCATCCCGAATACGATATCTATGTCAATACGTCCTGCAGCGCCATGTGGAAGAATAATCCGTATATCCGACGAACAGGGCGAAATAATACACCAGGCATGCAGGCCTTCAAGCTGGACTACGGCAAGTATATCACGAAAGCCAATACAAAACCGATGCACTTCATTTCGGCATTCCATGCTGATTTGAGCGAAAAAATCGGACAATACGTGCCTGTATTGGAGCCACACGGCGACCTGCATTTGAGCGATTATAAAAAACAGAATTCGCCTATTGACGGTCGGTATTGGTATATCATTACGGGAGGTAAAAGTGATTTTACCTGCAAAATATGGTCCGCGCTCAAGTGGCAACAGACGGTAGACATGTTACGGCAGTTCGGTATTCGTTTCGTACAGGACGGAGCACTGTTCAGGGGGCATACGCAGCCGCCCATGACCGGCGTATTAAACGTTGTGGGTAAAACCAATCTGCGTGACATGTTGTGGATGATTTATCACGCCGACGGTGTAATCTGCCATGTGACAGCTGCAGCCCACATTGCTGCAGCGCTGCATACGCCGTGCGTTGTCATTGCGGGTGGCCGCGAACATTGGTGGTGGGAGGCATACTGTAATGTAGACGAACAGATTTTCGGTCCGCACTGCAAACCGCACCCTGTTCCGCATAGATTCTTGCATACTTTAGGGTTGCTGCCTTGCTGCGAACGTAAAGGCTGCTGGCAGAATAAAGTATCAAAGCTGGAGCAAGACAAACACCGTATGTATTGTAAGTCGGCTGTATATGATGATAATGGACAGTTGTATCCGAAATGCTTGGATATGATTCAACCTGAACACGTGGTAGAAGCAGTCATGGATTATTACAAATGTGGAACACTGCCGCCCATAGGCGATCCGCCGCGCATCCGCCTCCCTGACGGCAAAGAGATTGTAGCTGGCACGCTGTCGCAGACGCCGACTGAAGCAATTCCGCCGCCGGCAAGGGCTCCAGCTTTTTTGGATCTATTCCAGGTAGATATCAAAAACGATACGCACGCAGGCCATGCGGCAAACAAACCGCCGACAGTCGTCAACAAGTTCGAAGGCCTCAATAACCATACATTGCCGGTCGGAGAAGCGATAAAGAACAAGATTATTGGCGGCCGTGTGACAATTTGCATACTGATGTATGGCAACTATTTCCATTTGCACAAACAATGTCTCAATTCAATTTTGAGCACAACGCAAGCAGAGCATAGGCAAATCCGGATAGCCTGTAACGAAGTCTGTTCCGAAACGCTGCAATATTTGAGCCGACTCAAAGATCAGCAGAAGATACACAAAATCATTGTCAACCAGACAAACATGAAAAAATATCCGGCCATGCGGCAGCTGTTCTACGATCAAGATGATCCTATTACCGACAAATGGATCATATGGTTCGACGACGCTTCCATTGCAAATAAAGATGCGGCCTGGCTAGACAAACTGTGCAAAAAAATTGTCAGCGTTTATGCCAATGGAGCGCGAATAGTCGGGGCTGAGTTCTACTGGAAACTGAGCCAAGCCCAGGTTAGCTGGATTCGGAGCCGTCCGTGGTACCACAACCGACTGTTCCAGACACGAAACGGAAATGAATCCCCCAATGGCGAATATGTGCAGTTTCCGGCCGGAGGTTTTTGGGCCATTGCCAGAGATGTTGTACAGCGTACCAACATTCCGGATCCGGAAATCGGCCAAAATGGCGGCGCTTATATGATTGGCGAACAACTCTGGCAAGCAGGCTATCATATGGGCAGCTGGAATAACAAAAACCAGTTCATAGCAACTTCATCTGCCGCAAGACGGGGACTAGAGGAAATCCGTACAGGCGACCAGGGCTGGCAGCCAGGTGGTGTATTCAAAAAAATGCATTCTTGATATAATAAGGCCTTACCATTTGCAAGGAGCTTATAACAGCTAATGGAAATCCACCAAAATCGGTGAAAATCCATGAAAATCAAACGTAGTTTGAGAGCTTCGAGGCTGAGTTGGCAATTAAGCCCTGCTGTTTGGGTGAAACGTCCAACTACGTTAGCCAACATAAAGGACGCCAGAATGTGTCCAGTTCTGGATAATCCGTTGGCAACATGGCCGAGGACAACAATATCCCGAAAGGAGAGAACTCTTAAATGAGTATTGTTTTTGTAATAGACAGTGAAGGCAAACCACTCTTACCAACGCATCCAGCACGCAGTAGGAAACTACTGCGTGAAGGTAAAGCCAAGGTCAAGCAAGTGGTTCCCTTCACGATTCAACTCAACCGCAAGGTAGATAATCCCGTGGGAGAGTTTGAGGTTGGCGTTGACGACGGTGCGAAGCATGTTGGCATTGCCGTCAAGAACACCAAGACCAATGAAGTAGTATTTCACGCTCAACTGGATCACAGGCAGGATGTGAGCAGGAAAGTAGAAGAAAGACGGAATTATCGCAGAGCCAGACGGTTTCGGCTTAGAAATCGCCAACCAAGGTTCAGCAATAGAGCTGGATCAAAGATTGCTCCAAGTATCAGACAAAGAAAAGAATGTATCTTGCGTGTAGTCAAGGACTTAGGGAAAAGACTCAACATCGTGAAAGTCAAGGTTGAGGAAGTTGGTTTCAATCACGCAAAATACAAGTATGGCAAGTTCTTCTCTTTGGTGGAAATTGGCAAGACCTATCTCAGAGAACAAGTACAAAAGTTAGGTTTGATGTATGAGGCGACATTCGGCTACATCACTAAGCAAACTCGGCTCAATCTTAGCTTGACCAAGAAACACAGCCATGACGCTTGTGCGATAGTAGAGAGCAACAAATTGGTTGGAAATGAATACCAAATCCAACCAAGACGAGCGAAGGTTTGGGAAGCAAATCCAACCAAGACTTGTACGGAGAAGAACGGTCTTCGCCACTATGATTTAGTGAAATCCAGTCATAGAACAAGAGGAACAGTGGTTGGCTCGGTGCGTAGCCTGAAAGCCAACTGCATTACACTGAGGACTAAATGGGACGACAACTTTCCCGTGTCTTACTCAAAGACTAAATTGTTGCAGCGATTTGGTGGCTTGGTGTATTCATTTTGATTTTGGCGGATTTCAGAAAGGAGGCTTTCAATGGCAGATTCCAGTTCCAGTTCCAGTTCCAGTTCCAGTTCCAG
>Ga0180432_10002230_pt1 | contig 29283 bp, 15 predicted proteins | sample SS_ome_10_FD_132414 | JGI IMG/M metagenome (GOLD analysis project Ga0180432, IMG submission 132414) | Hypersaline lake sediment archaeal communities from the Salton Sea, California, USA - SS_1_MS_2 metaG | ecosystem: Environmental > Aquatic > Non-marine Saline and Alkaline > Hypersaline >...
CTCACGGCCCTCTTCCATCCCAACAACTCTCCTTTGTTCTGAAAACGCACCTCCCCACCTCCAGCAACCCCTTACATCGTCTACTTCAAACATCTTCCCGCCACCCTAATCCCTGAATACCCAGAATCAAATTGACAGGGAAGCTGTCAGACTTCCGAACGTCCTACGGCTTCATCGCCTTTTGCTTGATCTGCTCCCAGGCCCGGTACGCCCGCTTGAGCTTGGCGGGAATGTCCCCCGCTTGCGTGTAACCCATCGTGCCCAGCGGGCCCCGGTAGTCCATCTCGCGGAGCGTGCGGACCAGCGGCACCATGTCGAAGCTGCCCTCGCCGAGGATCTTGTGGGTGGCCTTGTCCTTGTCCGTGCCCTGGATGACGACGATCATCAGGTAGGGTTTCGCTTTGATGAGGTCCGCTCGAAGCTTGTCGAGGTCGCGGTTGCCGACGGCCTGCCAGTGGTGCAGGTGAAACATCACGCCCGCGTTCGGCCGGTCCACCGCCCGGACGATCCGCAGGTTGTCGTCAATCGTTTCTATCCAGTTGCCGATGTGCATGTAGGGGGCGACGCCGCCGAGGCCGTGCTTCTTCGCGTCGTCGGACATCTCGCGAAGGATTTTGACGGCCATCTCGACGGCCTTCGGGTCTTTTCGATCCATCTTCTTCCGGCTGCCGACCGACGGGACCAGCACAACCTTCGTGTCTTTCAGAAGCGGCAGGTTGTCCTTGATGACCTGCGGGTACGTGCCGTCCTCGATATAGAACCGGGCGTGGATAGCGGCCAGTCGGACGTTGTGCTTCTTCATGGCCGCGAGGTACGCCGGCAGCATCTTCCACCGCTTGGGATCGTCCTTCAGCGAGAGCATCACGCCGTCGTATCCCCGCTCGGCCAGAATCGCAATCTGCGTGGCCGGGTCGCCCCACTTGTACTTGTAGAACCAGTTGGTCATCGCGAAGTGGTGGTCCTGCCAGTTCAGATCCTGCACGAGATCGACTTTCATCGCTTCGTCGGCCGAAAAGGCGGCGGGCGCCGCGACCCAGATGAAGGTGATCAGCACGGAGAGGGTCGTTTTCAGGGGCAAGCGTGTCATGGCGTGGCCTTTTGAAAACTGCAATGATGAAATGTTGGGGCACGTGTCAAACCTCACTCTCCGATGGCACAACAAAAGGCTCACGATACTCCCGGGTGAGCATCGCATTGGCCGCCTCGTTGCCGACAAATCGCTCTTTCTCCGGATCGAACTTGAGCCACGGCCCTAGCGTGAGCCGGGTCTTTTCGATATCGACGCCGTTCTTGGCCAGGTGCTGCCGCGTCCGCTCGAACGTGTCTTTCACATCGTCGCCGAGCTTGCGCGATTGAAGCTGGGCGAGAATTTCCTTCGGCGAGGCTTCCTGCCCCAGGCGGTACGAGATGTTCCCGAGGTGGCACAATCCGGCCGAAAGATGCCCGCCGAGGATTTCCGCGTTTTGCCGCTCGCGGTCGCGGCTGTGGACCGCGTCGACGAAATTGCCGAAATGGTCGTCGCTCTTGCCCGAAAGTTTCTTAATCAGCTTGCCGGCCGGATCAAAAAACGCGCTGCTCCCGGCGGCCATGCCGACGTAGCCTTCCGGGCCGGTGAAGATCGCACCGCCGTGGCGGTGAAAGCGCGGGGTGTCCAGGCCGCGAACTTCCTGCACCACCGTCACATCGCCGAAATCGTGTACGACGATCTGCGTGTTGGGCGTCTGGGCGGCATCCGCATACCCGACGCGCCCGCCGTAACTCATCACCGCCCGCGGCAGCTTCTCCACGCCCAGGCCGAAGCGGACCAGATCGGCGCGGTGCACGTCGCTGTTGCCGAGGTCGCCGTCGCCGGTTTCCCAGAACCAGTGCCAGTCGTAGTGGAAGTTGCGTCGCGTGATGGGGCTCATCGGCGCGGGGCCTGCCCAAAGGTTGTAGTCCACCCCGTCGGGCACCTTGCCCTTGACGGCCGGCCCGATTGAACGGCGGCGTTTGTAGGTGATACTCCGCGCCAGAGTGACTTTGCCCAACTTGCCTTCGGCCATGAACCGGGCAGCCGCCTTGCAGGTGCCGTCGGAGCGATACTGGGTGCCGACCTGGCAGATGCGTTTGTACTTTCGCGCCGCCTGGACCATACGGCGGCCTTCGCTGATGTTGTGGCTGGCCGGCTTCTCCACGTACACGTCCTTCCCCGCCTGCATGGCCCAGATCGCGGCCAGCGCGTGCCAGTGGTTGCAGGCGGCGATCGAGACGCAGTCGATCGACTTGTCGTCGATGATCTTGCGGAGGTCCTGATAAGCGGGCACTTTGCGTCCCTGGCGCCGGGCGACATCCCCAGCCACTCGCCGGGCGCGCCCCAGGTCGGCGTCGCAGATCGCGACCACGTCGCAATCCTTGCGGCCGGCGAAGCTCCGGGCGTGTACCGGGCCGCGAATGCCGGCGCCGATCACGGCGATAGCCAGACGTTCGTTGGGCCCTTTCGGCAAACTGTTTTGCCCTTCGGCGGCTGTGGCCAGCGCCGGGCCGGCCAACGCCGCGGTGGTTGCCAGAATCGAGTCTTCCAGGAATCGACGTCGGTTGAGCATGAATCGGCTCCTTCCGCTGAAAACGTTGATGGTTGAGTCAAATATTGCAGCCCGGGGATTCCTCCACCCGTTAGTAGTCATTGTACACGATAGATTAGTTCTGCAAATCCCCGTAACGCTTCAGTTGCGTGCAGCACGGCGGCCTTGGAAGGCCGTCGTACGAAGCGTTTCTCCGCCGGTTCCAAGGCAGTTCCCCCGAAAAACCGACAACCGGCGCCACTTGTGATCCGGCCGGGATTCCTCTATCATGCGGTTTCGGCCTTAGGAGCGCTGTGATTCCCCCCAGGAGCAAAACCCGTGGCAAACGACCCCCTTACGCCCTACGGCAACCGGCCCATGGTCACCCCGATCGTCAATGCGGTCAATTACGAATACGGCTCGTTCGAGGTGCTCCGCCAGATCACCGACGGCGAGATCGACGGCTATACCTACCACCGCGACGACAACCCGACCGTCCGCGCGGTCGAGAAGAAGATCGCCGCGATGGAAGGCGCCGAGGATTGCATCGTCTGCACGACCGGAATGGCCGCCTGTACGATGATCTACCTGACCTATCTCGGCGCCGGCGACAACGTGATTATCTTCCACGACGTCTATGGGGCCCACTACAAGGTCTCACTGATCCTCGAGCGGATGGGCATCGACGTGACCTGGCTCGACGCCGCCGACTACCGCAATATCCGCGAACAGATCAAGCCCAACACCAAGATGATCTTCTGCGAAACACCGAGCAACCCGCTCTGCAAGGTCGTCGATATCGCGGGCGTCGCGGAGGAAGCCCGCAAGGCCGGAGCGATGTTCGTCGTCGACAATACCTTTGCCACGCCGCAGAACCAGCAGCCGCTCAGGCTCGGGGCCGACCTGGTCGTCCACAGCGCCACGAAGGGGCTCGGCGGACACAACGACCTGATGGCCGGGGCCATCGCGGGACCCAAGGATAACTACAACGAACTCTGGTTCACCCGTCAGGCAATCGGCACCACGCTCGACGCCTATTCCGCCTCGTTGCTGGAGCGGGGGCTGAAGAGCCTGGAACTCCGCGCCGAGCGGATGGCCGCCAACGCCCTGGCCATGGCCGAGCTGCTCGCCGGACAGCCGAAGGTCTCCAACGTCCAGTATCCCGGCCTGAAAAGCGATCCCGGCTACGAGGTCGCCTGCCGCCAGATGCACGACGGCTTCGGCGGCGTCTTGGCCTTCGAGGTCGGCGAGACCCAGGACGACGCCAAGCGGTTCATCGACGCCCTGGAGGTCATCATTCATGCCGTGAGCCTCGGGGCGACCGAAAGCCTGATCTGCATTCCTTATCTGACGACCATGCTCTACCTCCCCGAAGAGCGCCGCACCAGCTTCGGCGTCAAGCTCAACACCGTCCGCCTGGCGGCCGGCGTCGAAAAACCCGATCTCCTCCTGAAGGACCTGGAACAAGCGTTGGCCAAGATGTGACGGGAAGGGGCAGGGGCGGGGGAGTAGGGGAGTGGGACAATGTAGACGAGCACGGGTTCGGTCGTTGAACCCCGCCGGACAAACCCGGCGGGATTCCAGGGGAACGAGAGCAGCCGGCCGTGACCGGCTGCCACTGCGCTAGGAACGCCAGAAAACGGAGCGGCTCCATGTACAATCGACGGACTTGACGTTCCTGCCCGCAGCGAAGATACTGGCGAGGTGTGTCGGAATGGATTGCCAACCAATATCAGCCAAGCTGAGAGGGTGACTATGAATCCGAGCTTCAAGGCTTGTGCGGTTGTGACACTGTGGGCCGTGCTTGTCGCCGGCTGCAAGGAAGCCGGGCGGGACCGTCCGGTAGAACTGCCGCGTGATACGCGGCCGGAAGCCACGGAGCCGGCCGCGCCGTCACCCGAGCCCGCCGAGCCCGACACGACACCGCCGGCCACCGAGCCCGAGGCTCCGCCCCCCGACAAACCGGAGGAGACGCCGGCTGCCACGGCTGCAAAACCCCCCGCTTTGGAAGACGTGGTTGAGGACCTTGACGAAGCGCTGAAGGAGATCGCCGAACTCGAGCGAGACACGGAATACTTTGCCGCCCTGACGCGGGTGCGGAAACTACAGAAAATCTATCGCGGCCGCGAGGAGGCCAAGGAACTCAACATCCTGCATCAGCGCCTGCACCGGGATTACCGTACGTCGTCCGGGCTGGACTTCGCCGTCGACAAGCTCGGGTCGGATTCCAACGTGGCCGTCTCCGTCGCTACGGGTAAATTGCTGGACGCCGGCGAGGTCGGGTTGGTCTTTCTCCGCAAGGCGGTGCGCGAGGCCGAGCCTAAGGTTGCCGTCCGCGCAGCCGACATTTTGATGCAACAGGGCGACCCGCAGATCACCCAGTTGATCGTCGAGCGGATGGAGCAGGAGCCGCCGGCGCCGCTGGGCGACGAGCTGGGCAAATTGCTTCAGCGACTCGACGAAATCGAACCCGAGTGGATCGACCGGCTCTGCGCCCTGGCGAAGCGCGAAAGCTCCGGTCAGGCCGGGGCCGTGGAGGTGCTGATCGACCGGCTCGAGCGGTCTGTCCGCACTCAACTCGAGCCCGCCAAACCGGAAGACACCGAGCCGAAAACCAAGCCGGAAGCCGCCGAGAAAGACGAGCCCAAGCCCGAGCCGCCCATCAAGGTGGACCAGCGCCTGGTGCGCACGCTGTACGAAGTGGCCGAGACCGCCGAAGGCCCCGTCCAGCGGCAGGCCGTCGAGGCCCTCCTGCTGGTGCTCGACAAAGTTAACCGGCGCGACGGCGAGGCGCTGAACCAACTGCTCGGCAACGACGAGGCGTACGGGTTTGTGGGCGATTACGTCGTGGCGTGTCTCGGCAGCGATGAGGTCGAAGACCGCGTCTGGGCCATCGCCCGAGCCGAGTCGTTTGGAATGAAGACTCCGGGCCTGTGGGCGCAGGTCCGACCGGAGCAGCCGGAGCAACCTGAGCAACCCGGGCAACCCGACGGCCGACCGGTGCTTGACGAGCGTCTCGACCCCGTCTTGAGCTTTGGCAATCTTGCCGCCCTGGGTCAGACCGGGCCCGTCAAGCAGGGCCAGACCATCCGGTGGAACGGTTTCGTCGACGTACCCTCCGAGGGGAAATATACGTTCTCGGTCGATTGCGACGAGAAGTCGCCGGCGACCTTGTACGTGGACGGAAAGCAAACAGCCGCCGACGAGCCGGTGGAGTTGTCGGCGGGGTGGCATGACGTGCAAGCGAAGATGGATCTTTCCGGCGACGAGGCCCGGCTCGCGGTCTCTTGGGCGGGGCCCGGCCTGGAAAAGCAGGGCATCCCCGCAGAAAGGCTGGCATGCGCCGACCGCACCCGGATGCTGATCTGGCGGCTCGGACGCCCGTGCGACCTGGCCCAGGCCCGCAACCTGGCCGGGCAGCTTCTCCACAGCAGGGAACGGGTGGACAAGGAGTTGGCCGCGAAGCTGACGGCCCTTGCGGCGGCGGATCGTCCGGCCCGTCCGGCCGTTGCGGCCGTGCTCGCCGAGGTGCTGGATAATTCGATGGCGAGTTCGCAAGAGCCGCCCGAATGGGAGGCGCCGGCGCTGCGGACGCTGTTGGCCGCAAGCAAGGAGATCGAAGGCCCGGAGCAGCGGCGGGTGGTCGCCTCGCTGGTGAATCATTTCGTCCGTCGTGCCGGTGGTAAGATCGAGGAGTTCAGCCGGCAGGCCGAGTCGCCGGGGGCCTACGGCTACGTTCGGGCGTCCATTGCCGAGCGGCTCGACGCGGAGGATCCCGAGGTTGCCCGATGGGCCATGGAGCAGGCCGGAGCGTTTCAACTGGCGTTGCAGGGCCTGTGGGCGAAGACCTACGCGAAACAAGAACCGGCCGAGGGGGACGCCCCGCTCGACCAGCGGCTCAGCGCCTCGCTGAACTTCGCCGACCGGGCCGCCATGCAGCTTGGACTGGCCAAGCGAATCGTCTGGAACGGTTATCTGAACGTTCCGGCCGAAGGGGCCTACACGTTTGCGATCGATTCACCCAAGCAGGCCGCGATGCAGTTGGACGGCGGCGCGGTTGAATTGGGCAAACCAACCGAGCTTCACCCGGGGTTGCATCCGGTCGTTGTGGAGTGGAACCTAGCCGACGGGGCGCCCAAGCTAGTGCTCTCGTGGCAGCCCCCGGACAAACAGGCACTAGAGGTGATCCCGCCGGACCGGCTGATCTGCCCGGACTGGCCCAAGGTATTGATTTGGGAGATGGTCGAAAAGCCGCCGCAGGCCGAAGCCATCGCCGGACGGTTGGCCTTGATGATCGACCGGATCGACCAGCCTTTGGCAGAAGAGTTGCTGGCGTTGGTCCAGCCGGACGGCACCTCAGACAGCCCGGCGGCGATGCCGGCGGCCGAGGTTCTGGCGCGGGTGTTGCGCGATGGCCGTTTGGACGACGAGTTTGAGAAGAAGATCGCGGAACGGCTCTGGCCGCTGGTCGCTAAGACGGACGGCCCGCGGCAGCGGGCAATCGCCGGCTCGCTGGTCACTTTGCTGGGGCGGCTGTTCGCCAGTAAGGGCGAAGAGTTCGACAAGGCGCTGAAGGCCGAAGGGGCTTCCCAGACGCTGCGCGATTTCGTCGCTGCGCGGCTCGACGCGGAGGAGCCGGACGTGGCCGCGTGGGCAATGGAACACGCTGGCCCGGTCGGCCTGGGGCTCCGGGGTCTGTGGTTCGAGAGATGCGACTCGCCGGAGGGTCCGTCCCTAAGCGAGCACCATCGCGACGGCGAGCTGAACCTTGCCGACCTGAACGCCGTGAAGGGAACCGTCAACGCCAAAGAAGGCGAGGCGATCCGTTGCACCGGCTACCTCCGGTGTCCCAGCGACGGGGCGTACGTCTTCACCATCGACGCGGCGAAAGGCTCCCCGGCCGAGATCAAGGTGGGCGGCCAGGCGATTCAGTCGGGCAAGCCCATCGAGCTAACGGCGGGGACGCATCCGCTGGACGTGCGGCTGAAGATCGGTCCGGACGCAAAGCTCGTGTTCAACTGGCAACCGCCCGGCGTTGAGAAGGCCGCGTCGATCACTCAAGACTCGTATGCCTGTCCAGCCTGGCCTAAGGTGCTCCTCTGGCAACTCCAGCAGAAACCGGATGTAGAGCGCTCCGAAGAGATTGCCTCGCACCTGGCACGAATGGTGGACCAAATCGATCAGTCTTTGGCAGAGGATCTGCTGGCACTGGTCCAACCAGACAGCCCCGCGTCAACGCCGGCGGCGGACGTTCTGGCGCGGGTGTTGCACGACGGCCGGTTGGACGACGGGTTTGAGAAGAAGATCGCGGAGCAACTCTGGCCGCTGGTTGCTCAGACGAAGGACGCACGGCAGCGGGTAATTGCCGGCTCGCTGGTCACGGCGCTTCACCGGCTCTATGCGAACAAGGGCGAGGAGTTCGACAAGGCGATGAAGGCCAAAGGTGCTTCCCAGACGCTGCGGGATTTCATCGCCGAGCGGCTCGACGCGGAGGATCCGGCCGTTCGACTCTGGGCGGCAGAACATGCCGAGCCGTTCTCGTTGCTTAGTTCCGGACTGGAAGGCAGCTTCTTCGGCGCGGATTTCAAGGCCCGTCTGTTCGACCGCGTCAATACGAAGATGCAGATTGAGCCGGGCCAGTTCGGCTACCACGACAAGCGGAACGACAACATGGGCATCCGCTGGTCGGGTCTGATCAGGGTCCCGGCCGACGGGGAGTACATCTTCTCCAGCGTGGTCGACGATACTTGCCGCCTGTGGCTCGACGGCCGGCCGGTCATCGAGGACTCGAAGAAGCCCGCGACGGTGACCCTGACCGCAGGGTTGCACGAGATCCGCATCGAGTACGTCGAGACGACCGGGGCAGAGCGGCTGGTGGTCTATTGGCAAGTGCCGGGACAGAACGAACGCCAGGTGCTGGCCGGCGAGTTGAAGCACGTCGATTCGGTGAAGCTTCTTCTCCACAAGCTTGCCGGCCGGCCCAACGACCCGCAAGCGACCGCCTGGTTGCAGGAGTTGAGCTACAAGGCGGATCGCCTTACGGCCGAGCCGATCGAGGTGTTGAGCAAACTGGCCACCAAGCGTGCGTCGTGGCAGGGTCCGCTGGCCGTCGTGGCGGCGGAGGCTATTCTGCGCAATCCCGGCAAGGCTCCCGCCCCAGCGGCGCCGCTATTGGCAAAATCCGTCGCGGCGCTGAAGGACGACGCCCGGCGACAGGCCGTCGAGGCGCTGGTGGCCTGTTTCTCCGCCGCCTGCGGCGGCGATAAGGCAAAGTTCCAACAGGCCGCCGGTTCCGACAAAACCTACGACTTCTTGCGCGAGGAGGTCCAGTCGGCCGCCGATTCCACGGACACAGCCGACACCGAATGGGCCCAGGCGCAAGCCAAGTTCCTGGGACTGAAGCTCAGCACGCTAGTCCGCCAAGGGAAAGACGGGCGCGTGGTTCTAACGGCCAAGGCGGCCACACGCCATGGCAAATCGATCAAGTACGAGAGCGGACAGGACAAGGACAACATTGGCTCGTGGTCGAGTGCCGAGGATTTCGTCTCCTGGCGGCTGGCCGTCGAGACCGGCGGCACGTTTAACGTCTCGTTGAGTTATTCCTGCCCCAACGACAAGGAGGGAAGCGAGTTCGTCATCGCGACCGGCGGCCGGAAACTGCCCGGCAAAGTCACCGCCACCGGCGACTGGAACAAGTACCAAACGATGGATCTCGGCAACATCAAGCTCGACGCCGGCATCCACCAGTTGACCGTCAAGCCCAAGACCATCCCCAAGGGTGGGCTGATGAACCTCAAGTCCGTCACTCTGGAACTGCGGCGATGAATTCCGGGCGCGAGGCCACGGCTTATCGGTAAGGGACTTGCGAAGTGGGCGATACAGGGCTTGAACCTGTGACCCCTAGCTTGTCGAGCTAGTGCTCTAGCCAACTGAGCTAATCGCCCATGAGCTTTCCTAGTTTGCCATTATCGGGCGAGAGTGTCAATGGGTGGACTTAACTCCTCTCTTGATGAGGTGAGATTTTCCTCTATACTAAGTTGCAAGTCTTCGCCGGGTGATCTCTGCGACGTCCTTTGTATCGACGCCCGACTGGCGAGAGAATGGGAACTCTAGGCGTTTTGGAGAGCATGTTACAGGTCAATCTGCCCGACGGAAGCAAACTGGAGTTCTCACGCCCCGTCCGACCGATCGATGTCGCCGCCGAGATCGGGCCGGGGCTGGCCAACGCGACTTTGGCGGCCGAGGTGGACGGCCAATTGCTGGGGGCCGATTCACCCTTGCCCAACAACGGCGAAATCTCTTGCCGACTGATCACCAACCGAGATCCCGAAGGCCTGGAGGTGATGCGGCACAGCGCCGCCCACGTGATGGCCCGGGCAGTGATGCGGCTTTTCGAGGGCGTGCAGCTTGCCTTCGGGCCGACCGTCCATGACGGATTCTATTATGACTTCGAGCTGGAACACCCGATCTCGGAAGACGATTTCCCAAGAATCGAGGCCGAAATGGCCAAGATCATCAAGGAGGACGAGCCGTTCGAGCGGGTGGAAATGGACCGCCAGGAGGCCATTCAGCTTCTCAAAGACCTCGGTCAGGTATTGAAGGTTGAACATCTGGAAGAAGGCCTTGCGGAGGAGGAAATGGTTTCGTTCTATCGCCAGGGCGAATTCATCGACCTTTGCCGCGGCCCGCACGTACCCCATCCGAAAGCGATTGGTGCGGTGAAGATGATGTCGGTGGCGGGCGCCTATTGGAAGGGCGACGCCTCGCGCCGGCAGTTGCAGCGGCTTTACGGCACCGCCTGGTTCGACAAGAAGGACCTCAAAGCGTATCTCGAGCGGATGGAGGAGGCCAAGCGGCGCGACCACCGCGTGCTGGGCAAGCGGCTCGAACTGTTCCTCATCGATCCCGCCGTGGGGTCGGGGCTGGTGCTTTGGCTGCCGAAGGGGGCCATCGTCCGCCGGGAGCTGGAGAACTATATCTACGATGAGCTGATGAAGCGCGGGTACCAGATGGTCTACACGCCGGTGATCGGCAACGTCCATTTGTACGAGACCTCGGGGCATTTTCCGTACTACTCCGACAGCCAATTCCCGCCGGTCGAGATGGCCGACGGCGACCGCTACCTTTTGCGGCCGATGAACTGCCCTCATCATATCCGGATTTACCAATCGAGGCCGCGGAGCTACCGCGAGTTGCCGCTGAGGCTGGCGGAGTTCGGCACGGTACACCGGTTCGAGCAGTCGGGCGAGCTGGGCGGGATGACCCGGGTACGCGGCTTCACGCAGGACGACGCCCACATCTTCTGTACCGAGGAGCAAGTGGGCAACGAGTTCCGCGGTTGCATGGAGATGACCCAATCGGTGCTCAGGACGTTGGCGCTGGAAGACTATCGCGTGCGATTGGGTTTTCGCGACCCGGCCAGTGACAAGTACGTCGGCAAGCCCGAAGACTGGGACCGGGCCGAGGCGGCGTTGAAACAGGTCTGCGAAGAGATGGACCTGCGGAACCTGGAGATCGAGATCGGCGAGGCGGCCTTTTACGGCCCCAAGGCCGACTTCGTCGCCAGCGATTGCATCGGCCGCGAGTGGCAATTGGGTACCGTGCAATTGGATTACAACTTGCCGGGCGAAGACCGGTTTGATCTGGAATATATCGGGGCCGATAACAGGCCGCACCGGCCGGTGATGATCCACCGCGCGCCGTTCGGCTCCTTCGAGCGGTTCGTCGGCATGCTTATCGAGCACTTCGCCGGCGCATTCCCGCTCTGGCTGGCGCCGGAACAGGTACGCGTGCTGACCGTCAGTCAGAAGTTCGAGGAGTATGGGCGGAACGTCGAGCAGGGGTTGCGGGAAGCGGGGTTGCGGGTTTCAGGCGACTATCGGGCGGAGAAGATCGGGGCCAAGATCCGTGATGCCCAATTGGAGTTGATCCCATACATGTTCGTCCTCGGCGGACGCGAGGTCGAGCAAGGGACGGTCGCCGTGCGGGACCGCCGCGAGGGCGACCTGGGGGGCATGTCCATCGACGAGGCCGTCCAGAAGCTCCGTGCGGAGATCGAGGCAAAAACAGTCCGGTAAACATCGAAGAGAAATCGGACCACCCCCCTGTGCGGGGGCCGCGCAACGGTAATCCTCCCAATTTCTGCCATTTTCCGTGAAAAGCAGTTGACTCGCTTGTTTCTACGGGGAATACTGAACTGCGTCATCGTTCCGCTGGGGCATGTCATACGCAATTGGAGGGCTTATGGGTAAAGGAAAGTCATTGGGGTCGGTATCGGGCAAGCAGCGAGTTAACGAGCAGATTCACGCTTCGACCGTCCGCGTCATTAGTGCCGAGGGACAGCAACTGGGGATTATGCCGACCGTTGAGGCACTGGAAGAAGCCCGTAAAATCGACCTCGATCTCGTCGAAGTCGCATCCAGCGAAGAACCGCCCGTCTGCCGCATTATGGACTATGGGAAGTACAAGTACCAGCAGAAGAAGCGGGCACATCACAAGAACGCTCATCACACCAAGATCAAAGAGATCCGCGTCCGGCCGAAGACCAGCGAGCACGACATCAAAGTCAAGGTTAACAAGGCGCGGGAATTCCTCGAACACAAGGACAAGGTCATCGTGACGGTCGTTTTCCGCGGCCGCGAATACGCCCATATCGAGGAAGGGCAGCGAGTGATCAATGGACTTCTCCAGCAACTCGAGGATATCTCCAAAGTGGAATCACCGCCCGAACAACATCAACGCCGACTGACGTGTACGCTGGCGCCGAAGTAGCCCATCCTTCCCGGGATGATTGCGAGTCAAGCTGCTTTGCAGTTCCGACGCCGGTAGAGGTAAAAGCCCAGCAAGCATACCCCTGCGATGCACAGCAGGGTAAGACTCGCCGGTTCGGGGACGAGTATCACATCGGAGAACCCCCCCGACACGGGGCTTTTCGGCCCGAGGTCGTGAGGATGGTCCTTGTTGATCACGCTGTGGCTGGCCGAGGTGGACAGTTGCACCTGGATCGTGCTCCCGTAGGCCACTCCCGTCACCGCGGCGAATTCGGACCAGGGAATGCCCCAGTCTATCCAGGCGTCGGCCGTTCCGTCGCCGATGTGCTGGCCGTCATCCACGGGATCGACGATTCGAGAATAATCGGCCAGCGCACCGCTCCAAAGAGCCGTTGTATTGAACTCGACGTCGTTGTAGTTCGGCCCTCCCCTTTGCTGCCCCGTCCCCAAATCCACCGCAGCCAACAGTTCGACCTGGCTGGCGCCGGAGTTGTTTACCTGGAGCGAATAGTCTATGGCGGTGTTTCCGGAAGTGACACCGTCGGTATCGATGAGAATCTGCCAGACGTAGTTGCCCAGCGGGTTTCCCTGGCTCAGCCGCATGCGGAACATCAACTGGGTGTCGGGGCTGCTTGGTCCGTAGTCGTCGAAGTACCACCCTCCCGCCGTGACGGTCGAGGTGCCGACAATGTCAATGCGATCGGGGTTGTAGTCCTTCTTAGGATCGGTGTAGTAGGCGCCGCCGGCCGTCAGCGGGTTCCAGTCGTCGCTCGTTGCGGGCCAATTGAGAAGAGCACCGCTGGCCGGCCCAACGGCCAGGGGCAGGATTGTGACAACGATGAAACCAGAAAACGGGAACCTGATCACGATTCTTCTTCTGCGGTGATCGCCTTCAATAGGAACGCTCGAATCGGTGTAATGCGCTATCGGCGCATAAGGACGCGACAACGTGACGATATAACGGTGCGGAGGGCAGATTGCGGGGCGCTCGGTCAGGGTAGACTCCGAGCCTCACAGTTGCATGGCGGGAAACTGCCCCTAAGGTTTGGATACAGGCGGGATGTTCCAGAAGCTTTTCGGGCTGCCCTCCATCCGCTAGGCCTTTTTCAAAGTAAACCTATCTGGATTATAGACAATAGCTCGATTCCGACAAGGAAAAAATTGAACGCTTTCCTGAAACACCGCGATCGGTATTTTCTTTCTGTCCCGCGGTAAGGTTTTCTGCCGCATACGTGCATGATTGGCAGCAAGAACAGCGAGCTATGTCGCCAGGATATGTGCTGCTTCTCTGCGGCCGTCTGCAGCTTCTCGACGGGCCGTTCGCGAAAACGTGCTGGACACGCGGTTTTCTCTCCGACGACCGGGAAAACGCATCATCTTGGCCGCCGGACTACTCTCCGCTTCCACCGTCCTCCGAAGGCTCCTGCCCCAACGGATTGAGATACTCCACGCCCGGGTAATCCTCCCGCGACATCGGCGGGCCGGTGATCTCGGCGGCCAGGCGGCGGCCGACCAGCGCCGGGTCGTCATCCGCCATCGGCTTCGGCTCGCCGGGCCCCTCCTGGTGCATGTGCAACGTTCGCGTGGGGAACGCAAACGAAACACCCAACTCCTCGGCCAGCCGAAGGATGTCGCAGAAGAGACGGTGCCGCTCGCGAAGTTCGACCGCCCAGTCGGGACATTCGAGGAAGCAGTACAAGAGCACGTCGAGCGAACTGCCGGAGAACTGGTTGAAATAGACGTGGTAGTAGTCCTTGCGGGTATACGGGTGCCGCCGGAGCAGTTCGCGGACACCCTCGCAGAATGCGTCGAGCTTCTCGGGCGGCGTGTCGTATTCAAGGCCGAGCATCGTCTTGATCCGCCGGTAGCGGCGGCGCCCCATGTTGTCGACCGTCGCGGTGATCAGCTTGCTGTTAGGTACCGTGATCAGCGAGTTGTAAAAGGTCCTGATCCGGGTGCTTCGCATACCGACTGTTTCGACCGTGCCTTCCACGCCGTCGGTGACGACCCAATCGCCGATCTCGAAGGGCCGGTCGACCAGGACGGTCACCGAGCCGAAGAGGTTGGCCAGGGTGTCCTTGGCCGCAAAAGCCAGCGCCAATCCCCCCAATCCCAAGCCGCTCAACAACCCGGCGATCGGCCAGCCGAACGCCTGGGCAAACGTCACCAGGCCCACGCACGTCACGAAGACCTTAAGCGAACGCGAAACCAGCGGGATGAACACGTCGTCGAATTTCGTTTCCGTGGCTGCCGCCTTGCGGAGCAAGAAACTCGTCAATAGATCGATCAACCGGAAGGCCGTCCAGATCCCGGCCGCAACCGCAAAGAACTTGATCGCGATAAGCAGCACAACGTATACCTGGGGCGAAAGCTCCAACAGGCAGAACCCGCCGTACCACGTCAACGCTCGAACCAGCAACCCGACCGGCTTCCACACCCCCTTCTCGACCTTCCGATCCACGTCGATCTTTGCAAACCTCAACCACGCCATCGTGAACCGGTCGAGAAGGAACCGGGCGATCCCGTCGGCAATGATCCCCGCAAAAATCACCAGCAGCAGATAGATCCACTGGCTGTTCGGCAGCAGAAACGCCGTTTGATACCACCAGTCCGGCAGTTGCTTTTCGACCCACGTCTGTTGGACCACCGGCCGGCGGTCGCGAACCGCGTCGTATAGCTCCTTGATGTCGCGGACCGTGGCCGGGGTGAAACGCCAGGCGCCGTCGTCACATCGGCCGATCGCCACCGGCGGCAACCCCGCCTCGGATAGTACCAGGCAGGTTCCCCCGCCCGGATCATCGCTGATCGACTCGGTATCGATTTCCGCGATCCTGTCGAGCGCCTTCTTCAGCTCAAAAGCAAGCTCTTCCCGCTTGGGTTGGGTGAGTTCCGGCGACTTGGACCAATCCAGACACCCGGTTGCGGAGGCGAATTTGCGTGCCTTGATGTCGGCCAAGAACCGTTTCACCGTCGCCCGGGCGCTGGAAAGCGACTCCGGCGGCTTGGCGGGGATTTGGGTGGCTTCGGCCGCCGCGGCCTCGCCTGCCCCGGCGGGTTCGGCCCCCGGTTTCTCCCGGGCCTTGGCCGGGGAAACCGCTCTGAGGATCGCTTCCTCCTGGCCAAAAGCCGGCAAAGCAACCGACAATACGGCAATAACGATTAGACTGCGGCGCATGACGTTCCTCCTGGCAGAGCGGTTGTCGCGTACGGCAAACTCGGATCAATGAGTTCGAGACCGAGGGTGTCCGAATGCCCAGTGTGCCAGATTCGGCCAATCTTGGGAAGGGGCCGCCGACCGGACATTCGAGGCAGGGACAACGGACTTCGGCGGCGGAGCGCACCGCACCTCTCGGGTTGCGTAGAGCAGCATCTTGACCAGCAAGACGGCGACGATCAACGCAACCGCAAATATCACGAGAAGGCCCAAGCAGCCGGCCTTGGCGCCGGCGCCCGGAGATCCCCCCGGCAATCCGGTAAACATGGCAAGAATCATTTCCGCGAGTGTTTCAACGTCTTCGGTTTCCAGGGAACCAGAGGAACACACCGGAGAGCATGGCCAAGCGCCCGGTACGATTTTGGGTAAGCGCGAAGGCGATTTCCACCCCTCTTTTGTGGAAACAACGGCCCACCAAGTGTATTTTTGGCCGACATCTATCCTTTTCCTCCCGGTCGCGCTATAATAGAAGGGCATTCCCGATTCCTTCCAACATGATTCCTTCCACCATGCCGAGCCGGTCTATGGCTTCCGCCCCGGAAACCCCGTCCGATCATGCTCCACCAGTGCCGAACGAATCCCGGCCGAAGCCGTTTGCCCGGCGCGTTTTTCGGGCGCTGGCGTCGCTGCAACTGGCCGTCGTGCTGATCGCCACGTTTACGATCTTGCTGGCGTGGGCCACGTTTGTCGAGAACCGGTACAACGCCAAGGCGGCAGGATTCGGGATCTACGGAACGTGGTGGTTTGGTTTGCTCGGTGCTCTTCTGGCCTTGAATGTCTTCTGTGCCGCCGCGATCCGGTTTCCATGGAAGAAACGTCAAACCGGATTCGTGATTACGCATCTCGGACTACTGGTGCTGTTGGGCGGTTGCCTGGTCACTCGTCTCGGCGGGGTCGATGCCAGACCCGGGGTTGGGGTTATCGAGGGGATGTCGTCGTCCCGCGTGTACGAAGACACGATGCACTTTAATCTGGAGATCCTTCCCAAGGAACCCGAAGAAGACGGGCAATCGATCGTCGTGCCGTTCCGGGCGGGCCCCTTCAACTGGAGCGATTATGGGACGTCGCTACTTCCCCGCCAGGGAAAGCGGTTCTGGTTCCCGTGGCGGTTGACCTCTCGCGACCGGGGCGTTCTGTATGACCAAGACGGGATCACGCTCGAAGTGCTCGACTACTGCGCCGATTCAAGAACGATCCCGATACCGCGGATCGTGCTCCAGGTGCAAGGCTGGTCCAAGTCGCGGCACGGAATGATGGCCAACCGCTCGCAGAAGGCTTCCTTGCGCGTGGTCCGGAGCGGGCCGCACGGGAAGGGCTTGAAATACGGCGTCGGCAGCCGCGAGGTCTTCTCGGACAACGGGCGAATCCTCTTCTGGATGACCGGCGACGAGGACGAACTCGAGGCGTTCCGCCAATCGAAGCCCGAGGAGCCCTTGGGCAAGGGCGGCCAAATCGTCTTCTATACCGGCGGCAATACCTACCGGCTCTCCATCGAGGATTTTCAAAAGGAACCCCGGAAGCCGTTGGGGAATACCGGCATCGAGATCGAGTTGGTCGGGCTGGATCCCCGCATGATTTCCGCGGAATTCGAGGTACACGGGACCGACGGCCGGCCCCAGCCGATGAAGCTGTTCGCCGACATGCCCGAGTTCAATCGGCACGACTACCGCAACGGCGTTTTCGGCACCTACTGGTACGATACGTCGCGGCATTCGCCCGAGAGCGAGGAGCCGGTACGGCGAGGCCCCGCGGTGCCGCGAATCGATATACTCCAGGGCCCCGACGGCAAGCTGTTCTATCGCGCGTGGCGCAGCCCGAAGCTTGAAACAATCGCCGAGTTGCCCGCGGAAGGCCGGGAGGTCGTCGCTTTTGCCGATTCCCCGAACAAGGTGACCTTTCGTGTTCTGGAATTCATTCCGTCGGAGAAGCCGGGCGACATGATCATTCCGCGTCCTTTCGACAAGAAAAGGGAAAAGGAGGGCATAACCACCCGCCTGGCCCAATTACGGCTGACGGTCGACGGCCATACCGAGGAGTTCTGGCTGAAGGGACACCCGATCGATCCGTCCGGCCTGTACGGCGACATGAACGAGTACAAGACCATCGAGGGAGAAGACCGTCGCGTCAAGGTAAGCATGTCGCGCGACGAGTTCGATCTCGGTTTCGAGATTTTTCTCCGCAAGTTCGAGATGAAATTGGATCCGGGTACCAGCCAGCCTTCGGACTATTCGAGCCTGGTCGATTTTGTCGAGGTCGATCGGGACGGCCGGGAACAACGGCAGAAAAACGTCCTGATTACCATGAACCAACCGAAGGACTTTTCCGATCCGAACTCGGGGCGGTCGTACCGGCTGTTCCAGGAAAGTTATCGTCCGCCGTGGAAACGAGGAGATCCGATCTTCCACAAGTTGGTCGAGGGCAGCGACTACGACCGCGAGAAGCTGTGGCTGTCGTGGCTCTCGGTCAACTACGATCCGGGCCGTGGCTTGAAGTATCTCGGGTGCCTGCTGATCGTGATCGGGATTGCGGTGATGTACTACATGAACCTGCGCAGCCGCCGCTCGCGGCAACCGGCGACTTCCCAAAAACGATGATTTAGAGACTATCCCAATACGTCCTCCCCTCGCCCCGCTTGCGGGGAGAGGGGCCGGGGGTGAGGGGTTCTGGACGGATTGACAATCCGTCCTACGATTTGGTTTCTGCAACAAACGGATGAAGGAACGGCATGTTTTTCCAAAGGATATTTCCGTGGGCCGCGCTGTTGCTGATTGGGTGCGGCGCGTGCCTGGCCGCTGAGCCCGGCGACCTGGATTGGAACGTGTGGGAACGGATGCCGGTGTTTGGCCGGGGGCGGATCATGCCGCTCGACACGGTTGCGAGGTCAGCGGTCGACGAGATTTGCGGGCGCAAAAGCCCGGAGCTTAGCTTGGACGGCGCCGCGCCTTCGAGCAACCCCAAAGCCCCGCCACCGCCCGAAGCCGAAGTGCTTTTCCCCGGCGGCAAGGCCCGCAAGTTCCGCGCATCGGAACTGTTGTTCAGTTGGCTCGTCGAGCCCGAGCGATGGCAGCGGGTGCCGCTGCTGCACGCCGAATACGAAGCCCTGCGCAAGGACATGCTCGATCTGCCGATCACGGCGAACGGGCGACGGTTGAAGCACGTTTCGCCGAGCCAGCTCGAAGACGCCGAGTTCAGCAATCAGATCGCCGAAATCGCGCAGAAGCAGCTCGAAGCCGCCCGCAAGGACAAGGTCTACCGTCTTTCTCGCGTCGAGAAAAAGGCGACCGACCTGTCGGATGCCAAGCAGCGGTTCCAACGCTTGTCCTTCCGGCCGGCCGAACCGCTCGGTCTTCATGGCCGCCTGTGGAACAAGCTGCGAGACCTGTTCGAAACCTGGCAGATGGCGGGACCCGATTTGAACCGATGGAGACAGATGCGGCCGGGCGACAAGACCAGCGAGCAGATCGCCGCAGTCCAGAAGGCAATGGGCGATCTGGAGAGGCTATTGCAGGGGGAGAAATTGACCGTCGCCGACATGGAGCCGGCGCTTCTCGCTCTGCGCAAATCCTCCGGCGCCATGGCCGGGCAGTTCGACGCGTTTCACGTTCGAATGGCGAAAGATCCGCCCAAGCCGGGCCAGTTACCCGAGGGTACGGCGATATGGATCAACCAAATCGCTGCACTCACCAAGCGAATGGCGCGGCAAGCGACCGACGCCCACCTGGCCCTCTACGACCATGGCCAGACGCTCAGGCTGGTTCCGGCATTGAATGTGGCGGCTCTGGAAGCCGACCGCGATCGAGAAGACGATGCCCAACCGTGGCTCAACTTCGAGACGATCCTGTACGGTTCGCCCGACGTACTGGAGGGCTACCCGCAGTCGAAAATCGCGCAAGTCCGCGAGGCCTTCGATGCCGTGAAGCGGGTATACCTCGACCGCGGCAGTCCGGATCGGAGGGAACGATTCGCCGCGGCGATGGAGAACTTCGCCGCCGCGGTACGCGAGTTGGGCGAAGCAATCGAACCGCTCCGGGTGAAACTGCCCATCCGAAACAAGGACGAATCGCTCATCGAACTAACCGCCTATCCCGAGCCCGGTGCCACCGACGTCGAGGTGCGCTACAACCGGTCCGATCCGTTCCTGTGGGCTTGGGTGGTCAGCTTGTGTGCCACGATTTGCTTTGCCATGACGTTCGGCTGGCTCCGCAAACCGATGTTCTGGGCGGGAATGGTGGTGCTGGTGATCGCCCAGACGCTGTTCATCTACGGATTTGTCCTCCGAGTGCGCATTACCGGTTTTGTCCCGGTGACGAACATGTTCGAGACGGTCGTGTTCGTTGCCCTGACGGTGGCTGCACTCGGCGTGTGGTTTACGCTCCTGCCGCTGATCTGGCCGGGACTGAGCCTCGCATGGCGGTGGACCGCGGCGCCGTGGATTGCCGAAGCCGCGAAATCGGCCGACGCAGAGGATCATCGCGGCGAACCAGGGAAACTTCCAGGCGAGCCTGTGCGTTGGGGTATATTCATTCTGCGGATCGTGTTGATCGCTGCCGTTGCGTACGTCATGCTGTTTTTCGATTACAGTGCCGGCGAAAAGATGACCGTTCTTTCACTGTTTCCGAAGACCGGCGTCGGTTCGTCGATTCCCACGGCCAATGCGCTGTTGACGTGGGCGGTCGGGCTGGGCGTTCTGGCGGCGTCCGCGTGGTTCGTGCCGCGGGCAATCCTGGCCGTTGTTTTGGCCGTCGGCCTGGTCCCGCATACGCTGGCAAAGCGGGGAATAGCGGAACCGCTCGAACAAGTGTACGCTCGAAAACAGTTCGTCGCCGTTGGGGCCGCCGTCGCGTTTTTCGCCGCGATGCTCGCTTACTTCGCCCCCATATTCCGTAGCGATGTCGGTTTGTCGATGGCGGCCGTGGTCCGCAACAACTTCTGGTTGGCACTGCACGTGCTCTCGATCACGGCAAGCTACGGCGCGGCCGCGCTGGCCTGGGGATTGGGGAACATCGCGCTGGGATACTATTTGTTTGGGAATTACCGCGATCCGCGGGTAGCCCTGTCCGAGTCGGGTTCTCAAGAGTCGCCGCCCCCAACACGGGCTGACAAGCAGCCCGTGCCACCCGACAAGCAGCCCGTGCCACCCGACCGCAAACACTTCCGCCGCCCGCCGGAAGCCTGTGCAACGCTGGCCCGCTTCCAATACAAAGCGATGCAGGTGGCCGTGCTGTTGCTGGCCGCCGGCACCATCCTCGGCGGGCTGTGGGCCGACGTTTCCTGGGGACGCTTTTGGGGGTGGGACCCCAAAGAGGTCTGGGCGCTGATCTCGCTGCTGGTCTACATGGTCATCCTCCACGGCCGCCACGTCCGATGGTTCGGCGATTTCGGCCTGACCGTCGGTTCCGTGCTCGGGCTGACTGCCGTGGTTTGGGCATGGTACGGGGTCAACTATCTCATGCCCGGCGGACTGCACTCGTACGGCGAGGGTACCGGCGGACAAATTCCCGTACTGGGCACCATGTGTCTGAATTGGATTTACGTCGGTATTGCCGCCGCGCAATACAATTTGGGAATCCGCACGAGTGTTCCCTCGGACGCTCGTTCCGATTAGGCGCCCGATGCGGGGCCGCGACGGGGTCTGGTCCAATTTTCGGCAAGACAGCGTGTTTTTCACGTGAATTGTTGGCCGAAAACTTGGACCTGACCCCCTCGTTCCACCGCGACGGCCGTTCGCAGCTTTCCGGGCTATCTTTCCACTCCGCGTCCCAATCGGAGCTGGGCGTGCGGCAGCTCCGGCTGTGCCCCGGCCGGCAACTGCACTTCGGGAATCGGCAAATGCCGCATCAACCAGTCGCTCTGCCGCGTGGCCGGAACTTGGAGCTCGCTTTGCGGCACCAACGTCCGCAGCAAAGCAACGACCGGAAGTAATTCCGCGCCGGGCGCGCCGAGCAGCGGACACCGATGATCGGCCAGGATGATTCCCGGTTCGGCGGATGCGCATTGCCCTTCCAGTTGCAGACCGCCGGAATGGAGCGTGTAGACAAACGCCAATTCATCGTAGACAACCGTGGCATCAAGCTTTTGCAACGGGACCCGTGGAACCAGCCCCAGGCGTTCGACCGACGCGACGACGAGCGAACGGCCGATTGTACCGGGTCCGGCCGATAACGTGCCCTTCGCTTCTTCGAGGCGCCCGCGGTGAAACCGGGCCGACTGGATCGACACCTCTGCCATGCCGTTGAGCTTGTGCGGAAACTGCTCGCTGACGAGCCTTCCCAGGTCAAGATCGAGTAACCGCCCTGCCATTTCGCCGTCCCAATCGCCGGGCAAGCCGCTACCGGGCGTCTGATATGCCGACAACCGGCCGCGGAACCGGCACTGCGGCCCCAAGGAACCGAAAAGGGGAAGCCCCAAGGCCAACACGTCGCACGGGATTTCCACGCTGCCGGTGTTCAACTCGAAGCCGGTGGCCGGCGGGTCGATTTGACGATTCCTGACCAGGCGGATCTGCACCGGCCCGTCTGCTTCCGCACCAGCCAGCCGGGAATCGAGCCGGACGTCCGTTCGCTCCGGCAGATTGTCGAGGCTGCCTTGTACTTCGGTAAAGGTCAAAGAGCTGCCCCCGCCGCGAAGTGTGATCCGGTCCGCCGCCAACCGCACGTGGAGATTGGGGGGACCGGCCTGGTGCCGCAAGAGACGGCCGATCAACGGCTTCAACTTTTCCAGGCCGCCGGGAGCAATCTCCGGTTGCGAAGCGATCAACACGAGGACACGGATGCGATTCCCCCGCTCGCCGGGCTCTTTCCGCCAACCGGTTTCGACCGACCGGCATCGGAACACCGGCCGGCCCGTCTCCGGATCGACCAGTTCGAGCCCCTTGTACAGCACCTTGCCGGGACGGGGGTGCTCGACGGCATCGAGCGAGACGTTCAGCCCGAGCTCACGGCCGAGGCGTTTTGCCTCCGCCGCCGCACGGCCGGGCAAGTGCCGCCCGACGCACCACAGCACGACGAGCACCGTCGGCGCCACACAGAGCGCAAAGAACCCCGCAATGCAGATTTGCCGTCGCGTTTTGTCGTAGAGTTGGAACATCCTTGTTCCCTTGTTCCTTGCACCGGCGGTATGGAATACCGTTTAGCGGGTGGGCTTGCCCGCCGTGGGATATCCGCATTCCCCACAACCTGAGCGGCGGGCAAACCCGCCCGTTAAACCCCGGTGTCACTCAACTTGTTCCCACGATCCACGATTCCTTGCCATTTCGTGGAACAGATTCCAACGGGCTTTCATCTCCTGGAGGCTATCGCCGCCGAACTTATCGACCATGGCCCGGGCGATTTCAAAAGCGACGACGTTCTCGATGATCACACTGGCCGCTGAAATCGCACAGATGTCGCTGCGTTCGTGCGAGGCCTCTTCCGGCTGCTTCGTCTTCAGGTTCACCGACTCCAACGGCCGGCCGAGCGTGCTGATCGGCTTCATGGCCGCACGGAGGACGATGGGCTGGGCGTTTGTCATCCCGGCTTCGAGCCCCCCGGCGTTGTTGGTCGGTCGAGTGAAGCCGAGCGTCGGAGTGTTTTCCCGTGCGGCGTCGTAGAGGATCGGATCGTGGACTTCCGAGCCCGGGCGTCGGGCAGCCTCGAAGCCCATCCCGATCTCGACCCCCTTGATGCCCTGGACCGACATGGCGGCTTGCGAGAGCCGCCCATCGAGTTTCCGGCCCCATTGGGCATGCGTTCCCAACCCGAACGGCACGCCCTCGACGCGGACCTCGACGATACCGCCGAGCGTGTCGCCCTGCGCCCGGCACTGATCGATCAGCTTCTTGATCGGCCGGTCTTGATCGGGGTCGAGGGTGTAGAGTTCGCTTTGATCGCGGAGGGTCTTCTGTTCTTCGAGTGTTTCGCCTCTCGGTTCAATCACCAGGGGTCCGACTTCGGCGACGTAGCCGAATGGGATGATGTCGAACTCCCGGAGCAGAAGCCCGGCCAATGCCCCGGCGGCGACCCGGGCGGCCGTCTCCCGGGCGCTTGCCCGTTCCAAGATGGCCCGGACCGCCCCGAGGTGCTTGATCGAACCGCTGAGATCGCCGTGGCCCGGCCGGGGCCGCAGGAGATCCTCCATTTGCTCCAACTTGTAGTCCCGGTTGGGTATGAGCAGTGCGATGGGGCTGCCGAGTGTCTCGCCGCGCCAGATGCCGGTGAGCACCTCGGCACCATCGGATTCGATCTGCTGCCGGCCGCCCCGCCCGTAGCCCCCTTGGCGGCGGCGCAATTCGGCGTCGATCGGCTCGGTGTCCAGTTTCACGCCGGCGGGAAATCCGTCGACCAGGGCCAAAAGTGCTTTACCGTGTGATTCGCCGGCGGTGAAGTAACGTAACATATTACCGGATGCCAACCGTTCTTCGGGGGTTCTGTTGCCTTGGCCCGCATTTTAGCGACCCGCTTTCGACAAAGATAGAGCGATTTGGCTCACCCGTCGGCGATGACTCTTACTCGCCGAATTTTCTGCCCGTCAAACGCTCGAAGGCCTCTACGTACTTTGCCCGCGTGCTGGCGACAACGTGGTCGGGCAAGGCAGGGGGAGTGCTGTTGCGGTCCCAGTCGGACGACAAGAGCCAATCTCGGACGAATTGTTTGTCGAACGACGGCTGCCCCTTACCCGGCTCGTATTGGTCGGCCGGCCAGAATCGGGAACTGTCCATGGTGAGCACCTCGTCAATGAGGATCAGTTCGCCGTCGACCTGGCCGAATTCGAATTTCGTATCGGCAACAATCATCCCGCGCTGCGCCGCATAAGCCGAGCCGCGGTTGAAGATATCGATGCTCCGGCGGCGCAGTTGACCGGCAATCTCCGATCCGACAATCTCGACCACCCGCTCGAACGAGATGTTTTCGTCGTGATCCCCTTGCTCGGCCTTCGTAGCAGGGGTGAAAATCGGTTCGGGCAGCCGGTCGCTTTCGACCAATCCCTCCGGCAGCTTGATTCCGCAAACCGCCCCGCTCTGTTGGTATTCCGTCCACCCCGAGCCGGCCAGATATCCCCGCACCACACACTCGATCGGCACAACCCGGGTCTTGCGGCACAGCGTCGATCGACCGGCCAGCGAGGCACGATCGGCGCCTTCGGGCAAGTCCATCTCCTCAACATCGGTTGTGATAAGGTGATTGGGCTCGCCGAGCAGTCCGAACCAGAACGCCGCGATCTGGGTAAGGATACGCCCTTTATCGGGGATGGCCGTGGGAAGGACATAGTCGAACGCGCTGATCCGGTCGGTACCGACCAGCAAGAGCTTCTCACCAAGGTCGTAGATATCACGGACTTTGCCGCGTCGGACCGGCAAACCGGGAAGCGAAGTCTCGACGACAACGGACGTATTCATCGGGCCACCTTAATCGGTCCTGAAAGGGGGTAACTGCTACTCGATCTCCCATGGGAGTCGAACCGGGAGCCAAATATATCCCAGGGCGGGCAGTTTGGCCAGCGGTCCCGGAGCAACTTGAACACGTTGAGGCGTTGAGGTAGACTGACAGATTGGCTGTAATATCCATTGCGACACGATGTGGGCTGGCCCGGGCTCTTAAGGCGGATTTGTGGAAAGCATCCCACCGCAGGTAGGCCGCCGCGTACCCCCCTGTTCAAAGACGTGTTCGCCTGCCATACTACACGTTTTTCCCGCGTTGTTCGAGAATTCCGATGGGTTTGATGCGATTTCTTGTTACTCCTCCCCAGGCCGTCGGCCCACAAGTGGCGAATCAGGTCTGCTTTGCGGGAATTGATCGTGTGGCCTGGCCGGCTCGGGTCGGCATCGGGGAAGGCGAGTTGCTGCTTGATCGCGCCATTTCCGAGTCGGGGAGCCTGCTGCTCCCGTGGCATGTCAAGGGACACGGCCAGCCGATCCTCTCGACCGCCAGCTTGATCGAACGTCCGGAGCCATACCATCTCCCCTTGGAGCTTGCCCGGGGTACGATCAGCCAACTCTGCAACCAGATGGCCGAATGGCAACTCATCGGGATGACGATTCCGAAACCCGCTTCCGCCAAAGTGGCGGAATCGATCAAGCAGTTCGGCCATGCCGCCGTGAATCAGGAAGATCGGACCGCGTGTTCCCGGTTGTCGCAGCAGGCAATCGAAATCGCCCTGGACGCATCGAACCAGTTGGCCAGCGCTTACGTCGAACAGTCGATGACGGTCCGTCGCCGGGTGGGGAAGCTGCTTTCGTTCATTGGCGGCGACCTGGGCCATTCTCCCCTGGACAATCGTACGGCCAAGCAGTTCCTCAATACATTCAATGCCGCCTTGATACCCCTGCGATGGCGTGATATCGAGGCAACCGAAGGGTCTCAATCGTGGGACCTTCCCGACAAGCAGATCGCGTGGTGCGCGGCCCAGGGAATCAGGGTGTTCAGCAGTCCGCTGCTGCAACTCGACACCCAAGGCATTCCCACCTGGCTCTATCTTTGGGAAGATGATTTCGACAACCTCCAGTCGTTTGTGAACGACTTCGTTTCGACAACGGTGAAGCGGTATAAGGGCAAGGTGAATTTCTGGCAGGCCGCCGGCCGGATCAATGGGGCCGAAGTCCTTTCGCTGTCGGAGGACGAATGTCTCCAATTAACGGCCCTGGTGGTGGAGCAGATCCGCTCGCTCGACCCGGAAAAACCCGTCCTCATGTCGATCAACCAACCCTGGGCCGAGTACATGCGCGGGCGGGCAATCGACTACCCGCCGCTGCACTTCGCCGACACGCTCATTCGCGGCGGTTTGGAGATTGCCGGCCTTGTGCTGGAGATCAACCTGGGTTACACGCCGCGTGGCACGCTTCCACGGACGCTCGTGGAACTAAGCCAACAGTTGGACATGTGGGCGCTGCTGGGGTTACCCATCTTCGTTTCGATATGCGTTCCCAGCTCGCACGAAGCCGATCCGTTGGCACAGTATCAAACGGGGTTTTTGCCGGAGAAGCCGAACTCGCAATCTCAGCAGGCGTGGGTGGCCCGCGCCGTACCCTTGATACTGGCCAAGTCGTTCGTCCGCGGGGTCATTTGGAACCAACTAAGCGACAACGAGCCGCATGATTTCCCCCACGGCGGCCTGTTCGACACGCAAGGGCGCCCCAAGCCGGCCATGAAGACCCTCGGGGCAATCCGGCACGCCTACCTGAAATGACCCGGCCGACTTTCGCCTACTCCCCCTTGTCCTTTTCCTTCTCCTTGCTGCGCACCGGCGGTTGCGCAATTCCTTTCACGGCCACTTCCTTCTTTCCTTTTTCCTCTTTCCCCTTTCCTCGGTCTTCCACCCTCCGGCTGCCCTTCTCCGTTGGAACCCTGCGGCCGAAACAGGTCAGGCACATGTCGTCGGCCTGGGACCGGGTACCGACGAATTTCTTGACGCTCTTGAGGATATTCTCGCCGATGACATCGACCTCTTCGGCGTCGGATTCGAGCTGGTTCCAGAGACGCTGAAAACCGTAGAGCTGATCTTCCTTGTTCATGGCCTCGGTGATGCCGTCCGTGTAGAGGGTAACGGAATCTCCGGGCATAAGGGAGATGACGGCCTCGGGGTACTGGGTCTTCTCGTCGATTCCCAACGGCAAACGGGTTTCCTTCTCGGCGACGGCGTTTACGGCACCCGTCCGGCGTCGCAGAAGGGGTGGCAGGTGGCCCGCATTGACAATGACCACTTCGTGCCGAAGCGGATCGAGGACACACGCCACTAAAGTGACAAAACGGTCTTCCCAACCGGCGCCGCAGAAAACGCGGTTCAGCCGGCTCATCGCCTCGGCGGGTGAAGGCTCGCTCGCGAGGAAATACCGGGTATCGGCCGTGAGCCTGGCCATCAAGAGCGAGGCCGATATCCCCTTTCCCGACACGTCGGCCACGACCACGGCCACCCGACCGTTCGGAAGATGCACGTAGTCGAAGTAGTCGCCGCCGAGTTGATTGGCCGGCTCGTAGAACTCGAAAAAATCGTAGTGGTCGACTTGCGGCGGGCCGGCCGGCAGCAATCCCCGCTGGACTTCGTGGGCAAGGTCCAGCTCGCGCGCCAATGCCTGCTCCCGCAGCGCCGTCTCGTGCAATTGGGCGTTCTCCAGCGCAATGGCCGCCTGGTAAGCAACATTGGCCAACACGTCGAGATCCTCCTGCTCGAAGCGGTTCCGCTGATCGAGCGTGTCGATTTGGATGATTCCCAGGGCCACGCCGTCGCTGCCGACCAGGGGGGCGCACATCATCGAGCGGATCTTGAAATCGACCAGGCTGTCGCTCGCGTTGAACCGCGAGTCGGAAGCGGCATCGGCCGAGAGAATCGCCTCCTTGCTCTGCATCACCGTGTTGACGATCGTACGGCTGATACGGATCGTTTCCTTGTCGTCCATCTTGCGATACTTGACCGCCTTCGGAACGAGGCGACGCGTGCCGGGATCTTGCAGAACAATGAACCCCCGATCTGCCTGGACGAAGACCGAGAAGAGACTGTCCAACAGCTTGGGCAACACCTCGTTCAACTCTAGGGCCTTGCCCAGACTCCGGCCGATCTCCACCAGCGCCCTCAGTTTCGCCGCCGTATTGACCTCCAGTTGCAGGCCCGTCGAACCCGACGATACGTCGACCTTCGACATGATGGTCGAGCTGGAAACCCCCGCCTGCCGGTCATCGACCACCATGGCGACCGTCGACGAACCGTCCGGCGTTCTCTCGTCGGGCGAGGGGCGAAAACCCGGCGGATGATGCTGAAACACAAATACCAGGTCGCAAATCCTCAATTCGTCCTCTTCCGTGAGCAACTGGCGACTGGTGACCATCCGGCCGTTCACGTAGGTGCCGTTGCGGCTGCGAAGGTCTTCGACATAGTAGCCCCCGTCCGCCAGCACCACCCGGGCGTGCTGGCGGCTGACGGACCCCGACTCCAATACGATGTCGCAATCAGGATGTCTTCCCAGAATGGCCGTATTGCCCTCCAACGGGAAACACTGTCCCGGATTTCCTCCTCGCAAAGCCCGCAATACGGCCATAACGGACACCCTTTTGTCGCCACGGAAATGCCCCGCTGGAGCGGGGTCGTGTCGCTTCAAGTCCCAGTATTCGAGAGTAACGTCAATACACCACCAGTATGATTCTAGCTCCAATGCCATGGGGTCGTCAACCGGGACGCCGTTTTCGGCCCGAAGAAGGCTGCCAACACCGGGATTACCACGGAAGCCGGTTGCGCTGCGGCCGACAGATTCGACTGATTGGGGTATAATCGGCCGATTGAGATAGTCCAGCCAAATTGGGATTCCGTAACCTGCCCCCGTCCGGATAGGGGCGACTGTTGCCATTAAACGTACGAACTGGTAGGATGGGTGACGGTGAACAGGTGCAGGGCGTTGATCCTACCCCAAACGCGGTCTGGTAATTGCCCCAGAGGGAGACCGTGTTCCTATGAATCCGTCTCGATCTTAGTCTTCCTGGAGCGAATCTTCTCGGAAGAGATGTCGGCTCCTGCGTGCATGTTCATTGCTCTCGCTCGCGAGCCTGCTATTTGTGCTTCTGTCGCAATCAGCATCGCAAGCGCAGGATCAGCAGACGGCCGAGCAGGATTTGCCGGAGAAGAACCCGGCAGCAAAAACGCCGGAACAAATAGACTGGTCCAAGCAGCCGTTTTTGGGCAAGGGCTTTGTTACGGCCGTTGTCGCCGGGCAAGATGGCTCGGTATGGGCAGGCGATGAAGAAAACGCCCTGTTTCGGATCGGCCCCGGCGGCGCGAAACGCATCACTGGCCCGCCCGA
>Ga0180432_10002231_pt1 | contig 29281 bp, 26 predicted proteins | sample SS_ome_10_FD_132414 | JGI IMG/M metagenome (GOLD analysis project Ga0180432, IMG submission 132414) | Hypersaline lake sediment archaeal communities from the Salton Sea, California, USA - SS_1_MS_2 metaG | ecosystem: Environmental > Aquatic > Non-marine Saline and Alkaline > Hypersaline >...
ACGCAGTCGATCCACAACGTTCGGATCCTGCTCGGCGAGATCTTCGGGATCCCGCTCTCCAAGATCGACGTCCGGCGCGTCCCGATCGGTGGGACGTTCGGCTCGAGCATCCAGATGAACGCGCCGATTCCGATCTGCGCGGCGCTCGCGCTCAAGGCCGGCCGCCCGGTCAAGCTGACGCTGACGCGCGAGGAGGATGCCCACGACCACACCCGCTACGGCTGCACGATCGACCTGAAGCTGGCCGCGAAGCGCGACGGAACCCTGACGGCAGCAGACATGGAGCTCGTCGCCGACATCGGCGCGCACAACATTCAGGCTTACTCGTATCTCGGCGTCTCGATCGGCTGGCTCGTCTCCCTCTACAGGATTCCGAACGTCCGCTATCGCGGGACGGCCGTCTACACGAACAAGGCCCTCTCCTGCGCGATGCAGGGATTCGGCAACCCGCAGGTGACCTTCGCGACTGAGCAGATGATCGACGACTTGGCCGAGAGGCTCGGGATCGATCCGATCGAGCTACGGATGAAGAACTACGTCGGTCTCGGCGACACGTTCTGGGGGCAGGGTCCGCTCGTGAAGTCGATCGTGCGATCTGACGGGGTCCCCGATCTGATGAGCCGCGGAGCGGAACTCATCAGATGGGGAGAGCGAAAACGGCCTGGGGAGAAGGTTGGCCGTCTTCGTAGGGGTATCGGAGTCGGGAGGGGATTCCACACGTCGAGCGCTGGCGCGCCGCAGCCGGGGGACGTGATCGACTTCTCCGGGGCGATGGTGAAGGTCAACGTCGACGGCTCGATCGATGTTGTCACGGCCTTGATGGATCACGGCGGCGGGACGCACGAGGCGCTGGCGAAGCTCGTCGGCGAGGCGCTCTGCGTCCCATTCGAGAAGGTCAGTGTCGTCCCGGCTGGGACGCAGACGACGGTCTACGACTGCGTCACCCACGCGACGCGCGGCGTCTACGCCGGCGGCGGGGCGGCGGTCAAGGCCGCAACGTCGCTCAAGGAGGAGATCCTCGAGACGGCCGCCCACTACCTGAACGTCTACGCCGACGCGCTCGAACTCCGCCTCGACCCGGGGCGGGGCCAGTGCGTGATCCACGCGCCGGCGATGCCGGAGAAGGCGATGACGCTCCAGGATCTGGCCAAGAAGTGCTGGGCCGAGAGCTGGAAGACGCTCGCCACGGTCGAGAGCTACCGTCCGACGAACTGCCCGCCGGCCTACGTCGCCGTCTTCGTCGAGGTCGAGGTCGACACGTGGACCGGGCGGGTGACGACGAAGCGGGCGGTGATGGGCTCCGACTGCGGGACGGTCGTCAACCCGGCGCTGGCGGTCGGCCAGCTCGAAGGGGGGCTGTCGAAGGGGGCCGGTTACGCGCTCTACGAGGGCTGCGACTGGGACGCCGACGGCCAGCTCGCCTCGCGCGGCTACTGGCTCGACGCCAAGATCGCGTCGATGGGCGAGAGCCCGCGCGTTGAGGATCTCACCTGCTTCTTCGCGGACACGTACGAGCCGACCGGCCCGTTCGGAGCGAAGGGGATCGGCGAGGCGGCGATGAACCCGGTCGCCGCGGCCTACGCGAACGCGATCGCGAACGCGATCGGCATCCGGTTCTACGAATTGCCGATGACTCCAGAGAAGGTCCTTGATGCGCTGCAGCGGAAGGGCGGTGGACAGTGATTGGCCTGCGATCGCGGCTGCAGAACGAGTGTCGCGCGTTCTGCGCTAGGAACCGGCGAAGGCGGTTCCCAATCACTCCGGAGCGAGTGCTCTCCGCTCTCGATGCGCGGAGAGCAGAGGGAGATGCATCGATCGGTCCGCGTTTCCAGGACCGTTCCCGCCGAAGGGGTGGCCGATGATTGATCGAGGAGCGGCTCGTGGCTCGTGGCACGTAGGCCGTGGGGATTTCGGCGCGGACGGCCACGCGACACGCTACGCGCTACGCGCTACATGCTCAGCGTGCGCGCTGGAAAGGGGCACGCGATGAGCGGACATCCGCACGCGGCGACAAACACGCACCTCCTCGCGCATCGGTTCGACTACATGCGTCCGGCGACGTTGCGCGACGCCGTGCGCCTTCTGGTCGAGCACGGGGAACGGGCGCACCTGCTCGCCGGCGGCACGAACCTGATCGTCGACATGAAGCTGGGGAAGATCACGCCGGGCGTCGTGGTCGATCTCACGGCGATTCCCGAGCTCTCCGGCATCCGCGAAGAGGCGGGCACGATTCGGATCGGTGCGCTGACGAGGATCCGAGCGCTCGCGGCCTCGGCCCTCCTCTGGGAGAAGGCGACGGCGCTCGCCGAGGCGGCCGCCGCGTTCGGCTCGACCCAGATCGCGATGCGCGGGACGATCGGCGGGAACGTCTGCAACGGCTCCCCGGCGTCGGACACGGTCCCCGCCCTCCTCGCGCTCGAGGCGGAGGCGATCCTCGTCGGCGAGGACAGCGAGCGAATCGTCGCTGTCGGCGACCTCTTGAAGGAGCCGGGGAAGACGAGGCTTCGGGCTGGCGAGATCCTGCGAGAGGTGCGGTTCGCAGCAGGCGGTGCTCAGACTTCGTCGTCGTTCCTGAAGCTCTCACGCGTCCGTGCCGACCTCTCCAAGGTCTCGGTCGCCGTCCGGCTCGTTCGTGACGGGGAGGGGATTCAGACCGCGCGGATCGAGCTCGGCTCGGTCGGACCGACGGTGGTGCGCGCACGAAGGACGGAGAGCGCCCTCGAAGGGAAGGCGTTCAGCGAGGACGCCGTCCTGGACGCTGCCACGCTCGTGACCGACGAGATCCAGCCGATCGACGACGTTCGCTCGACGGCTGCGTATCGCCGTCGCGTCGCGATTGCGTTGATTCACGATGCAGTGGTGGCGGCGTGGTCCCGTCTCGACGGCAAACCGGTTCGCCCGCCCCGGGGAGTCATCACGTCACCTCGTCGCGTCTCGGAGTCGATGTTCGTCGCGGCCGACGAAGTGATCCCGATTCGGATCGCGGTGAATGGCGCCCGGCACGAGCTCGAGGTCGCGCCGAACGAGCTTCTGCTGAACGTCCTCCGCGAGCGGCTCGAGCTCACCGGGACGAAATACGGCTGCGGGATCGGCGAGTGCGGCGCGTGCACCGTCTGGCTGGACGGCGAGCCGGTCCTCGGTTGCCTCGTTCTCGCCATGTGCGCCGACGGCGCGGAGGTGCGAACGGTCGAAGGGCTGGCCTCTTCCGACGGAACCCTCGATCCGTTACAGCAAGCCTTCATCGACGAGAACGCCTTCCAGTGCGGCTACTGCACGCCGGGGATGCTGATGATGGCGAAGAAGCTCCTCGAGGAGATCCCCGAGCCGAGCGAGGACGAGATCCGCGACTACCTGAAGGGGAACCGGTGTCGGTGCACGGGGTACAGCTCGATTGTTCGGGCGGTTCAAAGGGCCGCAGACAATCGAACGTACCGAGGGTCGAAGCCTCCTGCGGAGTCTTCGACGCGCGGCGAGAAAACGGAGGCTTCATGACGCTACCGGCGTTCGAGCTCAGACAAGCATCGAGCATCGCCGAGACCCTGGAGATTCTCGCGTCCGAGCCGAAGGCGCAGCCGCTCGCCGGCGGGACCTGTCTTCTGGTCGACGCACGGGCGCGGAAGATCCGGCCCGAGACGCTGGTTGATCTCTCGAGGGTGACGGAGCTGCGCGGGATCGAGAGAGACGGAGACGAGCTGGTCATCGGCGCGATGGTGACGATCGCCGAGTTGCTCGACAGTCCTTTAGTCGCGGAGCACGCGCCGGTTCTGACCGCGGTCTGCCGGAAGTTCGCGGCCGCCTTGATCCGGAATCGCGCGACGATCGGTGGGAACCTGGCTCACGCGTCGCCCGCGGCGGACACGGCGCCGCCGCTCCTCGTGCTCGACGCGGCGATCGAGCTCCGCGCCCGCGGAAGCGTCCGTCACGCGCCGGTCGCCGAGTTCCTCGTCGGGCCGTGCCGGAGCGACCGGAGGCCGGGCGAGCTGTTGGTCTCGGTTCGGATTCCGATTCGCCCGGCAGAGACGCGATTCGCCTACGAGAAGATTCGTCTGCGGAAGGCGGACGCGATCAGCGTCGTGAGCGCCGCCGCGCTGCACGACCGAGGCGACGGGGCGATCCGGCTCGCCCTCGGCGCGGTGGCGCCGACGCCGATTCGCGCTCGGTCGGCGGAGGGCGCGCTCAAGAAGAGCGGCCTGACGCCCGAGGGGATCGCCGACGCCGCGAGGCGGGCGGCCGAGGACGTGCGCCCGATCGACGACATCCGCGGGGCCGCCGACTACCGCAGCCGCGCGGTGGAGGTCCTCGTCCGTCGCTGCCTCGAGCGGCTGCGGGGAGACGGAGGGGAGGGTCCGGATGGAGGCTAGAACCGTGCGTCTGCTCGTCAATGGGCGGACCCACGAAGTCGCGCTCGACCCGAACGTCACGCTCCTGCAGGTGCTTCGGGATCTCGGACACACCGACGTCAAGAGCGGCTGCGAAAAGGGCGACTGCGGCGCCTGCGCCGTTCTCCTCGACGGGAAGGCGGTCAACAGCTGTCTCGTCCTCGCGTGGCAGGCCGAAGGGGCCGAGATCCTGACGAACGCGGGCCTCGGCACGATCAGCGATCCGCATCCGATCCAGGAGGCGTTCGCCGACGCGGGCGCGATCCAGTGCGGCTTCTGCACGCCCGGGATGATCGTCGCGACGAAGGCCTTGCTCGACAGGAACCCGAATCCGGCCGAGGCCGAGATCCGAGAGGCGCTCTCCGGCAACCTCTGTCGATGCACCGGGTATGGCCAAATCGTCGAAGCCGTTCGTCTTTCGGCCGAACGGCTTCGCGATTTGGGCTCATCCCCTGCGTCTTCGCTTGCAGGGATCCGTTCGGCAAGCGAAGACGGGCGAGAAGCCGATCCAGAGGATCGACTTCTCGTGGAGGGTGACGAAACGGAAGCTGGGGAGGAGGCGTGATGGACAACGTGCAGCCCAAGCCGCTCCCTGACGTGGAGCTCCCTCCGCTGAAGCAAGTCGGAAAACCCCTCCGTCGCGTCGACGCCCTCGGCAAGGCGGTCGGGGCGACCGCTTACGCCGCCGACTTCACGATGCCGAACATGCTCCACGCCAAGGTCCTCCGGAGCGATCGCCCGCACGCGCGGATCGTGCGCCTCGACGTGTCGAAGGCGCGGGCGCTGCCCGGGGTCGTCTGCGTCCTGACTGGCGAGGACGTGAAGGGCGCGAAGTTGAACACTGACATGCCCGGGCAAACCGGCCGAGCGGCGCGAGCCGGCTCCGACGCGCCGGTCCTCGCTCTCGACGTCGTCCGCTACGTCGGCGAGCCGATGGCACTCGTCGCTGCGGAGACGCTCGAGACCGCCGAGCAGGCGCTCGGCCTGATCGAGATCGAGTACGAGGATCTGCCCGCCGTCTTCGATCCCGAGGAGGCGATGGCGCCGGGGGCTCCGATTCTGTTCGCTCCGGACAACGTCGTCAGTCGGTACAAGATCCGGAAGGGCGACCTCGAGAGCGGGATGGCCGAGGCCGACCTCGTCGTCGAGAACACGTTCCGGATGCCGTTCGTCGAGCACGCCTACCTCGAGCCAGACGGTGGCGTCGCGTGGGTCGACGAGCAGGGCGTGATCAACATCCGCGTCTGCACGCAGGTGGTCGAGCACTTCCGCTCGGTCGCCCGCGCCCTCGGCGTGCCGCAGAACCGGGTTCGGATCCGCGGGACGATGGTCGGCGGCGGATTCGGGAGCAAGGAGGACGTCACCGTCGAGATCTTCCTCGCCTTCCTCACGCGGGAGACCGGACGGCCGGTCAAGCTCGTCTACACGCGCGAGGAGGCGTTCGCCGCGACCTCGAAACGACACCCGTTCACCGTCACCCACCGGACCGGCGTGAAGCGGGACGGCCGGATCACGGCGTCTCAAGTCGAGATGGTCGCCGACTCCGGCGCCTATCCGTACCTGACTCCGTACGTCCTCCTCTACGCGACGGGGATGGCGACCGGCCCGTACCGGATCGACAACGTGCACGTCGATTCGGTCGCCGCGGCGACGAACCAGACGTACACGAGTGCCTTTCGCGGCTTCGGCGGGCCGCAGGCGGCCCTCGGCTACGAGCAGCAGATGGACGAGATCGCGAAGGCCCTCGACATGGACCCGCTTGAGGTCAGGCGCGTCAACTACATGGGAACCGGCGACACGACCTGCACCGGGCAGGCCATCACCTCGGCCGCCTGGTCGGAGGAGTGCGCGACGCGCGCGCTGCACGTCCTCGGCGAGCGCTCGTCCGGCTCGCCGACGGTGCGGATCGGCCGCGGCCTCGCGAGCTACTTCCAGAGCTACGGCCGAATCACGTGGTTCCACGACACCTCGCGCGCGTGGGTCGGCGTCGAGCAGGACGGGACCGTCGTCCTGCGGTGCGGCGTGCCGGACATCGGGGCCGGGCAGTCGAACTCGATCTGCCAAATCGCGGCCGAGATCCTCGGCGTCCCGCTCGAGCGGGTGACGATTTACGCGACCGACTCGGCCGTGACGCCGCTCGCCGGAACGTCGACGGCGACGCGCCAGCTCTACATGTCCGGGAACGCGGTCTCGATGGCGGCGGGTGAGATCCGGAAGAACCTCGTCGGCTTCGCGTCGGGCGAGTTGGGCGTGGCACCGGATCGGATCGATCTGGGCGACGGTCGGGCGCTCGTCGTCGACGAGCCGTCGCGATCGATCGAGCTCGACGATCTGGCGAAGCGCTGCGCGGCGGTCGGGATCGAGCTGTCCCACCTGGCGCAGTTCAACGCACCGTTCACCGACGGGATCGACCCGGAGACAGGACAGGGCGACATCTGGCCCGACTTCACGTTCGGAGCGGTCGCGGTCGAGGTCGCGGTCGACGTCGAAACCGGGGAGATCGACCTCCGGAAGTGCGCGGCCTGTCACGACGTCGGCCGGTCGATCAACCCGGCCGCGGTCGAGGGGCAGATCGCCGGCGGGACGCATCAGGGGCTCGGCTATGCGTTGATGGAGGACTTCGTCCTCGATCGCGGGCTCATCGCGACGCCGTCCTTCGCCGAGTACCTGATTCCAACGTCGGTCGATTTCCCGACGACTGACGTGATCATCCTCGAGTCGGGGACGGGGGTCGGGCCGTTCGGGGCGAAGGGAATCGGAGAGCCGGCGCTGACGCCGGCGGCGCCGGCCGTTGCGAACGCCGTCGCTGACGCGCTCGGCGTCCGCATCTCGGAGTTGCCGCTGACTCCCGAGCGCGTGCTGCGGGCGGTCGACCGCGCGCGCGCCGAAGGCCCCCTCGAATGAAGCGGATCGCTACTGGGAATCGGCAATCCTTCGGACTGCTCAGGTCGAAGGCCGGTTCGTTCCGGTGCCTTCGACGAATCGGCACGGTCGACGGGAGACGGATTGGCTAGGCGCATTCTGACGGGGAATGAGGCGATCGCGCTCGGGGCTCTGCGGGCCGGCGTGCGCGTTGTGACGGGGTATCCGGGGACGCCTTCCACCGGCTGTCTGACGCACCTCCTCTCGCTCGATCTGCCCGGCCGGCACGTCGAGTGGTCGACGAACGAGAAGGTCGCGTTCGAGATCGCGGCCGGCGCCGCCTGGGCCGGGGAGCGGGCGTTGGTGACGATGAAGATGTCGGGGCTGAACGTCGCCTTCGACGCGCTGATCTCGATTGCCTACTCCGGGACGAACGGCGGTCTCGTCGTCTACGTCGCCGACGACCCGGGCGTCTCGGCCGGAATGGCCGAGCAGGACACGCGCGGTTTCGCGCTGATGTCCGATCTCCCGATGATCGAGCCGGCGAGCGTCGCCGAGGCGTACGCCCTGACTCAGGAGGCGTTCGAGCTGTCGGAGGCGGTTGGAGCGCCCGTCTTCCTCCGGCTGACGACGGCGACCGCGCTCGCGCACACCGTGATCGAGATCGAGGAAGAGGCGCCGCCGACTCCGCGCGAGCCGATCCTCGAGCGGGACATCGCCCGCTACACGAAGGCCGGAGCCGTGATCTGCCGAGACCAGCACGCGGCGCTGATCGAGCGGCTGGAGCGGGCCGGGGCCTGGATTCACGAGCGCGGGTTGAACCGGCTGGATCTCTCGAAGCAGGCCGGCGGCGTCGGGATCGTCGCGGTCGGGCCGGTCGCCGCCTACCTGAGCGAGGGACTGGAGGCCGCCGGCGTCTCTCGCGACGACGTCTCGGTTCTGCGGGTCGCGACGAGCGTTCCGTTCCCGAGGCAGGAGGCGGAGTCTCTTCTCGATCACTGCGGGACGATCCTCGTCCTCGAAGAGCTCGAGCCGCACGTCGAGCGCGCGCTGATCGCCGCGGCGTTCGAGAGGGGGTTCGACGGGCGGGTCGTCGGCAAGCTCGACGGCACGCTGCCGAGGATCGGCGAATACGGTGTCGCCGAGGTCGCTCGAGGGTTGGAGGCATGTGACGTGTCGCGTGTCGCCCGCCGAAGCGAAGATCTCCTCCAGGCTACGGGCCACGAGCGACAAGCCGCCGGCGTCAGCCCGGCGCCTCGGCCGATCACCGTCTGCGCCGGCTGCCCGCACCGAGGGACGTACCTCGCGATCGAGGCGGCGATCGAGGCGGCCGGATTCGAGAAGAACGAGGTGATGGTCACCGGAGACATCGGGTGCACGATCCTCGGGATGAATCCGCCGTTCGACCTCCTCTGGAACGAGGTCTCGATGGGGTCGAGCCTCGGGATCGCGCAGGGGTACGTCCACGCCGGGTCGAAGAACCCCGTGATCGCGACGATTGGGGACTCGACCTTCTTCCACGGCGGGATCCCCGGCCTCGTCAACGCGATCCAGCATCGGGTGCGGCTGACCCTCGTCGTGATGGACAACGGCTGGACGGCGATGACCGGGATGCAGACGAATCCGGGGACCGGCGAGGCGCAACAGCCCGGCGGGCGCCGGGTCGATCTGGAGGCGGCGATCCGCGGCCTCGGCCCGGATCGGCTGTCGGTCGTCGATCCGTACGACCTTCCGGCGACGACGGCCGCGATCGCGGAGTCCTTGGGAAGCCCGGACGGTGTCGGCGTCGTGATCGCCCGCCGCGAGTGCGCGATCCAGGTCGGAAGGCGTGGGGTTACGTACGGAATCGTCTCCGTCGACCCGGAGGCGTGCATCCTCTGCAAGCGCTGTTTGCGCGTCACCGGTTGCCCGGCGTTGAGTCTCGGAGATGGGTCGATCGTCATCGATTCGGCGTTGTGCAACGGGTGCGGGCTCTGCGTCGGGTTCTGCCCGACGGGCGCCCTGCGGAAGGAGGCTTCGTGAGCTGCGACATCGTCCTCGTCGGCGTCGGCGGACAGGGCGTCCTGACGATCGCCGATCTCCTCATTCTGAGCGCGTTCGAGGCCGGCATTCCGGCGACCTACGCCCCGACGAAGGGGATGGCGCAGCGGGGCGGCTTCGTCAAGGCCGAGATTCGACTCGGCCGGGCTGACGTTGGCCCCCGAATCGCCGAGGGGGAGGCCGACCTCGTCGTCTCGATGGAGCGCTCCGAGGCGCTGAACGGGCTCTCGTTCCTCAAGGCCGGCGGAACCTTTTTCCTCTACGACCACGTCTGGGCGCCGACCGGCGTGATGCTCGGCGCGGACGCGTACCCGGACCGCGCCCAGGTCGTCGGCGCGATCGAGGGCGTCTCCGAAGATCTGATTGTGCTGGATCCGGCGGACGTCCCGAGCGTCGACGGACGGGCGATCCGACCGAACATCTTCGTCCTCGGTGCGATGGTCGGGCGAACGGCGCTTCGCGAGATCCTGTCGCCCGAGCTCGTCGAGGCGACGATCGCTGGCCGGTGGCCGAACGCGGCCGGCCCGAACCGCGAAGCGTTTCGAGCCGGGCTGGAGGCTTCCGGATGAACTGGGCAGACGCTCTCCTCCGCCCGAAACGCGTCGCCGTGGTCGGATCCGTCGGCGAGGGGAAGATCGGCCGGATCCTGGTCGAGCAGCTCCTCGATGGCGGTTTCCCGGACGTTTTCGCCGTGAACCCGAAGGGAGACGGGAAGCTCGGCGGTCGCTCCGTCCCCGCGGCGACGTCGATGTGCGCGCTCGCCGAAAGCGGAACGCACGTTGACCTCGTCGTCGTCGCCAGCCCGGCGGCGACCGTCGCCGACGTCCTGACCGACGCCGGAGAGGCCGGGGCGAAGGTCGCCGTCGTCGTCACCGCCGGGTTCTCCGAATCCGGGGACGCCGAGGCGGAGCGGGGCCTCCTCCGTGCCGCGGAGCGGTTCGGTCTTCGAATTGTCGGACCGAACTGCGCCGGGATCGTCAACACGAGGTGGAACCTCTTCCCGACGCTCGAGACGCGCCCGCCGGCCGGCGAGGTCGCCTTCGTCTCGCAGAGCGGGGCCCTCGGCGGAGCCGTCCTCTCGTGGGCGGAGGCGCAGGGGGTCGGGCTCTCCAAGTTCGTTTCGTACGGAAACGGAATCGATCTGACCGACGTCGACTTCCTCCGCGTCCTTGCGGACGACCCGGAGTCGCGCGTCGTCTGTCTCTACGTCGAGACCGTCTCCGACGGGCGGGCGTTTCTGCGCGCGGCCGCCGAGTTGGCCGCCGTCAAGCCTCTCGTCGTGATCAAGGCGGGACGTTCGGATTCCGGAGGAAGGGCGACTCTATCGCACACCGGGTCGATGGCCGGCTCCGACGCGGTCTACGACGCGGCCCTCCGGCAGTGCGGGGCGATCCGCGTCGACGGGATTGAGGAGATGTTCGATCTCTGCCGCGCGTTCCCGGCTCTGCGCCCGGTGCGGGGGAGCCGCCTGGCGATCGTGACGAACTCCGGCGGCCCCGGCGTTCTCGCGGCCGACCGGGCCGAGGCGTGCGGCCTGGAGGTGGCGCCGCCGAGCGAGGGGCTCCGTGCGCGCCTCGCGGCGCGGCTGCAGCCGTTCTGCGCCCTCGACAACCCGTTCGACCTGACGGTCCAGGGGGGAGAGGACGAGTACCGCGAGACGATCCTCACGGTCGCGGACGAGTACGACGCGGTCCTCGCTCTGAACGTGAACGTCCCGTACCTCGATGCTGCGCCGCTCGCCCGCGGCGTCGTCGCAGCGAGCAGAGAGGTCGACGTCCCGGTCGCGGCGGCGTTCCTCGCCGGGCGAACGGTCGAAACGGCTCTTCCGATCCTGGCCGCCGGCGGCGTGCCGAACTTCGCAACGGGGGAGAGGGCTGTCGTCGCGATTGCCGCACTCGTGCGACAATCGCTAACAACGGAATCGTTACGCGATTCCGCGGAGGACGACGCGCCCCACGTCGGCGGACCGGAGGGGCTGCCGTGGGAGGAGACGCCGACCGAGCCGGAGGTCCTGGACTGGCTGGAGGCGCAGGGGATCCGGGGGATCGAGCGGGCGCTCGCGAGGACCGCGGACGAGGCGGTCGCGGCCGCGGACCGGCTTGGCTACCCGGCCGCCGTCAAGGTCGTCTCACGCGCGATCCTCCACAAGAGCGACGTCGGTGGGGTCGCGCTCGATCTTCGAGACGACGACGCAGTCCGCGCCGCGTTCGCCCGACTCTCGGCGCTCGCCGGGGATGGCTTCGAAGGGGTCCTCGTCTCCCGGATGGTCGAGCGGCCGGTCGAGGCGATCGTCGGCCTGGCCCGCGATCCGCAGTTCGGCTCTGTCGTTGCGGTCGGGCTCGGCGGGATCTACGCCGAATCCCTCGCGGACCGGGCCCTCCGCGTCGCTCCGATCGGCGAAGAGGAAGCCCGTGCGACGATCGGCGAGCTGCGCGGCGTCTCGATCCTTCGGGGGGATCGTCGCCCGCGGCCGCTCGCCGTCGACGCCCTCGCGACGCTCGCAGCACAGGTCTCGAGGCTCGGCGTTCGCTTCCCGGAGATCGCCGAACTCGATCTCAATCCGGTCTTCGTCTTCGAGGACGGCTGCGCGGTCGCTGACGCCCGCCTGATCCCGTCCCCGGAAGATTTGAAAGGAGAGACTGCCGATGCGTGATCGTCCCTCCCCGCAGCGTGGGCTCGACCGTGTCCGTCCCTACGTTCCCGGAAAGCCGATCGGCGAGGTGCAGCGCGAGTACGGGCTCGAGGACGTCATCAAGCTGGCGTCGAACGAGAATCCGCTCGGCGTCTCACCGAAGGCTCTTGCCGCGATGCGCGCCGCTGCCGCCGGAGTCAACCTCTACCCGGACGCGGCGAACTACGACCTCCGGACGGCGATCGCCGAGCACTTCGGGTTGGCGCTGGAGCAGGTTGCCGCTGGGAGCGGGGCCGACGACCTGATTCTCCAACTCTCGATGGCCTATCTCGGCGAAGGGGACAACGTCATCGCCAGCCGCTCGTCGTTCCCGATCTACGACACGTACGTGCACGTGATGCGCGCCGAGATGCTGAAGACGCCGCTAGCCAGCGGCTACCGGATCGACCTTGACGCGATGGCCGATGCGATCGACGAGCGGACGAAGCTCGTCTACGTCTGCAATCCGAACAACCCGACCGGAACGATCGTTCGCGCGCCGGCGGTCGAGCGGTTCTTGGCCCGCGTCCCGGACTCCGTGCTCGTCGTCTTCGACGAGGCCTACCGCGAGATGGTCGACGCCGACGACTTCCCTGACACGGTCGCGTACGTCCTCGCAGGGCGGCCGAACGTCGTCGTGCTTCGGACCTACTCCAAGGTCTACGGTCTCGCCGGAATCCGACTCGGCTACGCGTTCGCCCACCCGCAGGTGGTCGAAACCTTGATGCGGATCAAGATGATCTTCAACGTCAACGTCGCCGCGCAGGCGGCCGGGATTGCGGCGCTCGCCGACACGGCGTTCCTCGAGCGATCGATCGAAGCGAATCGCACCGGCCGTCGGTTCCTGTGCGACGTGTTCGATCGGCTCGGCCTCGAGTACGCCGAGAGCCACACCAACTTCGTCCTCGTCCGGATCGGGCCGGACGCGGAGGCAGTGGCGCGGGATCTCCTCCGGGTCGGCGTCATCGTTCGGCCCTGCTCCGGCTACGACCTCCCTGAGTTCCTGCGCATTTCGATCGGCACAGCGGAGCAGAACGAGCGCCTCGCCCGAGAGCTCGAACGCCTGCTCGCGAAGGACTGACGGTGACCGCCGACGCTCGGTCGGGCTATCGGGTCGTTCCGTTGACGCGGGAGCACGCGGCCGACATCTTGCGGATCTTCAACGAGCACGTTGTCGGCGGGTTCGCCGCGTACCCCGAGACGCCGGTCTCCGAGGCGTTCGTCGACGGGCTCCTCCGGTCCGCGGCCGGCTTCCCCGCGCGGGTCGCCGAAGTGGACGGCGGAGACGTGGTCGGCTTCGGCCTCCTCCGGCCGTACTCGCCCGTGCCGGTCTTCGCGCACACGGCGGTGGTGACCATCTTCCTCACGGCCGAGTGGGTCGGGCGCGGGGTCGGAACGGCGATCCTTTGCCAGATGCTGCAAGAGGCGCCGCCGCTCGGTCTGACGCGAATCCTCGCCCACGTCTCGTCGAAGAACCCGCGGAGCCTCGCCTTTCACCGGAAGCAGGGATTCGTCGAGTGCGGGTGGTTCCCCGGCATCGGACGAAAGTGGGGCGAGGCCTTCGACGTCGTCTGGATGGTGAAGGCGCTCGATCCGTCGGAAGGAGCGTGACGTCGCCTACGCCCTCCGACGGGGCGTCCCCAGGTGGATCCGGAGGACGAAGCCTCCATTTCGCGGGTTGAGCGGCTCGATCTCCCAGCGGATCGTCGTCAGTTGCTCGAGGAAGACCTCGTCGTGGCTGACGAGGAGGAGGCCTCCCGGATACTCCGACAGGGCCGCTTCGAGCGACTCGATCGACGGGAGGTCCATGTGGTTTGTCGGCTCGTCCATGATCACGAGATGCGGCTCGAGGGCGAGGTGCCGGGCGAGCAGGAGCTTCCGGACTTCTCCTGGGCTCGGAAGCTCGCTCGCGAGGAGCCGCTTCGGGTCGGATCCGAGGCGGTCGACCCACTTCATGACCGCCCCGAGCTCGTCGCGGCGCAGCGCACGAACCTCGCGGAGCGCGGCGGCCGCGTCCTGTGCGGTGATCTCCTGCGGGACGAAGAGAACGCGCTCGCGAGGCAGTTCGAGCGACGCGACGATTTGCCGGACGAGGGTGCTCTTCCCGCCGCCGTTCGGCCCGACGAGGGCGATCCGATCGGTCGGCTGCATCAGGAGATCGGGATAGGCTAAGGTGCGCGATTCGCCGAGGGGGAGGCGCCCCGCGTCGAGGCGGAAGAGGGCGTTTCGCTGCGAGACCGTCCCGGCGAGCTCGATCCCGAGGTCCTTCGGGCGCTTCACGCGAATTGAGGTCTCCCGCTCGGACGTCTGGGCGATCCGTCCTTCGAGCTGACGGAGACGCTTTCCGGCGCCGCTGTCGGACATGCGGGCGTGATCGATCTTGCTCTTCGCATCGTGGTCGTGTCGCGGAATCCTGCGCTTGGAGAGCGCGCGATCCGACTTACGCTGGTGCTCCCGACGGACGCCGAGTTCCCGTTCCATCCGTTGTCGCGCGCGCTTCGCTTTCGCCTTCTCTTCCCGTGCGCGCTGGGCCTCACCCTCGAGAGCGTCGTGCGCGATCGAGTAGCCGCCGGAGCGAAGGGCGACGGTCGGCGGATCGACGAAGAGACAGTGCGCACAGAGGCGATCGAGGAGCTCCCGGTCGTGGCTGACCAGGAGGCCGATGCCTCGGAACGCGTCGAGGGCGCCGCCGACGAGGCGGCGCGCCCGGCGGTCGAGGTGGTTCGTCGGCTCGTCGACCGCGAGCAGGTCGGGGCGGAGCCAGAGGCAGGTCGCGATCTGGGCCCGCTTCCGTTCGCCGTGGCTCAACGTCTGCCAGCGCTCGAGCCAGTCGTCCTCGACGCCGAGGGCCCCACGAACGCCGTAGGCGTCTCCGTCGTGCGCCTCGAGCAGGCCTTCGAACTCGGGCATCGGATCGTCGGTCCGCTGCGGGCAGTAGACGACCGCTTCCGGCCGGTGGATCGTCCCGCGGCGGGGATCGAGCTGGCCGCAGGCGAGCCGCAGGAGGGTCGTCTTCCCGGCCCCGTTCTCGCCGATGACGCCGGTCCAGCCGTCGGAAACGCCGAACTGCAGCTTCGAGAAGAGGTTCTTCGGTGATGCGTCGTACGAGAACGACACGCCGTGGAACACGATGGAGGACATCGCATCTCCTTCTCATCGGGTCGAGCCGCGCGCGGCAGCATGCCGACCGAATCTAGAGATGGAAGGAACATCGGGCACTCCGCACGCGACGCCGCACCGCGAGGAGAAACCTCGCGGTCGTCGCAGATCGATCTCGGTGCGGATTACTCCGTCATGCGTTGCCTCCCGGATGGGGTCGCCGGAGTCTACGGCCCGGTTCGGATCGGCACAAGTCGATCGCTACAGCGTTCGCCCCATCTTGAGGTACTCGACCCGCTTCTTGAATCCGCAGTCCTCGGCGGTCTCGGCGACGGCCGGCATCCAGCGCGGGACGCCGAGTTCGACGCGAAGCGTCGGACTGATGGAAACGACGTCGCGCAGCAACCGGCGGACGATGTGGGGCGCGAGGTCGGGATGCTTCGGATCGAGTCGGATCCGGAGGGAGTTCACGCCCTTCCCGCGCTTCGACGCGCTGTATCCGAGGCGTCCGATCACCCGGCCGCTCGCAGTCTCACGAAGGACGAAGTCCTCCTCCCGACAGCGTTGGAGAAGATTGACAACCGGAATCAGAAGTCGAAGGATCAGGGGCGTCCGGAAGCGTCCCTTCTCGATCGGCTCGTAGCGACGCGTCTCCTCCGGGGCGATTCGATCCTCGAGATCGAAGCGGGTCCTCCAGTCGGAGCGCTTCAGTTTCGAGATCGCGTAGCCGACCGGAAGGGGCGGTACGGAGAGACGCTTCGGATCGGTCAGCGTGTAGTCGGAGGTGCCGTCGTAGACCTCGAAGCCGAGGCTCTCGTAGAGGCTTTGTGCCGGGGTGTTTCCGTTGATCACGCCGAGCCACGTCTTCGTCGCGCCGTGCTTCCGCATCAGTTCGAGCGATTCCTCGAGGCCGGCGCGCGCGAGGCCGCGCCTTCGGTACGCGGGGAGGACGCCGACGGTCCCGACGACCCACGAGCTGGTCGACCCGCGACGCTGAACGAGGGTCAGGCCGACGACGTTCCCGTCCTCGACGGCGACGTACCCTCGAAACATGTCGCGCAACGGCGGAGAGACGAACGCTGCTAGCCGGAAGAGGGGCCAGAGACGCCGAAACGTGCGAATCGCGTTGGACAGTTCCTCCTGCTCGTCCGTCTGAACGCTCCATTCCGGATTCTCCGGGTACTGGAACGCCTCGCAGACCATGTCACCGATCGGCGCGAAGTCATTCGGCAGTCGAATCAGTCGTAGTCCCATCGTGAGCCTCCTGCGTCGCTGCGGACCCGCGAAACCGAGCCGCGCGTCTGCTGATTGACCGTACGTCGCCCCGACGCGAGGGAGGGTTCAGTCTCGGCTGCTCTTCTCCGCGTCGATCCGCCAGTAGACGCTCTTCTCGCGGTCCATCAGTCGGTAGACGATGAATTCGCGGCGGATCGTCGCCGTGTCCGGATGATGCCGGGCGAGGATCCGATTCAGCTCCGCTTGCGGGTAGCGCCAGCCCGGCTCGAACTTCTCGACGAGCCATCGGAGGACGACCATCCGCTTCTTCCACCGTGCCGGCAGGCGCGTGAGGCGCTCCCCCTCGAGGAAGCTCGCGAGGACCTTCTCCTCCCACGCCGTCCGTTCGGTCGTCATGATCCATCGTAGCACGTGGCACCCGCCGACGCGGAGCGGGGAGTTCGGTCGCTGCTTGGGGCCGATCAAACGCGCTCGTCGGGAGCGGGGTGCCCAGGAATCGGAGCGGAGACGAGCATTCGAACCGAGCATAACATTACAAGTACAAGGAGATACGCCCATTCATACAAACTTGACATAATGTCAGCACCTCATCAAGATGGATCAGCCGGGGCCGTACGCTGGTATCGTGCGCCCCCCGCAGGGAGGCATCGGCCGATCTTGAGAGGAGGCGAGAGGAATGGTGGCAAGGAGAAGCACGCTCGTAGGCATCGCGCTCGCTGTGTTGGTCGTGGGGGCTCTCGGAATGAGAGCAGCGGGAGACACCGAAGGCGCGGGAGCGGGGGAACCCGAGACTGGAGGGATCCTTCTCTCCGCGCAGAACCCGTCCCAAGACCTGTCCTTGGATTACTACTACTACGAGGATCCATTGGGCAGCTTCGAGGACCTTCTGAAGAGGCAGGCGAAGCTCCTCCGCAGCTTCGAGGATCTGCTCAAGAGCAGATGGGAGGAACTGGATGACTCAGTGCAGCTCGAGTTCCTCCGGAGCTTTGAGGATCTGCTTCGTAGCCAAGCTGAGCTTCTTTCGAGCTTCGAGGACGTCTTCATGGAACGTATTGGCGCGTTGAGTTCGGCTAAATACGTCGCCTACCTCCAGAGCTTCGAGGAGCTGTTGAAATTGCAGGCCGATCTTCTGGCAAGTTTCGAGTATCTCTTGAAGATGCTCAGCGGCGTTCCCGTCGAGCAGTCCGTGGGTGAGCGCCCGGGCGACGTCCCACTTGAAGCCACGGGGCCATCTGCGAAGACTGTGGCGGGGCAGCGCTCAATCTGCTGATCGATGCGCCTGCACACGCTGCCTTTTCGTCCGTGAACCCCAGAGAGCGCAGCGGTAGCGGGGATGCTTCGATGAAGCTGAGCGTGCATCTCGTTCGGTTTCGCCCGGGCGCGGAACGGTCCGTTGGAGCTGATGATGGGCGATCAAGCTGAGACGTCCCGGTCGTCGATTCGCCCCTCATGATCCGACGTGGCGCGCGGGAGCCTCGCCCGAGTGTCCCCTCAGGGTGTTCCGATATGCGCGTTCGGCCGACTCGTCGAACGCGACCAACAGGACGCGTTCTGGGCTCGCCGCCTCGGCGAGGAATCGAGCGATCTCCTCGACGGCGATCCGCGTAGCTTCGTCGATCGGGTAGCCGTAGACGCCGCTGCTGATCGCTGGGAACGCGATCGATCGAACGCCGTGCTCGGCGGCCAGGGCGAGCGACGCGCGATAGCAGGATCGAAGGAGGTTCGCCTCGCCGCGGTCGCCTCCGTGCCAGACCGGGCCGACGGTGTGGACCACGAATCGAGCCTTCAGATCGTGTCCGCCCGTGATCCGCGCCTCGCCGGTCGGGCAGCGGACGCCGGAGCGCACCTCGTGGATCCGGCGGCACTCGGCGAGCAGGCCCGGCCCGGCCGCTCGGTGGATCGCACCGTCGACCCCGCCCCCGCCGAGCATCCGTTCGTTCGCCGCGTTCACGATCGCGTCGACCTCGAACGTCGTGATGTCTCCGCGGACGACCTCGATTCGCATCATGGGGCCGGTTGGCACTGAGGGCAGAGGTAGCAGGAGCCGCCGAGGTAGGAAATCTTCTCGATCGGCGTCCCGCACTCCGGGCAAGGTTTGCCGGCCGCCCTCCGGTCGAGGATCGGAACGTACCCGCCCGGCTCTCCGAAGAGGTCCTTCTCGGTGTCGCGGCCGCGCAGCCGGATCGCTTCGGTGATCGTGTCGACGATCGCGCGGTGGAGGCGCTCGCGCCCGGCGTCGTCGATTTCGGGGACCTTCCGCTTCGGGCTCAGTCTTGCGCGGAAAAGGATGTCCTGCAGGTAACCGTTTCCGATCCCGGCGACGTTCCCCTCGTGCACGAGGAAGGCCTTGATCGGCTTCCGGTTCCAGTCTGTGCGCTCGTCGAGGGCCTGACAGAGACAGTCGACGGTGAACGATCGGTCGATCGGCGACGGCCCTTGATCGCCGGCGAACGGATGCTCGGCGAGCTCCTCCGGCGTCAAAACGAGAAAGCCGCCCCACGCCTGGATCGTCGCGACCAACCGCCCGCCGTCATCGAACGTGACGACCCCGTGCGCCTTCTTCGGCAGTGCCGCTTCGGGTGGGACGTACCGGATCCGGCCGAACATCTCGCCGAGAAGGAGGATCGGCCCTCTGTCGAGCTGCGAGAGGATCCACTTCCCGCTCGGGCGCGACGCGACGATCGTCGTGCCGACGAGTCGGGTGTCGTAGTCGGCGAGATTCTCGTTTGCGAACATGAACTTCGGCCGGTCCTCGGCGATCGTGACCGACGTGATCCGGCGCCCGGCGAGCGTCTCGTTCATCTGCCGCGCGATCGTCGCCGCTTCGGGAAGCTCGATCATCGCTCGTCCAGGAAGAGGATCAGGCCGGGCCAGGTCGTCGGAAGTTTCGCCTGCCACTCTCTGAGGATGGTCGATCGGTCCTCGCCGGGATCGACGACTTGGAGCCCCGCTCTGCGTGCGCCGTCACGCATGTGCTGCAGGATCTCGTCGTGGGTGCACGAACCGAGTTCCGGACAGGCCGCACACGTGGTCTGCCCTCGTTCGACGGAGCAGGCGCGAAGCGCGCAGTCGTCCCGCCCTCCGCCCCGCCGGCATCCCGCGCACTCGGCGACGTCGACGATCGTGTCGAGACCCGCCGAGAAGGCCGGGTAGTCCATCTCGGGAGGCACCCAATGGGAGGCTCCGTGCGCGTCGAGGACCGCGTTCAGGCGCGTCGCCAACTCCCGGAGGGATCCGTTTCCGAGGGCGCAACTCCCGCACCAGATCCCGCATCCGCCGATCTGATCCTTCACGTTCTCGAACGCTGCTCGCGTCACGACGCCTCCTTCGCTTCCTCGGACTTCTCGCGGACGATCATCCCGACGGACGGAACCATCCCGACCCGCGCGTAGAACGGCTGAACCTCCGGATCGCACGTCAGGTCGACGCACGGGATCGGCGCGAGTTTCTCGAGCATCCGCCGGACCAACTCCGTACCGATCCCGCGACCTCGGTACTCGGGAAGGACCTCGAGGAGCGGGATGAACGCCGACTGGATTCCGTCGGAGAGGGCGGTGACGAACCCGACGACCCGACCGTCGTCGATCGCGAGGACGACGTGGTCGCTCCCCCCGAGGATCCGAAGATGCTCCTCGGGCGTCCTCGGGTGTCGCCACCCGACGAAGAAGCCTCGCAGCGCCTCCGGAGTGATTCCGTCGATTGCTTCGGTGTATTCGATCACGGTGTCCACTCCGATCTCTACGGAGACACGACGCGACCAACGAACAGGACGGACCCGGTCGGTCGATCTCGGATGACGAACAGGAACGGGCGATCGACCGTCACGGCGAGCGGTTCGGCCGGGATCCCGGTGGCGCGGAAGAGAACGGCGGTCGCGGCCGCCGCCTCGGTCCCCGCCTCGTCGACGGAGACGAACGCCTTGTGCAGCACGTCGGAGACGAACAGGTCGGGGGCGCCCGTGATCCCCGAGAAGTCGGCGCGATCGGCGTCGAACGCGTCGGTCATCCCGAGGCGGATCAGCGGGTCGACGAGGGACGCCGCGTATGTGAACTCGAATTTCGGGAGACCGAGGGCGATCGACCGTGGCGCGAGCGATGCCACGATCCCGTCGAAGACCTCCGAGGTCAGCGACGCGTCGAACGAATCGAACGTTCCTTCGTCCGGGACGAGGACGACCATCGAAAGCTCGTTCCCGTTGTAGGGAAGCTCGAACGCGACTCCTCCCGCCCACGTCGCGTAGGGGAGGGACTCGGTTGCGTGCATCATCGATACCGCGACCGTCTCGCCGTCGAGGAGGGTGAACGACTCCTCCGTCGTCGCCGTGAGATCGAACGGTTGGAGCCACGGCGCGTTGAAGTAGATCGCGTTCGTCAGGACGAGCTTCGTCTCCGCGTCGATCGCCCCCTCGGGGATGAGGTCGAGGATCCTCTGTGCGGTCTCCTCGCTGACCCAGTCGTTGATCACCTTTCGCGCGCCGTTCGGATCCGCCTCGAAGTCGAGTGCGCGCAGGCCTGCCCCGTACCCCTTCGTCAACGTCTCGACGAACGCCTCGAGGAGCCGGTACCCGCCCTGCGCCCACGCCGCGTTCACGACGTGAAAGGAGAATCCTTCGCCCTCGTACGGCTCGGCGAGCCGGCCTCGCCCGTTCACCATCTCGTTGAGGTCGCGGAATGCCTCGTGAGCGCGGCTCGAATCGAATGTGAACCGGAGGGCCTCGGCAATCTGCGAGGCGGTCTCCCCCCTCGCGCCGACGAGCGTCATCGACAGCGCGGCGGAGACGCTGTACGGCGAGAAGAAGAGGTTCCCCGGCTCGGCCCTGACCTCTCGATACAGATCGAAGGCGAATGCGCGCTCCGCCGAAGCGAGCAATGCCACGTCATCGACGCTCGTCTCGACCGTCCGCTCAGCCTCCGGGGGTTCGCCCTGTTCAGTCGAGCCGTTCGAGTCCTCGTTGCACCCCGCGCCGGTGAGAAGCCCGACTACGAGACCGAGACAAAGCAGCGCGAGCACCGCACGCAGAACCCGTCGCATCATGCACCGTCACCTCGCTCCAGCCTAGCCGATCCAACGGCGGAAGAGTAGGCTCCGTCGGGCCGCGGGGGCGGCCGAACCCGCCGTCGCGAGCCTAGAGCCGCTTGCGGAAGTAGACGCGCGGATGGCCGAGCGCGTAGTCGGGGAGCTCCGCGAACGGCTCGTAGCCGAGCCGCCGGTAGAGACCGGGCGCTTGAAAGCCGAGGGTGTCGACGTGGGCGTGCGTGCATCCGCGCGCTCTGGCTGCCTCCTCGATTGCCTCCATCAGCCTGCGTCCGAGACCGCGGCCCCTGTCCTGTTCGCGAACCCAGAGAAGCTTCACCGACAGCCACGTCCAGTTGACCGTTCCGGTCGCGCCGCCGACGACCGTCCCGTCCTCGTCCTCGGCGAAGACGGCGATCGGATGGAATCCGGGATCCCCGATCGTCTCCCGGGCGTGTTCCGCGATCCCGCCGACGAGGGTCATGATCTCCTCTTGGGTTGGGGCCTCGCTCTGGACGATCCGGATCTTCGACATGGCTCGATTGTCGAAGGGGAAGACGGGTTCGGCAACCGAGCAGTACCCAGGCGATCGACTCCGTCTCGTCAAGGGCGCAAGCGGGTCCGACTTTCGTACACTCCGGCCTTGCGAAGGAGGATCGATGAATCTGGCGATACTGCTCGCCCTCGCGTCGGGCGGGACGTGGGCGATCGGGATGACGGTCGCGAAGCCGGCCCTCCGCCACATCGACGTTCTCTCCTACATGCTCGGCAGATGGCTGCTCGTCGCTCCGCTCTCCCTTCTCTACGCGATCGCGACGGGTGCCCTCTCCTTTCCGAGCGGGTACGCTGTCGGCATGGCGGCTGTCGCGGGATTCGTCGACTCGACCCTCGGCGGTTTCTTCTATCTGATGGCGATGGAGCGCGCGCCGGCCTATCAGACGGCGACCCTTGCGAGCACGGCGCCCGTCTGGGGGGTGTCGACCGCGATTCTGATTCTCGGCGAGCCGCCCCGATGGGAGGTTTTCGTCGCCGCCGTTCTCGCCGTCGTCGGCGCGTACTGCCTCGTCGGTCGACGGTTCCGGATTCGCGAGCACGCGCTCGGGTCGGCCTTCGGCCTCTTGACTGGGTTCCTCTGGGGGTTCGCCGAGACGATTCCCGCGAAACTCGCGCTCCGCGCGGGGCTGTCACCGATCGCTCTTCTGTTCGTCTTCGCCTGCACGGGCTTCGTCTCGATCGCCACGATCCTGCCCTTTCTGCGGTCGTGGTTCCCGCGAAGGATCGATCGGACGGGGATCCGGCTGACCGTCTTCTCGGCCGTCGGCGGGGCCTTCCTCGGCTGGCTCTTCTGGCTGTCGGCGCTCGAGTTGGCGCCTGCGAGCGTCATTTCGCCGGTTCGCGGATCGACGTTGGTCTTCTCGCTGGTCTACTCGATTCTCTTCCTCCGGGAGCGACCGGGCCGATCTGCCCTCTTCGGCGTTGCGCTCGTCCTCGGCGGCGTCGTCCTCGTCTCGACCGCGCGGTAGGTGTTTCGCCGTCAGCCCTTCGGCAGGAGGACTTCCACTCGACAGACGTCGTCGCCGCGGAGCACGCTCTCGACGAGTCGGACCTCGACCGGCTTCCGGAGGATGATCTCCCAGATGTTCTTGTAGTAGCCGGCTCCGCAGTAGCAGAACGCCGAAAGGTCGCTCGCCCCTTCGGCGAGGAGCGCGCGTCCCCAAGGGCAGTGGCAGTAGAGTTTCCTCCGCTTCTCCGGATCCGACTCGCGGAAGTAGGCGTTGATGTTGGCCCGACTCGGGATCTTCGTGGCGGTGATCACATCGCCGTTCCGCACGCCGGCCATTCCCCATCCGCGTCGGACGATCTCCGCCACCGCCTCGTCGTCGAGCTCCGGGACGGCTTCGAGCATCCGGAGGAACTGCGTCTGCAGGGTTTCGATGCATCGGTTGACGTCGCGGGTTTCCGCGTACAGCGCACGGACCTCCTCGAGCGACTCGGCGCCGGGAGAGCAGCCACATCCGGCCATCGTTTTCTCTCGGTCCTGTTCGCCGAGGTGCGTCTTCAGCCGGCGAAGGGCGCCTCGCATCCAGGCGACGAGGTCTTCGGACGAGGAGTCTTTCGACAGTCGCTCCCCGCCCTCCAGGATCTCGTGGCGAGCGTCGGCCGGCAGCCCCGCGGTCGCTCTCTCCAGGCAAGCGAGCCAGTCCTGCACGAAGTCAGCCTCAGCCATCGGTCGAATCCTCCCTCCGTCGTGCGATCGTCTCCCCGAGCGCCGCGGCCTCGCGGAGCCGCTCCGGCGTCTCCGCGATCGGCACGTCTCGTCCGGTCTCCGGATCGAACGTCTGGCAGACGACGGCGTGCATCCGGCTTCCGGCGAAGCCCGTGATCCTCTTCAGCCACTCGACCATCGAGCCGTAGTACTGGCGATAGCCGATCAGAAGGACGAAATCCTTGTTCTCGAACGAGCGGCCGTCGCCGACGACGGCCTCGAGCCGGTCGAACAGCGTCTTTAACTGTGAGGTCATGTACCCCCAGAACATCGGCGTGGCCAGGACGACGACCTCCGCCTCCGCAAGAGTGGGATAGACGAGATCCATGTCGTCGTGGACGACGCATCCGCCACCCCCGGCGCACCGGACGCAGGCGCGGCAGTGTGCGATCTCCATGTCGATCGGCCGGAAGTGCGTGACCTCGTGTTCTTCCTCGCCTCCCAGCCCCCGCAGGAAGTGCTCGGCGAGGGTGTCGGTGTCCCCGCCCGTTCGTGCGCTTCCGTGAAGGACGATCACCTTCATTGCGTGTTGCACCTCCTCCCGCGCGGCGTCGCGCACGGGAGACCAGCCTACCCGATTCGCCGTCTCCCGAACGTCCCTCCCGCGGAGACGCTCGGGACCTCGAAGCCGCTTGATCCGCGGCGGCCGATCGCGCTAGGCTCCGCTCGACCGCTCTCGCTCGGAAAGGAGCGCCTTGACGAACGACACGCGCTGCCGCCGCTGCCTGCTTCCGGCCGGGAAGTTCAACGTCCGTCTCGATGCCTCCGGCCTCTGCAACTACTGCCGGCACTGGGACGAGACGAAGGACGCGATGCTCGACTTCGAGCGCACGCGGCCGCTCCTCGTCGAGCGGCTGAGGAAGTACCGCGGTCGGTTCCACTACGACGCGGCCGTCGGCATGAGCGGAGGGAAGGACAGCACGTACGTCCTCCACCGGCTGACGGAGGGCTACGGGGCGCACGTGCTGGCTGTCACGTTCGACAACGGTTTCCTCACCGACTACGCCTGGAGCAACATCCGCGAGATCGGCCGGGCGACCGGCGTCGACCACTTCGTCTACAAGCCGGATTGGGAGACCTACCGGCTGTTCTACCGCGTCGCGCTCTCCAAGCTTGGCGACCCGTGCTTCGCCTGTTCGGTCGGGGGCTACGTCCTGTCGGTTCGCAAGTGCCGGGACCTGCGGGCTCCGTTCTTCATCCACGGGCGGTCGCCGATGCAGATGTTCCGTCACTGGTATCCGGGAACGCGCGACTTCGGCGTCCGGATTCTTCGAGGGAACCTCGCCGAGCACTCCGTCGAGGCCCTGCGGGCGCACTACCGCTGGGCGCTCCGCAGGATGCGACTCCTGTTGCGCTACCTCGCCCCCGAGCCGCGCACGTGCCGCAGAATCCGGGACGAGATCATCGGCAGCGGGTTCCTCCGCGGCGAGTTCCTTCCGGAGTTCCTCGCGTTCTTCCTGTTCGAGCCGTACGACGAAGTGGCGATCATCGAGCACCTCGAAGGACTCGACGTCGGATACCGGCGCCCGGAGAACCACGCGATCCTCGGTCACGGCGACTGCCTGATCCACGACGCGGCCGCCTTCCTCTACGAGTGCCACCACGGCGTCAGTCGCGTCTTGCCGGACGTTGCCGCGATGCTTCGCCAGGGCGCGGTCACGAAGGACGAAGCGATCGCGATCATCGAGGCGAACAGGCCGTCCGAGGAGGCGGTCGAGATCTCGGTCGGCCACCTCCTCGAGCGGCTGGAGATGCCGCGCGACGAGTTCGACGCCGTCGTCGCCCGCCTGAGACGAAAGGGAGGAAGGGTCCCGCTCGGCTGACGCGGAAGGAGTCCGGAATGGCGAGGTGGTGGCTCCTCGGACTGGCAGCGGCGCTCGGCGCCTTCGCCGCCTATCTCCTTTTCTGGCCGGTCCCGATCGACCCGGCCCGGTGGAATCCGCCGGAGGCACCGGCGCTCGCCGGGGCCTCCGCGCAGAACGACGTGCTCGCGACCGTCGAGCGGCTCGACGTCGGCCTCGGGCCGGAGAGCGTCGCTGTCGACGCGTCGGGCGACCTGTTCTGCGGCCTGGAGGACGGGTCGATCGTCCGCTGGTCGGCCGGAGCTGCGGAAACGATCGCGACGATCGACGGCCGCCCGCTCGGGATGGGGTTCGATAGCCACGGCGAGCTGATCGTCTGCGACCTGTACGGACGGCTCCTGGCCGTCGGGGGGTCCGGGGAGGTCCGCGAGCTCGCGACGGAGGTCGGCGGGGTCCCGCTCGGCCTGGTCAACGACCTCGACATCGCCGCTGACGGGACGATCTACTTCAGCGAGTCGTCGACCGAGACGACCGACACGCTCCTTGACCTGCTTGAGCACCGCGGAAACGGGCGTCTGCTCGCCTACGACCCGCGGACCGGCGAAGCTCGGGTCCTCCTCGATGGGCTCTACTACGCGAACGGGGTCGCGCTGAGCGTCGACGGGTCGTTCGTCCTCGCCGTCGAGACGACCGAGTACCGCGTCCGCCGGCTCTGGCTCTCGGGGCCCCGGCAAGGAGAAGACGAGGTTTTCGTCGAGAACCTCCCGGGGTTCCCGGACGGGATCTCGTGCGACGACGAGGGCGTCTTCTGGCTCGCGCTGATGAATCCGCGGAACGGGTTCGTCGATTGGGCCGCCGGTCGCCCGTGGATTCGGAAGGTCGCCGCCCGTCTCCCGCTCGCCCGGTTCTCAGGAGCGGCTCCGCGCTACGGGTTCGTCCTCGGTCTCGACGCCGACGGGAACGTGATCCACAATCTCCAGGATCCCTCCGGCAAGGGCTACGCCGGAATCTCGTCCGTCCTCCGTGTAGGAGAGGTCCTCTACCTTGGCAGCCTGCTCGAGGATTCGGTCGGAAGGCTGTCACTCGACGTCGGAGTCGAGACGGCTCCGTAGCCGCGATCACGGTGGTCGCCCCTTGAAACGGACACTCGTGCGCGATATAGTTTGCGGCCTAACAGTTAGTACGCATATCGTTAGAGGGCGAACCAATGCACAAGAGACCGAAACGAGCCGAAGAACTGAGCGTCGGACAGCTGCTGTCGCAAGTCTGTCGGATGACCGGCCACCACCTGCGAACGCACATGGAGCGGATCGGCCTTCATCGGGGGCAGGGATTCGCGCTCGTCCACCTCTGGCACCACGACGGGATTCCGCAGCGGGAGCTCGGCCGGGCGATGCACATTCGCCCGGCGTCAGTGTCGAACATGCTCCGGCGGATGGAGCGCGACGGCTGGATCATGCGAGAACGCGACGCGGGAGACCATCGCGTCGTCCGCGTCCACCTGACGCGGAAGGCGAAGGACTTCCGCAAGGAGGCCGGAGCGACCTTCCGCAAGATGGAGGATGAGCTGGCCGACGTCTACACCGAAGAGGAGAAGGCGACGCTCCGACGCTTGCTGTTGAAGCTCCACGATCGATTCGCGCCGGAAGCGGCGGGCGAGGCGCACCATCCCCCGTTCTTCGCCGACCTCGATGAGGAGGAGTCCGCGTGAAGTCGATCCGACGGTTCCTCCGCTTCGTCAAGCCGTACCGGCTTCACGCGACGATCGCCCTCGCTCTTCTGCTTGGAATGGTGGCGAGCGACCTGCTGATCCCCCGGCTGACTCAGCGGATCATCGATCGCGGGATCTCCGCCGGCGATCTGGGGATCGTGCTGTCGACGGCGCTCTGGATGCTCGGCGCCGCGCTCCTTGCCGCCGTGTTCGCGCTCGGGAACAACTACTTCTCCGTTCGGGTCGCCCAGCACGTCGCCCACGACGTTCGAAGCGAGCTCGTTCGGAGGGTGCAGTCGTTCTCGTTCGCCAACCTCGACGAGCTTCGCACCGGTAACCTGATCACCCGCTCGACGAGCGACGTCCACGCCGTCCAGATGTTGGTGATGATGTCGCTCCGCATTCTGACGCGCGCGCCGATCTGGATCGTTGGCGCGTCGGTGATGCTGATCCTGACCAGCCCGCGTCTCGCGTTGATGATGGCGGCGTTCGTCCCGGTGATCCTTCTCTTCGTCGTCTGGTTCGCGCGGGTGGCGCAGCCGATGTTCACGTGGGTGCAGCAGAAGCTCGATCGGCTGAACACGGTCCTCCAGGAGAACCTGGCCGGGGTTCGTGTGGTCAAGGCGTTCGTTCGCGAGCGGCACGAGATCGAACGGTTCGGCGATGCGAACGTCCAGCTGATGGAGAAGAACATCCGGATCATGCGGCTGGTCGCCATCCTCCTGCCGACGATGACCCTCGTTCTCAACCTCGGTGTGGCCGGGGCGGTCTGGTTCGGAGGAAAGACCGCGCTCGCCGGCGGGATGACCGTCGGACAGGTCGTCGCGTCGATCAACTACCTGACGTTCGCCCTGTTCCCGCTGATGATGCTCGCCGGGATGCTCGGACCGATCGCGGCGGCCGACGCGTCCGCCGCTCGAATCCTCGAGGTCCTCGACTCCGATCCGAGCGTGACCGAGCGTCCCGACGCGCGAGACCTCGCCACCCCGAAGGGGCGGATCGCGTTCGAGGACGTCTCGTTCGCCTACAGGGGCGACGGCGGAGAGCGCGTCCTCTGCGACGTGAGCTTCGTCGCCGAGCCGGGAGAGACGGTCGCCATCCTCGGCGCGACGGGGTCGGGGAAGTCGACGCTGATCCACCTGATCCCGCGCTTCTACGACGCGACCGACGGGCGCGTCACCTTCGACGGAATCGACGTCCGGGATCTGCGGCTTCGCTCCCTCCGATCGCACATCGGCATCGCGCTCCAGGAGGCGGTCCTGTTCGGCGGGACGGTGCGGGAGAACATCGCCTACGGTCGCGCGGACGCGACCGACGGGGAGGTTCGCGCGGCCGCCGTGGCGGCCCAGGCGGCCGAGTTCATTGAGTCGTTCGACGACGGCTACGACTCGCGGATCGGTCAACGCGGCGTGACCCTCTCCGGCGGCCAGCGGCAGCGACTGGCGATCGCGCGGGCCCTGCTCGTGCGGCCGAAGGTGCTCATCCTCGACGATTCGACGAGCGCCGTCGACATCGAGACCGAGGTCCGGCTACAGGACGCGCTCGACCGGCTGATTGCCGAGTCGGAGCACACGACGACGCGATTCATCGTCGCGCAGCGGATCTCGACCGTCCTGCTCGCCGACAAGATCCTCGTCCTCGACGGGGGGCGGATCGAGTCGTGCGGAACGCACGCCGAACTCCTCGAGCGGAGTCCCGTCTACCGAGAGATCTACCGATCGCAGTTGGGTGCCGGCGAGGATGCTGTCGGAGGGGGTGATCCGCGGCATGTCTGATCGAGCCACGCACGACGCGCCGCAGCGATCGCAGCACGCCCTCCGTCCGGGGCGCGGCGGGCCGGGCTTCGGCGGGGAACGCGCGAAGGACACGGGTAGCACGCTCCGACGGCTCCTCGGGTACCTCCGCCCGTACCGGGGCTCGTTTGTCCTCGTCTTCGTCCTCGCGACGTTCGCCACGGCGACGGCTCTCCTCGGTCCTTACTTGATGGGGCTTGCCATCGACAAGGTCGTCGCGCGCGAGGGGGTCGGAGCACTCCTGCGAATCGTCGGCGTGATGCTCGGCGCGTACCTGATCGCGTGGATCGCGAACACTGGGCAGGGGGTCCTGATCGCGACGATCGCTCAGAAGGCGATGCGCGTCCTACGGTCCGATTTGTTCGACCAGCTGCAGCGGCTCGGGCTGAAGTTCCACGACAGCCGCCGA
>Ga0180432_10002235_pt1 | contig 29249 bp, 25 predicted proteins | sample SS_ome_10_FD_132414 | JGI IMG/M metagenome (GOLD analysis project Ga0180432, IMG submission 132414) | Hypersaline lake sediment archaeal communities from the Salton Sea, California, USA - SS_1_MS_2 metaG | ecosystem: Environmental > Aquatic > Non-marine Saline and Alkaline > Hypersaline >...
ATAACAAACTTTTCGTCTTGCAGAGCCTCTAGCTCCCTGTTGCGTTGTCCGATGCTCGTCAGAGTACCATTTTTGGGTTCGCCCGGAGGTCTAGTTTCATTTTCTGCCAAAAACGAATTTTCGACCGCCCGGGCATGAGGCGGCCCTCCGACGTCGGCGGCGCGGATTTTGGCCGAACAACCGATTGGCTCAAGTGACATAAATGACTACCTCGATCGACGCGAGAATCTGTGGCGAAGGCGTCCCGACGCCGATCCTGCCTGGCAATACGGGCGCCGTGTCGTTCAAGTTCACGCCGCCGCCCACCAGCCTGCTGGCGTCGAGCGGCGACATGCCGTGCGACGCGTGGTCGCCGTTCGACGCGCGCGACGTGGTCAAGCTCAACCCGGCGACTGCCTACATTGTCCAGCAGCCGCCGCCCATGACGCCGCCCGGCCGCAAGCGCCAGCGTCTTTTTGTCGCGACCGGCGCAGCGACGCCGACGCCGCCGTTCACGCCGGTCGAGCGCGAGCTGACGACGGCCTCGGCCCCGCGCGGCCAGCGGCGGAGGCGCAAACGCAAGCCGTCGGCCGGCCTCCGCGCACTGCTCGCACAAGAGGCCGCGCTCGAAAAGTGTCTCGCCGATACGCGCGCCGCGATCGCGGCGCTGAGAGCGAGCGAGTGAAATGACAAAGTTTAAATACAACGATGAAGCGTTTGTCAAGGACGTCGATCACGCTCTTGGTGTGCGGGTCGGCGACTCCAGGGCAGTGTGCTTCTCTGGGGCGAGAGACATCTTTCATACGCTTAAAACCCGCACAATCTGCAAAGGCGACGCGAGTGAGGGTGTCCTGGTCTCTTTGATAGACAGAGTGTTAAACGGGTCCATTGCTGTTGACCTCAGAGGCGATGAATACGAACGAGCTGGGAGAGAAACTGTCGCACGACTTGTGTCGTACAGCTCTCCTCGGCTGCAGCGCGAAACTCTACAACGAGTCGCAAGCAACTTCCCGCGCGAGCCGCTCGCGTCCCTGGCCATCTCTCGTTCGGTCACATACAGCGAGCCTGAGCGCGCTCTGTGGGTCGAGACAGCCGCCGCCGACCTCTTCAAACTCATCGCACCGTGGGGAAACCTTCCGATGCCTGTGCACGTGCTTGTCTACATCTCTGACTTTGTGTTCGGACCCGACTCGACCGACCTCGTCGACCGTCCGACACTTGTCCGTGCCGCCCAACGTGCATTGGACAAGTGCTGGCGTTCGTGACAAATTGATGCACTGAATCTGTTGGTGCGCCGCCCGACAAGCTCTGGCCAGACATGAGTGACCGGGTGCGCCTGCGGCTGGCGTTCGACGTCGTCGAGTACGACGGCTCGCTGCTCGACAAGCCGGCGCACGAGTCGGCGCCGGTCTTCATGTGCTGGTCGTCGCTGCCGGGCCGCGCCAAGAACTACTTTCCGATCCGCTGGCGCGCCGGTTCGCACGGCACCAAGTCGCAGCCGTTCGCCGCCCACACCGACTTTGCGGTGCCGGCGCAGAGCTACGACAGATTGACGCACACGGCCGTGATCGAGCCGGGCGACACGCTCGGCGTGCGCGTCAAGGCGCACACGCCCAACGCCTCTGGCGTGCTGTCGCTGCAAAACTGCGGCGACACGCTGGTGCCGCTCGGCACACTGCTCGGCGGCGCGCTGCGCGACGCCAACGACGACGTCAAGCGCGCCAATCGCGCGCTCTCGGAACGCGAGCTGCCGCTGGCGCTCAAGTTTCACGTCTACTCGGACGATCGGAGCGGCGAGCGCGTCACCAAGGGCGCGCTGCTGCTCTCCGGGCTGCGCATCCAGCTGGCTGACGAGCCGGACCTTGACGTGCTGCTCGACCTCCGCCGCGACGCCGACAGCGGCGAGGTCGCCGCGCCGAGCGAGTTTGCGTACGTGTCGGCCAACCAGCGACTCTTCGGGGCGCTGGTGGAAGACATCATGGTCCGCTCGATCCTCATGTTCACCGAGGACGCGACGGCGCAGGGCTTTGGCTTTGCGCCGTCGTCGGACGAGTCGCGCCGCGTGCACGCGCCGTTCTTCGCACTGCCGTCGGGCATGCTGCCGGGCTTTGTCTACTGCATGCGGCCCGGGCCGCTGGCGCCGGCGGCCGAGCGCGACGCGGACCAGTTCGACCGAGTGCAGAGCTGGCTGCGCATGCTGGCCGACTGTGCGCTGGAGCGCGCCAACCGCCGCGCCGACTGGTTCATCGAGACGGTCGACGCGCAGCTCGAGCGGCGCGACAACGCCTACGACGACGCAATGACCGACGCCGCCGACCTGCTCGGCCAGATGCTGGCCGCGGCGCCGACGTCGCTGCCGTACGTGTCGGACGAGGTGCGCACGGCGGCGCGCGCCCGCCTGGCCCGCGTGCGCACCAAGAACGGCTACATCGAGTTTCGCGCCTCGCCGGACGGTGCCGGTGTGCACGCCGTCGAGCGCTTCTCCGAGGAGGCGGACAACGACGGCGGCGACTGCGAGGACGGCGGCATGTTTGCCTACCGCATCGCGACGACGCTGGCGCACGGCGACTGGGACGACGAGCTGGTCGCGGCGATGGCGGCGCTGGCGCGCCAGTACGTGCCGACGGTCAACCTCGGCTCGGTCAAGGACGCGTCGGTGTCGAACGACCTCACGGACGAGTCGCAGCTGCGCAACGCCAAGATCATCGACTCGCCGATCGACCGCAAGCAGTCGTACGGCGCGCACATGTGGTGCGAGATGGTGCCGCTCGCCAAGTTTGTCGCCCAGGTGCGCCGCGCCGTGCCCGACGTCCGGTCCGAGCTGCTCTGGCTGCGCGGCGCCGTGCGCGCGCCGTGGATCGCCGCGCTGCCGCACCTGGTGATCGAGGCGACCGGTCGGCTCGGCTCGCTGCAGCTGCCGCGCATCGCGTACGTGATGAACGACGACGCCGACAGCTCGAAGAAGCGCGCGCTGGTGGCGGCGCGCGAGGCGCACCGGCGCACCGTGGCGCACCTCGTCCGCGCGTCGCCCGTCTTCCGCCAGATGCAGATGGTGCGCGAGCAGGCCGACACGCACAACACGCCCAACAAGCGGCCGACCAACTTTTACCGGCAGACGACGCACACGTTCACCGCCGCGTTCATGGAGAACGGCCTCGCCACGGTCGACTTTGTCGCGGCGCACCGCGGCAAGCGCGTGCCGGCGCCGGCCAACGGCGACCTCTGGTTCGCCGACAACCAAGTCGCGGCGGCGATGCGGGCGCCGGGTGGCGACGACGGCGAGTTTGCCGCCGCCGCCGCCGCCGCCGCCGCCGCCACCGACAAGACGGACGACGCCGAGGACGACGACGCCGCGGCGATGGCCAAGATCGCGTCCGAGCACGCCGAAAACTCGGCGTTCCAGCTCAAGCCGACGCTCGACGTCGAGAGCGTCGGCACGGCGCTCGACCGCGCCGCGGCTGCCATCGGCCTGGTCGCCGGCGCCTCGGTGCCGGACCGCAACAAGGACACCGAGTTTCTGTACGGCGTGCCGCTGTACGACCGGCTTCAGCCGCAGTTGCTGCCAGCGACGTGCCTGGTGCCGAACACGCCGCTGAGCGCGCGCGAGATGCGCGTCGTCGCCGAGCTGATGCGCCACGCGCCGCCGATTACGATGCCGGGCGACTGGGACAAGCTGGCGCCGATGCACGAAGCGGCGCTCGACTCGCGCGCCGCCGTCGGCCAGGACGAGCGTGCGGCGCGCGTCACCGAGGACGACATGTTCGACACGCTGCGCGCCGAGGTGCGCTCCGCCATGGGCACGCTCGACGAGACGAACGGCACTGTGGTGCGCGAGTGGCCCAAGCGCGTGCGCGACGGCCGCTACACGCTCGTGACGTTCTTCTTCCCGGCGGCGTGGATGCGCCAGGCCAACGCGCCGGCGGCGATCGCCGACGCGGTGCGCGCGCAGCGCCGCGCCGGCGTGTGCAAGTACGCACGCGTCGCCGTGGAGGAGCTGATGCCCGGCCGGCGATTTGGCCGCTTGCAGATGCTGTGCAACGCTCCGGCTGAACACTAAACAGTCCGCTCGCAGTTCACTGGCACCACGCAACGAGCAGAGCCACGGCCCATAGTCTGGCTGCGACCCGGACGGCGCCGGCCGCGCTGTGCACCCGCCCAGTGCCGCCGGCGATCAGCACAATGCGCTGGTACTCTGCCTTGACGGTCGAGCCTGGCAAGTCGAGACCGGGAGTGGTGCGCAGGCACGTCGTGTTGACGCCGTCGCTCAGCAAGACGTCGCCGGCGTGCAGCTGGTCGGCGCACGGCGCTGGCGGGTTGTCGGCCAAGTCGGGCGGACGCGTGAACAGGCTGGCGCGATCGCTGTCGTCGCACGCAAAGCGAATGAAGTTGAAAAAGTCGACGGCAATGCAGCGGTCGCACTCGACGTAGCGCACCGGGCCGCTGTACTCGTTCTCGTCGTCGTCGTCGGTCGGGTCGGGGTCGCAGCGCAGCGTTGCGAAGAGCGCCGCTCGGCACGCGCCCAGCGCCAGTGCCAGCAGCAGCAACAGCGCCAGCGGCAGGCGGCAAGTCATCGTCGCTGCTTTAGTGGGCGACCGGGAAGCACGGCGCGACGATGCGCCGCGTGTCGTCGAGCGACAGCAGGCCGCTGGCCGGCTCGAGCGTCACGTCGCGCTCGTGGTCGTAGACGGCGACGCGGGTGTGGCCCGAGCGCCGGAATGCGTCGATCGTGTGGTCGTAGGCGGCGCACAGCTGGCGAAAGTAGTCGAGCGAGTAGCCAGCGACCTCAGCCTCGTCGGCGCGCTGCTTGAGCCGCCGCAGGGCGCACTCGGGCGTCGTCTTGAGATAGAGGATGCACACGTCGGCCTTGTGCGCCGCAGCGCGGGCCGACGACGAGTAGTTTGTCATGTGCATCATCGCCGACGTCGCGTGAGTCGACGCGCCGCTGTCGGTGCCGGCGCCGTCGAACAGCGAGACGGGCAGGAATTGCGGGTACGCGTCGCGCATCACGCTCGCGTAGATACTCCACTCGACGTCGGAAAAGTTGCCCTGGGTGCGGTGCATGCGCGCAAACGTCAGGTCGCCGGGCAGGCCGCGGTCGACAATGACAATGTGACCGCGCGCCGCCAGCTGCTCTGCGCGGCGCATCGTCTCGACTCGGTTGCGTGCCATGTAGACCTGAAAGTCAAACGCCCAGCGGCGCTTGTCGGCGATGTACGCCTCGAGGAACGTCTGGTCGACCGACTCGAGCAGCACGTCGACATGCACACCGGCGCCGAACAGCTGCTCGGCGTGCGCGAGAATCGACTGGCACAGCGTCGACTTGCCGGCCGAGATCGAGCCTTCGACCACCATCACACAGCCGCCCGAGTCGAAGCGCGGAGGCGGCACCGGTACGCCGTTTTGGCGCGGTCGCCAGGCGGTCGTCACCGGCCATGGCGCGTCGATTACGACCGGCGGCGCCCGGATGTGACACTGGATAGTGTATTCGAACTCTCCCTCACTCATAGTTTGGTGTTCAATCCAACGTTTCTCTTGCTCGATGAGCGTCTACGTGGCGAAGATGCGCCAAAAGGTGGATGTGCGCGTCGTGGACGGCCTTGAATGCGTCGTTTGCGCCCGCCGAGTGATTCTTATCTGGGTGAAGTCGGCGCACGAGCGCTGTCTTGCGTGCATCGACACGCTCTCGTGTAACCCTCTCTGTAAACTCGAGCATCCCAAACATTCTGAATGGCAGGTCGCGACATCGTAGTACACGTGCAGTGAGCTCAGTCGACGACAAGTGCAAAACGTCGGAATCGCTGATGCGAGGCTCCTTGGGCGGCCCGAGGCTATTCTTGTGCCAGTGCGGTTCATCGGCCGGGGGCGATGGAAAGAAGAGTGTAAGGTCGCCGCTCATCGTTTGACACACGGGGACGAAGAATGATTGTTCACCGACGCGACGAACCGTTTACATCCCGTCGCGTGCTGTACGACCTGGCACGGGCGCGCGCCGACGAGCGACGCGACACTCTGGCGCTGAGCGAGCGTGCACTGACGCGCCTGTGCACGGCGCGCGACACCGTCGCCGATCGGCGCGACTTTTCGGCGTGGGGATCGCTGGCGCCGTCCAGCGTGCCGCAGCGAGACGCCAGCGACGAGCTGGTCGAGTGGGCAGCCGAACACCTCGCCGGCTTTGCGCGCGCACGAGAGCTCGGCTCGACAGTCACCCGGCCGAGTCGCGTGTTTGTCAGCTCGCAGCACACGAGTCGCTCGCTCAAGCGCTACGCCGAGCACCGCGCACCAACGGCGCCCGGCTACGACCTTCAGCTGACGCCGTGGTGCGACGACGACAGCCTGGCGGCGCTGCAGCGCATCGCTCGTCGACACGGCGACCGCGGCCTCGAAGCGGTGCCGCACTGGCGCCACTTGGCGTTTGTGCTGCACGACGCGCACCACTGGTCGCTGCTGCTCTATTCGCGCTCGTGCGACGACGCGACGCTCGAACAGAGCCGCTTGCTGCACTACGACTCGGTCGCCGGCTCGCCGCACGCACACAACGCTCTGCTGCTTACTCAGCTGCTCAAGACGCTCGGCCTCGTGCGGCCAGACGTGCGCGCTTCGCGTTTCGCTGGCACGTCGCTGCAAAACGGCGGCTGGCAGTGCGGCTACGCCGTCATGGCGCGGCTTGTCGAGCGCGCCGGCGGTTCGACAGCGCGCCGGCTGCCGTCGGCGCTGCGCGCGCCGCACTTTCGCGCCAACTCGGTGCTCGACAGCGAGTCGGTGATGCGCGACTTTCTGGCACACGCCGTGCAGCGCGCAGAGCTCGCAGCAGAGATGGGCCGCGTCTACAAGCGCCTCGACCGCATCTACGTCGAGCGCGGCGGTGAACGATGAGCGAGCTGCACAACTTGCTGCGCTATCTGTACCACCCGCGACCGCGCTACTTGGGCGCACTCGATTCGCCCGAGCCGCGCCCGGACGACGCAGCCAAGCGGCGCCAGCAAGCGGCCCTGGCCTGTGTCTGGCGCGGCTTCCGGCGACGCGCCTCGCTGCGCGCCATGCGCCGCTGCGCCGACGTCCCGCCGCCGCTCTTCGCCGAGGCGCGTGTGCGCTGGAGCGAGCAGCTGGAGGCGCGCGGCCCGGTGCCCGTCAACGCGCTGCTCGACGCACAGCGGCACGTGCACTTGGCAAAGTTTTGCTCGTACGTGCCGCTGCACTATGTCACGTCGCCGGCGCGGCTCGCGGCGCTCTATGCGCTGGCGCGGCTCTTTCCGCGCCGCTGGCGCCAGCTGTATGCCGCGGCGTTTGGCGGCGAGTGCGTCGATCGGCGCGCGGCCGCCGCCATCGACCGGCTCAACGGCGTGTGCGCCGAGCCGTCGCACCTCGAGCTGATCGAGCTGGTCGACTTGCACTGCGCCTACCAGCGGCCGGCCAGCGAACGCGAGCGCGACGCCGTGTTCAACGCCCAGCGCGACTTTTACGTCGGCAGCCGGGCGCTGGTCGCCGCCGCGCTCGGCACGCGCTCGCGAAAGGAGACGTTCCGGGCGACGTCGCTGCTGTTGGTGGCGCGCGTGGCGCTCAACGTGCACGCACAGCGCTCGCTGGTGGCGTTCATTGCCAAGCACAAGCCGTGCACGCGCCGTCAACTGCGCGCACTCGAGCAGCTGTGGGTGGCGGCGCCGCGTGCCAACGAGCGCTTCGTGGCGCGCGTCTATGGCCAGTTCACAATGCTCGGCGGCCGCAAGCAGACGCCAGCGGTCGATGCAACGGGCGGGTCGGCGTGAAACAGAACGAGCGTAAGTACACACCCCGAGGCTTTGCTTTACTCTTTGTCTTCGAGCTCGATCTCGTCAGCAGCGGCGCGCAATATATCTGCCAGTTTGCGCAAATGGCCCGTGTCGCGCGAGACCTGTAGTAGGGACAGCTTGCCGGCAGGTTTCTTGATGCCGAACAGAACGCGCGCGGACTCGATGCGCAAGCGAATGGGCCAAGATTCGAGAAAAATGCAGCGCTTGATGCCGGGCATGCGCGTTTCGTCGACACGTTGAGCCTTTGCCTTCTGCGACGCCCTCTGCGAGGCAGCTGCGGCGAGGCTGTCGTCGTCGTCGTCGTCGTCATCGAGCGAGACAACCGCTGACTGCGAATGCGCGCGCTTCTTCGCCGGTGGCGGCGCCTTGGAAACGGCACTGGCAGCAAGTGACGAGTCGGCGATCGCTGCGACAGCGGCTTTGGCGGCCGGTGTCTGTTCAGCACCAGCCGGGCCGGCCGAGGCGCGCGCGTGGCCGCTGCGGATGTGGTGCGTCGAGCTCATATGTCGCGAATAAATGGCCGGAGTTGTGCCGATCCACGAGCAAAGATCACACGAAACTTTTCCCCGGAACGGCTCCTCCGTGTACTCCTCCCGTGCCAACTGGTGATAAGTCCGCATGTGCTTCTTGATCGACGCCAGCTGGCCACACTTGCAGTAGCACAGGCGACAGCTGTACAGCACAGAGTCGCTGGGCGGCGCCGCCTTGTTTCGGCACGCGTAGCACACAAACGGTCGCGGCGACTCCGAGGACGAGCCCGCCGCGGCGGCGGCGTCGTCGCACCGCTCGTCCTTGTAACACTCGGCGTGCGACTCTGTTTTGCACTCTGTGCACGTGATCCAGTCCACGTTTCTCCCAGGAGAATCCTCGTGCGGAGGCTCGAGCTTGCCGCAGTAGCACGCGGCGACAACGCCGTCGGTGACGCTCACTTTGCACACTGGGCACCAGATCCACTCTGGCGGAGTCTTGCCACTGGCGCGCACCAAGCCGCACGGACAAGTGGCCGTCGGCGGCAATTCGGGCGACGACGGCGGCGGCGACAGTGCAATCAGAGCGCGCGCAGCGACTGCGGCTGCGCGCTCGCCGCAGCCGGAGACACTGGGCTCGCGGGGCGGGGTGGAAGACGACATTGTTTGTATACGCAAAAGAGATGGGCTTCTTCAGTTTTCGCTCGAGGTATAAATGTCCGGGTGTCTCGAGATTTCTGGCTGCCATGGGTGTCGAGCAGCCCTTTCTCGGCTTCGTTGCAACACACTTCAGTTCTTGTCCGCCGCCTCGATCAGCATCTTGCCGAGGCTGCGGGCGCGCGGCGCCGACATCTTGAGCAGCTTGCCTTGGACGCAGACGACGATGGCCTTCTCCGAGTCCTTGATGGTCACTTCGTCGAGGCCGTTGTTCCACACCACCTTGCGCTCGATGTCGTCCAGGAAGTCCTGTTCGGCGTCGAGGAGAGACTCTTCGGCAGTGCGGCGGCGCTTGTTCGACGGCGGAGGCGGAGACGACGACGCCGACGACTCCGACGAGACGGCCTCTGGTTCGGCTTCCATGGATCCGGGGACGGCGGCGGCGGCGGCGGCGGCGCTGTCTGGTCGGGCGTGTGGGGTAGAGGGGACGTCGGCGGCCACAGGCCGAGGAGCGCAGCTCGATATGTGATGGGCGCCACTCATGTGTCGTGCGTAAGAATACGGGGTCGCCCCCGTCCAATCGCACAGATCGCACGGGATCGAGGACGGTCGCGGCATGGACGTGTACGCTTTGGGCGCTGCCCGGTGCTTGGACGACATGTGCGCCTGGATCGACGTGGCGCTGCTGTACTTTCCATAGCACAGCGAGCAGCTGTACAGCACGTCCACGCCGGGTTTGGCAACCGGAGTGGCGATGATCGGCTGCTTGGGCATGGCGATGATCGGAGGCCACGGCGGTGGCTGCGTCGGCGACGTTGGCGTCTTCTGTGCCACACTGCCTTGGGCGAGCAGCTCCCCGGACGTCGACGACTCTGCGAGATCCGTGTTGGCGCTAAACAAGATAGCGCCAAGCGGAAAGATTGGTCGGCTCATTGTTTCGGATCGACTTTCGATCGTTGTGTGCGATTTACAAGTCAGCTCGATAGCAACTCGGGGGCAGCGATCCGCGTCGCCAGTCGCCGGCCGCGGTGCTCGAGAGCCGCAGCCGGTCCCAACACCGGACGCACATCTCGGCGCGCGTCGCCGTGTGGATCACGGTACACTCTTGGCACGATTCGATGCCGCACTCGATGCACGTCGACGCACAGTCGCCGCACAGCTCGTTCGGGCACTCGCACGGCGCCGTGCGCTGCCGCCGGCCCGGCTTGTGCACCAGGCGCCCGCCCTCCACGTCCATCGGCCCGGCACAGGCGCTCACAGGAGCGGACGTCGACATTGCTGTTTGTTCAGTTGCTCAGAAACGCAGCGTCGACTGGCCGGCGCCGTTGACCTTTCCGATCACAAAGCCCTTGGGCGCCTTGGCGAAATCGTGCACGAATTCGCCGCCCTTGCGCACCGTGACCTCGCCGATCGAGAGCGAGCCGCCGCTGTGCACGACACAGACGCGCTCGTTGGCGCCGATGACGAGTTTCTTGACGTCGACGGTCTCGCCCTTCTTGGCGGTAATGATTCTCTCCTTGACCACCTTGGGCTTGGGCGCCAAGCGAGGGCGCACTGGCAGGCTGCGAGCGAACTGGGACCCGTCCGCATTCGTCGCCTTCTTCTTCGGCGCCGGTGCCGCCTTCTTCTTCGGCACCGGTGCCGCCTTCTTCTTCGGCACCGGTGCCTTCTTCTTCGGCGCGGCCTTTTTCTTTGGCGTCGCGTCCGCCTCGCCGGCCGGGGCGAGGAACACTTCGCGCACAGGAGACTTTTTGTTCGAGCTCATCGTTGGATTTGCGCCCGTCCTTGTTTCAAAATCGACGAAACGATGAGTTCTGCGTCTCACAGCAGCGTCGACGAGAGCGGCTCCGCCAGCGACAGCAACGGCAACGAGGCCGCCAGTGAAGCCGACGGGTCGGGCTCGATCTCAGTGCATGGCGAGCGCAAGCTGGACGAGTCGGTGTCGGACGAGTCGTCCAAGCCCGACGAGAAGATCGACTACACCGAGCCAAAGGCCAACAGCGAGGACGACGCCGAAGTTGGCTCGGACGAACTGTCCGAGTCGGACGGGTTCAAGCTCGCGCAAGCCAGCGAAAGCGACGACGACGACGACTCGGGCGCCGCCGACGTCGAGTCGGAGAGCGAGGACGCGCTGTACTGCCCCAGCCTGGCCAACCAAGCAGCGTACGACGCAAAGCGCGCCAAGAAGCGCGCCAAGAGTGGCCAGCCGGCCAAGCGCAAGCGGCGCAAGCCGATGCGCCTGCGCGCCGCAGACTACACCAACGAAGAGGTCCACAAGTCCGAGGTCAAGCAGCTCAAGGAGGCCGTCGACCTGAAGGAGACCGAGGCCGAAGACGGCGACAAGGGCAAGGTCGGACTCGCCAAGGCGCTGCACCAGATGGTGTTCGACGGCTACGACAAGAACGCGCACCAGTGGATGCAGGACCACATCTGGTCGCGCTTGATGTTTGGCGGCCGCGACGGCAATCGCATGACGCTCGCCAGTCTGGCGGCCGACGGCGGCGTGCGCATCCGCCCGTTCCGCTACAGCGGCGTGCGCTCGGTGTGTGCCATGTGCCAGTCGACCAAGGCGTGCTTTGGCTACATCAAGACCGACGCCGCGTTTGCGCTCGAGGACCACGCGCGCGTCCAGGCAGACGTAGCCAACGAGGTGACGGCCGATGCGATCAAGCGCAAGCGCGACGTCGCCGACGCGCGCAATTACGCGAGCGTTGGCATCGACTGTGCGACCCGCTTCATGATCTACGAGAAGGCGGGCAAGATCTGGCGTGCGCTGTGCTACAAGGCTATTTACTATCGGCAGCGCGCGACGGGCACGCACGGGGACGCCGACCTCAAGAAGCGCGTCGAGGCCGACCTTGCCGCGATCGCCGAGCGGCTCGACAAGATTGAGATCAGCGCTGCGCACCTGTACGATTTCGAGCGCACCGACATGAAAGCGTGGAAACGCCTCGCCGATCACTACAAGAACGCCAACAACAAGAACCCGGCGCTTGTTCTGTAAACATTCATCGGGCCAACGATGATCCCCGTGTTCGCACTCTTGCTGATTGCACACGCTGCGTACGCCGGCGAGCTGTCTGATGTCGTGGTGCTGGGCGAGGACGACGGCGACGGCGCGGTGCACGCCGAGTCGGACGTCGAGACGTTCTGTGCCAACCACGCGCACGAGCTGCGCGATAAGCCGTGCGTCTCGGTGCGCCGCGAGGGAAACGCGTGCGTGACCGACCTCGACGCGACGTGCTTCGAGCTGCGCAAGTACGAACAGGCGTGCGCCGAGCGGCTCGCCAACACGCCCGGCAAGGAGCACTGCACCGTCATCTCGTTCGACTTGGACGCGAAGAAGTGCAAGTTTACGTGCAACAGGCCGGCCGACGAGGGGCGCGGTGGATTCTGGGGCCACGCCGTACAGACGCTGCAGTCGACGTGGGACGTGGCTGCAGCGCAGCTCGCGCGTCTCGGAATCGAGTGAATTCACTACAGCAGCTTGTCTGCCCGTGTGCCGAGAATCGCGTTGAACCGGCCGCACGACGCCAGTGCGCCAAACGCACAGCAACAGAGCGCGACCGAGACCGCGGCGAGCGCCAGCAGCAGCCAGAGCGTCGAGTTGGCAAACGTGAGCGCGTCGAGCTCGCGCGACAGCAGGTTGCCGTGCGGCTCGGTGTAGTTCGCCGCCGTCTGGGCGTGGCCGTGGCCGCCGCAGACGCCAAACTCGTCGAAGCGCGCCGTGCCGTGCAGCACGCCCTCGCAGTCGGTGCACGACACGTTGCGGCCTTCGCACACGCCGCACGCGTCGTACTGCGCCGGACCGTTCGGCACGCCGGCACAGTCGGCGCACGTCGATCCGTCGCCGTCGCACACGCCGCACGGATCGAGCATCGCCGAGCCGTTCGCACAGCCGGCACAGTCGGCACACGCCGTGTTGTCGCCGTCGCACACGCCGCAGTCGTCGACTTGCGACGTGCCGTACGGCACGCCGGCGCAGTCGGTGCACGTCAGGTTCATGCCACCGCACACGCCGCACGCGTCGCGCACCAAGCCCGAGTTGGGCCGGCCGTCGCAGCCGTAGCACGACCGGTCGCCGCACGTGTTCGAGCACGCGAACGGCTCGAACGAGAACGAGCACTGCGAGCGTCGGAGGACGTCGTAGATCGGCTTGTCGGCGAGCGGCGTCGGCGCCGGCGTCGGCGCCGCGGTGAAGCACGTCTTGAGCGACGGCAGCGGATCGACGACGCCCTTCGACGCGCAGATGCACGAATCGCAGTCGCACACAGAGCCGTCGCCGCCCGCGCACGGCGTGTTGCCGCATGGCAAAAAGCCAGCGATCGAGCAAATGCCCGCGCCAGTGTCGCCCGGATCGAGACACGTGCCGACCGTGGTGCAGTCCTGCACGATCGGGTCGATCGTGGCGCACTGGCCGCACAGACCGGGCGGCGGAGTCGGCGGCGGCGGCGGGGGCGTCGGCGGCTGTGTGCCCTCGCACAGCGTCGGCGTCGTCTTCGGGCCGAGAATGCCACGGCCTTGGCAAATGCAGCCGCAATCGCACAAGAGCGAGATCGGGTCGCAGCTGCCGCACACGAGCGGCTGGCTGAACGGACCGCTGGCGCCAAACTCGCACAGCATCGTGATGATGTTGCAGGTCGCCGGTGCGCCGCAGTCGGTCACAATGTCGGCCTCGGGGCACGTTCCGCACGGCGTTGGCACGGGCGTCGGCGCAAACGTCGGCGGCGGCGGTGCCGGCGTCGGCGCCGGCGTCGGCGCAGGCGTCGGCGGCAGCGTGAGGCGCGGGCCGTCGCACACGTGGTTGCACTCGAACGCACACTCGCCGCACAGCTGCTCTTCGGTGAACGGCGGCCACGGCTCTTCGAGCTTGTTGTTGTTGAGCCGCAGCTCGGCGTACGCGTCTGGCTTCGCGGTGGCGTACTCGGGCGGCACGACGCCCTCGAACCAGTTGAACGACAGGCCGAGCTTGCCCAGGCCGTCAAAATCGAAGAGCGGCAGCGTGCCGTTGAGCATGTTGCCGTCGGCGTAGAACGTCTCGAGCTTGGTCAGCGTCGTCCAGTCGCCGAGCAGCGGCCCGGACAGCTGGTTGTACGCGATGCAGAGTTCGCGCAGACACTCGGGCAGCTCGCTCGGCAGCGGCGGCGGTGCACACAGCTCGTTGTTGTCGATGTAGATCGACTCGAGCAGCTCGAGCGTCGACAAGTCGGGCAGGCCGCCCATCAGGTGGTTGTTGCGCAGGTCGAGCTCCTCGAGGCACGACCACGCCGCCTTGTGCCGCAGGCAGCGCGGCTCGCCCATCAGCCACGTGCCGCGCACCCGCAGCCGCTGCAGCTGCGGCAGCCGGCACAGCACGTCGTCGCCGCCATCAAAGCGACCGCCCAGGTCGGCGATGCCGATCAGTTCGAGGTGCCGCAGCTTGCGCGCCGCGCCGAGCGAGCTCCACAGCAGAGCGTCGTCGGCGCCGCCGGCCACGATGCCGGCCAGGTGGAGCACGCGCAAATCCGTAAACAGTTCGAATGCCGAGTCGCGCTGCAGCGACTCGACCACGAGGCGCGACTGGTCGACGTGCGGGTTGGCGAGCACCAGCTCGAGTTCGGGCTCGCCGTCCGTGACCACAATGCGAATCGTCTCGGCGAGTCGCATCGTCTGCCACGCCGCCTCGGTGATGACACCGCGAAGGCGCGGTTCGCGGTCAAAGTTGACAGCGCGGACCATGCCTGGCGCGTCGTCGTAGCACTCCACAAGCCCGTTCTCGCTGAACGTGCCGCACGCGTCGATTCCGGCGCGGCAATCGTACCGGATGTCTGGCAAGTCGGGCAAGTTGGTGTGCGCGCAGAGTTCGGCGGCCAGCCGCTCCGATGGCGTAGCGGGCTGGGCGTCGGCGGTGCCGCACACGGACAACAGCGCCAGCACGCCAAACACCAGCTTGGCGTGCTTGGCGAGCGCAGCGCCGCCTGGACCGCCGGCGTCGGCAGCCACGGGCATCGGTGCGTCGTCGGCGTCTGTTCCGGGCGCAAAGTCGACGTTCGGGAGCGTGCGCTCGCGGCCGGCGCGCCGCACGTCACGCCGAGCCGGTCCGGCGCGCGGCTGCCAGAAGCGCTGGCACGAGCGCAACACGGCGACGCCGAAGCGCGCCGAGCACGCGACGGCGACGATGAACGTGAGAAGCAGCACAACGGCCGATATCCACGACCACGTGACGAGTGCGTGGTGCAGCGCTCCGCCCAGCAGGTCCTCGGAACAGTCGTACGCGTCGCCCGCGGCCGCCGGGTCGACGCACTGGCCGCACACGTTGACGATTCGCGACCCGAACGGCTCGCCGGCGCAATCGAGGCAGCTCGTGCCGTCGCCATCGCACACGTCACACTCGTCGTACACGGCCAGCCCGCACACCACGCCGGCACAGTCGAGGCACTCGTTGTTGCCGCCGCACACGCCGCACGCGTCGTACGTCGCATTGCCAAACTGCAGATCGCAGCCGCGGCACGAAAATCCGTCGCCTTCGCACACGCCGCACGCGTCGAGGCGCGCCGGGCCGTCGAGCACGCCGAGGCAGTCGATGCAGCCCGACGACACGACGTCGTTGCACGTCGGACACATCTTGTCCGGCAGGCCACAGAAGCCGCACACGTTGTACTGCGCCGATCCGAAGAGCACGCCGAGGCAGTCGGTGCACGTCGAGTTGTCGCCGCGGCACACGCCGCACGCATCACGGTCCTTGTCCTTGCACGGCGCGCACGCGTTGTCTCCGTCGCACACACCGCACCGGTCGATGGCCGACGTTCCGTTGATTACGCCGGCACAGTCGACACACTCGTCGTTGCCGCAGCACACGCCGCATCGGTCGACTTCAGCCGTGCCGTACGGGTCGCCGGCGCAGTCGACGCACGTCGAATTGTCACCGTTGCACACGTCGCACGCGTCGTACTCGGCTGTGCCAAACGGCTCGAAGAAGCAGTCGAGGCACGAGCGGCCCGAGCCATCGCACACGTCGCACTGGTCGTACTGCGCCGTGCCGAACGGGATGCGGAAGCAATCGCGGCACGACTCGCCGTCTCCGTCGCAGATGTCGCAGATGTCGAACTGCGGCTGCGGACCTTCGCCCGGGTCGTACTCCTCGCCGTCGAAGCAGTTGATGCAGAGCGTGTGGTCTCGCTCAATTGAGCACGTTTCGCCCATGACGCCCTTTCCGATACCAGATTCGTAGTCAGCGAACAAGAGATCGAGAGGGGTGAAGATTTCCGAGGGCAAATCCTGGTCTAAGCGCACGTCTGCGGCGATCTTGCACAAATCGTTGCCGCGGATTCTGAGAAATGGGTATTCGTTGCACTGCGTCGTCATGCAATCGGGCAAGATGTTCAGCTGCGTGTCGAAGATGCTCAACAAGACGCCTGGCCGCTGATTGCCTGCACAGTAGAGGTCCTGATTGATGCTTCGCAAGTCGATGTTCTTGAACCACATGTCGTGCGCATCCGGGCCAAAGCACACCTCTTCGCCGATCACGCTCGGCATGTTGTGCAGCATCAACGCATCGATGTCGACGCACGTGCCGCCGATCGACCCGACAACGCTGGGCATGTTCATGAGCGCCAGCGCGCTCAGATCGTCATAGCAGCGCGGAGACTGGATCGTGTTGGTGAAGAATCGAAACCCGGCGGTGACAAACAGCGCCGGTGACTGATCAGACGCGACAACGGCGTACAGCATAAGACCAGACGGAAGATCGTTTTCCCCGACCAAGTCGTCGCAGCCAAACGGAAGCGTGATCGGGGCCGACCCCGGCAGGGCCCCGGTCGAACCAGCCGAGACTGAGACAATGAAGCTCGCGAGTCGGACGAACACGTGATAGAACGGGAACGTGCCGCGTGTGCCAGAACCGACGTCCCACGGCGCCTGGTCCTCGGGGTCGATCCACCACTCGAGCATGTTGATGCCAATGACACGGCAGTCGTCGTCACACCTGACGCCTGGGCGGTCGCACAGCGTCGTCTGTGTCGCAAAAAACGCAAACTCGGGATGGAGTTTTGGCGTGCCGCCGCCTGTCGTGATTCGCCCGACGATCTGGTTGAACTGGTTCACTTCGACCGAGTCGGCCGTCGGACACGACTGTGCCGCGGCGACCGCCAAGAGCGCTGCAGTCGCGATCAAAGCAAACATCGGTCTCGGTGCACCGGCGCAGTGTCACGCGTGCGCGCCAAGCGCGCGCTCGTGTTTATTTCAGCGGCAGCTTTGCATAGCCGCAGTCGGTGCCGGTCTCGGCGCGCAGAGTCGCCGACCACGCCGGCTCGTCGGGCACCAGAAGATTGCCGCCGACAGCGCACCGATGCATGGCGAGCCGGTCGACGATCGCTGGCGCCAGCACCCTTCCGCCAAACTCGACCTCTGGCACCGAGACGCGGCGCAGCTCGACGCCCTCGGCCTCGAGCGCCGCCAGGCGGTTGTTCGCGACGCTGTAGACAGCGGCGGCGCGCGGCACCGGCGCACGGCCAGTCAGCGCGTTGTCGGACACGTCGAACACGGTGGCCATGTGCAGCGCAGCGCCGCTGCACGGCGTCATGTCGCCCGTCAGCGCGTTGTCGGCCACGACGAGCGTCGAGAGGTGCGCAAACCCGGCGCCGCCGTCGGACTCGCATCCGAGCGCGGCGGCCAGATCGATGCCGAGCGCACAGCTGCGCAGCCGCAGGTGCTGCAGCCGCCCGAGCGACGCGACGCTGACAAAGCCCTCGAGGCCGGTGTTGTTGCTCAGGTCGAGCCCAGTGACGCCGAGTTCGCCCAGCGCGCCGAGATCGCCCTCGATTCCACAGTCGCTCAGCTCGACGCGCTCGACGTCGGTCGCGCGCAGCGCCTGCAGCGGCAGCGCGAGGTCGAGCGGCACGCCTCTGAGCGACACCTCGAAGATCGAGTCGTCTGGATTGCAGTGCACGCCGTGCCACTCGCACTCGGGCACGGCGTCGTCGCACCAGCCATCGGCGTGCTCGGCCACGTGGGGCGCCCGCTCGCACAGCTCGGCGAGCAGCGCGGCGCGCTCGGCGGTTGCCAGCGCAGCGACGCCGGCGAGAAGCACGGCGGCGAGCATCGTTGTTGCGATTGCCGGAGACGCGCGCACCGTATGGCAACCTGGTCATTCGATTTTACTGGTTGGCGCGTCGTACGCCGACTCGTGCGGATGCGGCGGCACGACGTCGTACATCCGCTCGACGCCAGCGTAGACTTCGTCGTACTGCACATCCGGATTCGGCGGTCGCTCGACAGAATCATAGCCGTCGTCTGCGACTTGAGGCGCCGGGCCGTACACGCCGCTGTTGCGCGGCGTTTGATCGAGCGCGAGCAGGTTGGGCGCCGGCGGGGCGGTGAACTGCGTAAAGGTGCGAGGAGATCCGCCAGGGCTGTTTGACAACGGCCGCTCGTCACTGGCGCGCTCCGACCGCGTCGTTCCGCAGTACCAGCCGAGCATCATGGCACCCAAGAGAACGGCGAGAGCCGAAACCACGCCCACGATCGCAATCAGCGTGACGAGAGCGCCCTGTTCGTCAAACGACATCTCGACCTCGGCCGCCTGCTGAACGACAGTCGATTCGTCTTCTGGGACTCCAGCGACGGGAAGTGACGCCGCGGTGGCGGACGATGTCGTGCGCCACATGGACTCTGCACGAGACTTGGACGCCTCGACCGACGCGTCGCGCAGCTCGTTAGAACGCGCGAATGCCTGCCGACTGAGTCGCACAGATTCTTCGTGCGAAAGAACGGTGGTCGGAAGCGGAGTCGGTGCAGATGATGGCACGTCGGTTGGCTCGGGCGTCGGAGCAGAGGTTGGGAGGGTCGGAGCAACGGTCGGTGCGGGCGTTGGTGCATCGGTCGGAGCGGGCGACGGAGAGGGCGTTGGCGCGCCAGTCGACACCGGAGTTGGCGCACCGGTCGGAGCAGGCGTCGGAGCCGGAGTCGGCGCACCGGTCGGCACAGGCGTCGGTGCCGGGGTCGGCGCCGGAGTGGGTGGGGCCGTGTAGCACACGCTGCCGTTGTACGTCGCCGAGTCGCACGCCGGCAGCGCAGCCGGATCGTCGGTAAAGCAGTTTCGCTCGTCGCCGAGATGAGGAGACACAAGTGTGCACGAAAACAGATCTGGCAGCCGAGAAAGCTGTTCCACGAACGGCCCGCTGAGCTCGTTGCGATCGAGCCGAATGGAGTGCAGCGAAGTCACGCTCGGGAAGCGGCCCAAATCCCCGATGCCGCCGAACAAGCGGTTGTCGTTGAGCTTGAGCTCGAAGACTCTGCTAGGGATGTTCTCCCAATCGACCAGCGTCAGGTTGCCACGCAGGCCGGCGCTGCTCAAGTCGACGTATCTGATGCGGCCCGACTCCCAGCACGTTATGCGGCCGTGGTCGGAGGTGGTGGAGCACGTCAGCCAGCCAGGCCCGAGCAGGCTGATCGACACGCCGTCGAGGTTGATCGGGGCAATGAAGGCGCCGATTGAGGACATTTCGGAGAATTGCGGTACGACTTCCGCGGCCCGTGCCCGGCCGACGCCGGCGTCGAGCGCGGCGAACAGCGAAAACAGCGCGAAAACGCTCATCTTTGCAACGAGAGCGTGCGGTTCGCGCTCAAACAGAGCGCCTCGGTGTCGCCGAACGACTCGCACGGCCGAGTTGTCTGTGGGACAAGAGCGCGCGGCGCAAACTTGAAAGACGGCCCGACAGAAAACTGCAGAGGAAATCGCCGACACGGAGCTGTGCCAGCTGTCGCGGGGCACGCACAACTATGAACGGAGACAGCAAGCCGCGCAAACGTCGCGCCCCGCCCGCTGCGTCTGCTGGCACCGGCGCCGGTAAAGATGCGCTCAATGCCGCAGAACAGCTAGCGCGCCGCTCCGCCAACGCCGACGACGACGCAGACGACCTCGACGTGTTTGGCGACGAAGACGCAGACGAACTCGACGTGTTTGGCGACGAAGACGCAGACGACGAACCCGACGACGATCCGCCAGGCGACGCCGACGACGGGTGCGCCGGTGCCGATCGCAAACTCAAGCAATGGCTCGACAAAATGCGCGGCGACGACGGGCGACCGGTGCAGATAGACGACGCCATTGCCAACGACGGCGCCGGCTCTGGTGTGCCGCGCCCGCTGAGCGGCGGTGGCGCGACAGCAGTGATCGTGATCAGCAACCACGTGCTTCAGGCGCGCTGCAACATGCCGATCGACTGGCGCTTCGCAGTTCCGCGCGGCGCCCAGTACGGCCTGATGTTCCGCACGAAGAACTTTGGCGCAATCGACATGCAGCACCTCAACCCGAAAGTGACAACGCGCGTCTATTCGAGCGGCCGGATCGGCTGCAGCGGCGCGCGCGAAGCGACAGACGCCATCATGGCGATCGAACTGACCCTGGATGTGTTCCGCTCGATGCGCGACCACATGAACATTGCGCCGTACCGCTCGCTGCGCTGCGTCTCGGTGCGGCTCGTCAACCTGGTCGGCGACATCGATCTGCCGTTTCGCGTCTCGCTGCCGCGGCTCGCCAGCTACCAGTTTGTCAAGTACAACCCACAAGAGTGGTCGACTGCCAACATCCGGCTGTGCGAAATGGCGCCCGAGCGCTACGGCGAGCGCAAGGCGATTGCGCTCGTGTCGGCTGCCGGCCGCGTCAACATCTCGGGCGCGCGCTCGCGGCAAGACCTGGCGCGCATCTACGCCGACGTGCTGCCGGTGCTGCAGGCGTGCGCCGACACCGAGCCGCGCCCGCTGCTCGACGGCGGCGTCACCGAGGATCAGCAGCGGCGCGCCGAGGCCAAACGGCAGCGCACTGCGGCGCTGCCGGCGTCGTCGCGCGCCTACATCACGGTCGCGGCACCGCTTCCAGCCGAGGCGGCGGGCACCAGATCGGCGATCGCGGCGGCAGCGGCGGCGACGCCAGCCCTGCCAGTGGCCGGAGCGCGCCCCGATCAGCTGATGCGAATCAACGGCGCTGGCACACTGGTGGCGCCCGGCAGCGGAGGCGGCGGCGCGCTGGCGGTGACCGCAGTGCGCCGCTCGATGCCCGACGGAACCGAGATGGCGCGCAACATGGTTGCGCTGCGCACCATGGCCGAGCGCCGCTCCGACGCCAAGGCGGCGCTGATGGCCGAGCTCGACGCCGAGGTCAACGTGCGCACCGGCAAGCGGCTGCCGGGCAAGACCAAGATGCTGTCCCGCGAACAAACAGCGCTGCTGTCGATGGCGATTGTCGACGACGAGTGACGCCGCTTTACTGCTACTGCTGTTCGATGATAAACTGAAGCGCTGCGGCGAACCAGGTGACGAGTGCGAGCGCAAACCACGTGTTGTTGCCAAACGAGTAGGCGATTGGGCGTGCAAACGCGGCGCCGTACGCCAGCACAAAGACCGAGGCGCGGCCGGCGAGCCAGAGCGCGTAGTCGGCGACCGGCGGCGGCCGAGCCGACTCGAGCGCATATAGGAACCAGACGGTGCCGAGCAGCGCGGTGAGCGCGACCCAGTAGAGCCGCACAAAGCCCGTCGCCAGCGTCGCGAGAAGCACCAGGGCGGTGCGCCACGTCAGCGACGCCGCCTCGGCCGCGGCCGGGTCGCCGCCGGCGCCTGTTGTGCCAAACGCCGTGTGCTCGATCACAAACAGCGCGACGAGCAGCGCAAGCGCGGCGCGCAGCGGGTCGAGGAGGAGCGAAACCGCGCGCGTGTGGGTGCGCGACAGCGACGCCACGGTCCCGCTGAACGCCCTTGACGCCAGCAAGTAGACGGCGTACTCGAAAAAGTAGTAGCCGACAAAGATCAAGATCGTCGTCTCGATGCGCCGTGTGTACAGGTAGGCGAGCGTCGTGCCGAGCACGAGCGGCAGCTGCCACGCGTCGACTGCATGTGCGTCGTAGTACATGTCTTTGGACGCGTGTGCCACAGCCGCCGCGAACTGCGAGTCGCCGCGCGACTTTGCCGTCGCCTTGCGCTGGAACAGCGTTTGGCGCTCGCGGCCGCCGTCTCCACGAGCGCCGCTGCCGCCGCCATCGACGCTGTCAAACTCGGCCGGGTCGGACATCTGCGGCGCTCGACTGGCGGCACGCGCGCGCAGCCGACGCACAAGCAAGCGCAACGGAGCGAAAACCAGGCTCGTCAGCAGCGCCCCGCTGTGCATTTTGTCGGCTGCATTAATTTGGCCCGAACTCTTGCCGCCGACGGCCAACAGTCTGTGCACAAGTCGAAACGATGAGAATCGTTTCGGTGTTCAACCCGTTCGAGATTGAGCTCGACCAGCAAACGTGCTTCCACTGCCGCGCCGTGCTGATCCCGTCGCTGCGCGACTGTTTCACGGCGGGTACGTCAAAGACGGACCAGGATCGGGCCGTCTACTACAAGTGTCCGCTGTGCCACGGGCGCTGCCAAGCGACGATCGTGTCGTCGGTGCAGCGGCGCATGGTCGCCGACGCCACCATGCTGCGCCGCGCGCTGATCGACCGTCCGCCGCCGGCCGGCACGCCGCTGCAGCAGCTCAGCGAGCAGCAACTGCGCCTCGCGCTCCTCATGCTGCAAGAGGAACAGCGCCGCGCGATCGGCAACCAGCAGCGCTCGGCGCGCATCGTGCAGCTCATCGGCGAAGTCACTCGCCAGCAAGCTACCTGTCAAATCAACGCGCTGGCAAAGGTAGCCGGCTTTGCCGCCGTGACGCCCGGCCCGGCAGCTCCGGAGCCATCCGAGCGCGCTCCGGGCAAGCAAAAGGGCAAGCAGAAGAAGACGGACTCGGCGCAGGCTAAAAAGCGGCCGCCGACTGGGACCAACGCGCGTGCCAACGGCCATGCCAAGCCTCGGGCGCACGAGGAACAGAAAAAGGCGCCCATGAGCAGCGGCGAGTGGGCCGACGTCGAAGCCGACGACGACGACGACTCGGTGCCCGGCCCGCTCGACGTCAGGGGCATGCCCCAACAGGTCGACGCCGACAGCGACAGCGAGGAGCTCGACGGGTGCGCCGACTCGTCGACGGCCGCATCGGCGCCGCACAGGACGGTCCCCGTGATGAACGGTGCGTAAACGAGCGGCAGGCCCGAGTTCACTTTCGCCGTCCGCGGAGTATGCGGACGAGGAGCAGGCCGAGCACCGATGCGAGCGTCGCCGACCAGACCTGGTAGTAGTCGCTGGGCGCCCAGCTATACAAGCCGGTGGTCTGCGACGCGAGCGCCGCGTTGATGGCAAACCACGCGGCGAACATGCGTCTGCGGTCCGCCTCGGGAACCGGCCGCGTGCGCGCCCTGTCAATCGTGCGCACGACGCCGCCGTTCTTGCGCAGCGTCTTGTAAGTGAACGAGCGGCGCTGCCAGACGACGAGGTTGTCGGTGCGCGAGCGCGTCGCGAGCGGGAAGACGACAAAGAGCAGCAGCGCGTGGATGCCGACTGCCGCGAAGAGGCCCCAGTGCTCCCCGTTCTCGCCTACAAACGTGAGCGGGATGAACGACGCTGAGTAGACGAGCCACAGACCGACGTACTTGAAGCGCATCCAGCCGTTCATGAGCGGCCACGCCTCGAGCGGGCCCGGCACGTCGAACACGGTGCGCAGCAGATAGCCGAGAAAGGCGCCAATGCTGCCCTGGATCAACGCGTCGCCGAGTATCGAGCCGGCCCACGTCTCGAGTTCGAGCTCGCGCGTCTCGAAGATGATGAACGACGTGAACAGCGTCAGCACGCCGACTTCGAACGCCTCGAACCAGAACGCGACAGCAAGCGCCGTCATGAAGCTGCCGAAGAACACGCTGACGCCGAGCGGGTTCATCGAGTGAGCCGCGACCCAGCCCGAGCCGGTCTCGCAGCACAGAAAATCGAGCGAGTACTGGAACCGGTCCATGTACGGCAAGCACGCCTCGAACGGGTCGCATCGCTCAAGCACACCCGGCGCTGGCGATGGCGCCGGGATGATTTCGCTGTTGCGCAGAGTGGCACACAGCGGCGCCAGCGCCAGCAACGTGTAAAGGGCAAACGGCATCGGCGTGCGATCGACTTCGGGAGACGACAATCCAAACACGTCAACGGGAACGAAATGCAGATGCACGGTTCACACAGCCGCAGCCGCGTCATCTTTTTCGGTGTTGTCGTCACCGTCGTCGTCGTCGTCGTCGTCGCCCGCGCCCAGATCGTCGTTGCCATAGTCGTGCACGATCGACGCGACGATGCCACTGTTGTCCGGGAACACAACTCCCCAGTCAAACCCAAGGATCTTGAGCTCGTTGCGGATGCGGCGCTTAGCAGCGCTCGGGATGATCAGCTTGCGGTAGAAGTGCGCGTTGATGTCCGCGGGCGCAGGCAAGCCGTTCTCGGCCGGGATCTTTCCGCCGTGCAGTGTGAACATGCCCTTCTGGGAAATGAGGCGCACGTTCGTCGACGGCGGAAAGATGGCGATGGGCTTGGTGTAGTGGCCGGCATTGGCGTCGCCTCCAAAAAGCCGCTGCCAGTCTGCGAGCGAACTGGCCAGGGCCATGTCGGTGCGCGCCTTGAACTCGGCCGATGCGTGCGAGTTGCGCATCAGCACGTTGCGTCCGTGCTGAGTCGAGTCGGCGTTGAGAGCGCGCGGGTCGAGCACGAAGATCGCGCCGTCGAGCGGAGCGCCGCGTGCATCTTTGTCGTCTTCGTTTTCGTTGCGCGACTGCGGCCATGGTGTAGTGGCGAAGAAGAGCGCTGTCAGCAGCCCGTCGCTCCAGTCGAGCAGACGCGTGCGTCCGCCGTAGTGCTGCAGGTCGAACATGGCGGCCAGCGTGTCGTCGCTCGCCGCGCGCTGTTGGTAGGTGGCCAGAATTCCGCCCTCATCAGCCGGAGCGCCGGCGCCTCCCGGAGTGCGGAATGCGCTCGGCACAAGCCCGTAGGCGGCGTTGCCCTGGCCGCGGAACCACAGGTCGAATCGATAGTCGCCTCCGTGTGCGGTCAGCAGCTCGTGTCCGGCGCGGCGCGCGAACTCAAGCGCCTCGGCGATCGACGACGCAGTTGCGGGCGGCGCGCTGCCGCTGTGCGGCTCGACGGAGCGGCGCTTGAGCGGTGGGAGAGAGCTCATAGTTTGATCGCAGAGATCGGAGTTCGAAATTTCGTTGCGCGTTCATTGCGCCGCGGCGCTGACGATGCCGCGGCCCGCGTCACCAAACAGCGCCTCGAGCAGTGCGCGCATATCGTCGACGTCGGTACCGAGTGCTGCGCATACCTCGACAATCTCCTCGTAGCACGAACGCGGTCGCTGCGGCGGCGTCTCGAACGCCGGCATCGGGCGCGACGTGCCGCGACGGCGGCACTTATACGCCTGGAACATGTAGGTCGAGACAAAGTAGAGGCACATGAACAGCGTGTCGTACAGGTCGTCCATCTTGCGCCGGCGCAGCCGCTCGCGGTCGTTCTCGGTGAAATTGGCGGCCGGGACGACTGCCTCGAAGCGCTCCTGTGGAATGATGAGCGAGCCGTACTTGATCGCGGCGCGCTTGTGCATCTGCCGCTGGCGCTCGCTGCCGCGGTTGCCGTGCACGTCTCCCATGCCGAACGGCCTGCTGCGTCGGCTGCCGCCGCGCAGCCCGGCCGGCTCCTCCGCGCCCGGCTTGAGCAACGGGAAGAGCGGCCGGTAGCACGCCTTGACCGAGCGCGCCGTGATGATCTGCGCCGCCGGCCACGTGCCGCCCTCGGCGCCGTCGAGCACGACGACGGGCGGCTTGATGCGCTGGAACGTCGCCACGATTGTCGCCTCGACGCGCGCCATCAGCCGATCGAACGACTGCTCCTCGACGAGCAGCATGTCCGAGTCGAAGCAGCCGCCGTTGCTCGATTCGCGCTCGACGTAGCGCGTCAGCGCGTACAGCTTGGTGTGAATTGAATACTCGGCGCGACCTCCGTTGGCCGAGTTGAGCCGCACGGTGTGCTCGAGCTCGTCGAGGCCGGCGCACACCAGCTCGAGGTCGAGCACCCGGGCGTGTGTGATGCGCACCGCCGGCGCGTACTCCATGCGCATGACTGCCAGATTGCGCGTGCCCGGATCGATCGTCGTGACCGAGCGGATGTTTGCGCCGGCTGCGACGACGGCGATGCCCGGCCAGTCGTTGATCGTCGCGCGTCGCTGCTTGGCCGTCGCTCCCGCCGCCTCAGATCCGGCGGCGTCGTTCTTCTTCGACGCCTGCTTCTTCTTGCGTTTGCGTTTGGCGGGCGGCTTCTTGGCCGGCCGCTTTTGCGGCGGCGGCGGCGAGTCGTGCGTCAAGTCGAGCACGCTGTCCGGCAGCGGGGAGCTCGGCGGCGAGCCGGACGAGCCGCGGCGGCGCAACTTTCGCCGTCGCGGATGCTCTTCAGACGCACTCGACTCAGAGTCGAACATCCCGCGCCCGCCGCCGCGCAGTGATGAGTCATTGTTCGACATCGGGCTGCGAGCGTGCGTGCAAACGTGCGCGGCGATCAGACTCGGCCGGCGACGTCGCCGATGCGATCGCACGGCCGCGTCTGGCAGCGCCCAAGCCACAGCTCTTGTTGCACTTTCGCAACGGTGTGCCCGGCCACATGGCGTCTATTCTCGCACAGTTTCGCGCCGCGCTGGAGACGCGGGCGCGCTGCGTCCTCTGCTCGCAGCTGTTCACGGCGCGCTCGAACGGCTCGTTGGCGTGCACCTACCATCCGCTCGCCGTCGTCAACCGCGGCGCCAACCTGCTCGGCGGTTTCTCAGCGCGCCACCGACCGCCGAGCGATTGCACCGCGTGCACGCACCTGCACGTCTCGATGCTGCACTCGCGCCTGCACCCGATTGCCGACGCGCACCAGCGCACGTCGCACGCCGAGCACGCGTTTGTGCGCCGCGGCTGCACGCCGATCGACCACTGCACCGACCTCGCCGAGCTGTTTGCGCGCCCGTACATCGCCGTGCCGCTCACCTTCCTCGACGAGCTGATGGCGGTGCGCAACGCGCGCGCCGTGTGCGTCGGCGGCGAGCGCAGCTCGGGCGTGCTGCGTCACCTGCGCCGTCTGCCCAACGCCGTGGTGGTGCACAAGGCGCGCCAGCTGCCGCTCACGCTGCACGTCGACCTGCCCGGCACCGGCGCTGCGTTTGCGGTCCCCGTGCGCGACGTGTACGAGGCGATGGCGCGCAAGTTTGGCCTGCCGGCGCTCGACGATTCGGTGCGCGAGGCGCGCCTTGCCGACCCGACGGCGCGCGCCACGCGCATGGCGCAGTACATGCACCGCGACGCGCAGCGCAAGGACCGCCTGCGTGTGCGGCAGTTCAAGAAGGTGCTGTTTGCGCCGTTTGTCATTTTTGCGCGCGTTTCGCAGGCGGCAGTCGGGGCCGAGGGCGGAATGAAACTACGCTAACTCCTTCATTTGTTTGGGTGTAACTGTGACTGCGTCGAGTTTCGTTCTGTATCCGGTGAGTGTGATGGGAGGGGAGGGCTGGCGAGACGAGCAGGTGTGGAGGGCGATGACGTCATCTGCTCACAGATCTGATTTCGGCGAAGGGATGCCACCTCGTCGACGATCGCGAAACTTTCAGTATATACCTTCTTTCACGAGTTGGCTATCTGCGTCTACTGTGGCAAAATCGTGCCTTGCATTCGCTGTTGCCGGGCTGGCGATTTCGATTTACTGTGGTCACATTGGCGTCGCCGCACTTTTGATCTTAATCCCTGCTATGGTGTACAACTGGCTATATTTCGAACGTGGCCTCGGAGAGGTCTGTGGGTTCGTGGCGAATGCACAATCCGGTCGATATCTTACAACCAGAGGCCTGCTTGTCATCCTGTTCTTTGTAGTGTATGCAGGATTCTGCGGCACGAAACACTCAGTTGCGTTTGATTGGCCGACACAGCTTCCCACAGAGGCTGGAAGCATCCTTAGCCAGTTCAAAGACGTGCTGTGCTATGGACGAATGTACGCGGACTTATCTATGTGTAACTCGTATACAAAGGATCCAGTACAATTTCTCTGCCTTCTTGAGATTGGGAATGAGACCAGGGCATCGCCGGGCAAGCACAGTTCCAACAAGGAGCCTCGTTTCTTTCACCCAGATTTTCACGGCCTTCGCCCTTCCCATAAACGCCTCAAATGCAATAGTTGCGGTGTTTGTTACACCGGAGACAGAAATGTATCAGAAGGCTTGTTCAATAGCTGTCTAGAGTACCCGAAAGGATTCGAGAAAACGTACGCGTGCACGGTAACTTACAACTGGGTGCGCTTGGATCTCAACTTGTTCAAGATGGTCGAGTCAGGGCTGCTAGCAGTGTTTCAAAGTTGACCCGGCGACTGCTAATAGCCGAGCATGCACGCCAGCAACACAAGTACAACTTGAACAATCAGCGTGCAGATCAACGCGTCATGGAGTTCTTCCGCGTCGAGATTTGTCGTCCATCCCTGTAAACTACTGCATTCGTCTTCGTCCTTCGCAGAGGCGCCTGCGAGCTTCATTCTTCGCGCAATTTTAAAAGATATTTTCTCTTGAGTGCGGCATCACATCCGTGTGCGCGATCCATGGTGCGCCATCGGCGGCGGGTGGTACGCCGTCCCGGGCTGCCGCTGCTGTTGCGGATACGCCGGGTGTGTCGGCGTCGGCGTGTGCGAGACGCGGCCCGAGCCCGACATCGTGTGCGGCGCCGGGCCGCGGCGTCCAGACGAGCGCATGTGCTGCGGCTGCGGCGGCGCGGCGGCGCGGCGCGACTGCTCGTGCGCCTTGCGCTTCTGCTCGGCTTGCAGGCGCTTGTGTGCGTGCTCCTCGGTCTCGAGACAGCCGCAGCAGCGCGCACAGCCGAGCGTGAACGTGCACAACAGGCAGTTGTACCAGCCGCGGTGGTACTTGAAGCCGATGCACGAGTCCCAGCACGGCCACTTGAGGTCCCAGGCGCACTTGCACGTCCACAGACGGCAGCAGTTCTCGCACGCCTCGCCGCGGCACATCTTTGCGGGTGCGCGAAGGCGATCTGGGCGAAAATTGCGCCGCGCGGCCGAATTTTCGCGGTCGCGGCTGTTTTTCGGCAGTGTGTTGGCGTCGCGCTGGCCGTGATCGAGCCGCGCCGGCCGGCCGAGGAGGGTGCGGAGAACGCGGCGGTGCCCGCCGATCGCGAGAAAAATTCGTAGATCGGCTCGATCGCGCCACAGTGCGCGGGCGCCGCTTGCGTCGTGTGCGACTCGACGGCGCGCTATGGGGCTCTACAGAAGGTCGACAGACACATCTTAGGCAGTGTGCGGACGGGATCGAGAGCCAGGGGCCGGACTGCGCTGGCAAGCGAGATTTGTGATAGGAGATTTGTGACTTTTGATTTGCAGTTGTCGCCATTTCGATTTTGGTACCCACTAAACTCATCGCCCCAAGTTTGATTCGCTCGCTCGCGTTTGTGAAGATCACAAGAGAGTAGGTCGCCTGTGTGCAACG
>Ga0180432_10002236_pt1 | contig 29235 bp, 25 predicted proteins | sample SS_ome_10_FD_132414 | JGI IMG/M metagenome (GOLD analysis project Ga0180432, IMG submission 132414) | Hypersaline lake sediment archaeal communities from the Salton Sea, California, USA - SS_1_MS_2 metaG | ecosystem: Environmental > Aquatic > Non-marine Saline and Alkaline > Hypersaline >...
AAAACCTCCCTCAGTTCGGATTGAGGTCTGCAACTCGACCTCATGAAGCCGGAATCGCTAGTAATCGCAGGTCAGCCACACTGCGGTGAATATGTACTCGGGGGTTGTACACACCGCCCGTCACACCAACCGAGTGGGGGGTACCTGAAGTCGCCTTTCTTAGGGCGCCGAGGGTAACCTCCGCAAGAGGGGTGAAGTCGTAACAAGGTAGCCGTAGGAGAACCTGCGGCTGGATCACCTCCTTTCTAGGGAGTACGGACCAACGACTACAGGATCAGGACTGCGCTATCCCTTTTCTTTCCTCTCGTTTCCAACCTTCCCCTATGCTGGGGACGCGTGTACCCTTTCTCGAACGCCAGTCTTCCCCGCCGGTGTGTTCCCGGTCCTCTCTTCCGGAACGCGTCCTTGCTAGCCTTAACAGCGGATGAGAAAGGGAGGGCGGATGATTCCCAGCGTCAGTGACAAAGTGCACTTCTCGAAGCTCGTTGAGGAGCTCGGAGATCTCATGCACGCCGATCGCGGCGAGACGATCTACCACCCCGGCACCCCGAGTACGTCGGTTTACATCGTCGAAGAGGGGCGCGTGAAGCTCGCCTACCTCGACGAGAGCGGCAAAAAGCTGACCCTCTCCATCCTCGACAAGGGAGAGATCTTCGGCGAAATGTGCTTGGTCGGCGAGAAGCACCGTCGCCACTTGGCAACCGCCATCGAGGACTCCGTCGTCCGCTGCATTTCGCGGAAAGTCTTCTCCGACGCGATCAACGCCGAATCCGCAAACGTCGAGATGCTCGTCCGTCACTTCGCGCATCGAATGCGGGAATACGAGGAGACGCTCGAAGATCTCGCCTTCCGCGACATCCAGGCCCGGCTCTCCCGTCAGCTGCTCAAGCTCTCGGACGAATACGGCGTCGAGACCAAGGAGGGAATCCTGATCGGCTTCCCGGTGACCCACAAGGATCTCGCCGACATGATCGGCTCGGCGCGCGAGAACACGACCCTGGCACTCAACCGCTTCGCTCGCGAGGGAATCCTCGACAAGAGTCGCTACCGGATTGTGATCAAGAACGAGGCCGGATTGAGGAAGAAGATCACGGCTCTTTGAGGCTTTGCCTCAAAGAGCTTGGGAGAAGGGGGCGTCTTGTGGTGGCGCCCCCTTCTCCTTTGGGAATCGGCTTTGCCTCAAAGAGCTTGAGAGAAAGGGGGTCGGCAACGCCGACCCCCTTTCTCTTGCGTCGTCAACGTTGCCTCAGAGAGCTTGAGAGAAGAGGGACGACGCCTGTCGTCCCTCTTCTCCTGGAAGGTGTCGCCTGAGACCCGGACGGTTAGGGACGAAGCGGTCGAACGGTGCCGAGGTAGGAGACCGCGCCCTGTCCGTTGCGCCCGCGAACCATCCGCGGACAATGGTCTCGAAATTGCCCCGATCCCGACCTCGAGAGTGCGAAAGAGAGGAGCCCGATGAACCCCGTGATCCTGCGTCCGAACGCGGCACCCGTCTACAGCTTCCTCACCCTGATCCAGTCGCAGCTCTCCGCCGAGGAGACCCTCGCAGGCAGGAAGATCCTCGACTGCGGTGCCGGCGGCCTCGTTCCCCCGGTCGCGGTCTTCGCGGAGCAAGGGATGGAGGCTCACGGCATCGACATCAGCGAGGGCCAAATCGCGAAGGCTCGCGCCTTCTGCGAGCAGACCGGCATCCCCGTCGCGCTTCGCGTCGGGAACATGCGCACGCTGCCGTACGAGGACGAAAGCTTCGACTACGTCTACGAGCACTACTCCGTCTGTCATCTCAACCCCGCGGACACAGCGGCCACCGTCGCCGAGATGCAGCGGGTCCTCAAGTCGGGGGGGGTCGCACACTTCGGCGTGATCTCGACCGATTCGTGGCCGCCCTCGAGCTTCGGAACGGAGCGAGCGCCCGGCGAGTACTGGCATCCGGAGCAAGGTGAGGAGTCCCTTCATGCCCTTTTCAGCGACCGGCAGGTGGAGGCACTCCTCGCCGGCTGGCAGGTCCTTCGCATGGAGAAGGCGGTCCGCATCCTGCGCGAGCGCGGTGAAGAGACGACCGAAGAGGAGTGGCGATCGCTCTACCGCGAAGCACCGGCCCCCTGCACCGAAGAGGAGTGGACGGCGCAGTATCCGTCCCGTGTCAGTCGATTCACCTACGTTCACCTGAACGTCGACGTGCGAAAGCCGCTCCTCCCGGCGCATTGATTGATCGATCGCCCGCCGATAGGATGCCGTCGGAGCCTCCGAACGTGGGCCGCGAGGAATCCGAGGAGGTGCCCTGTGAGCAAGCACATCGGCGCGAAGCCGGGGGAGATTGCGCCAACGATTCTCCTTCCAGGAGATCCGCGTCGGGCCGAGTTCGTGGCGACGACGCTCCTTGAGGATGCCACGTGCTTCAACCGGATTCGGGGGATGCTCGGCTTCACGGGAACGTATCAAGGCATCAGGGTCTCGGTGATGGGGACCGGAATGGGAATCCCGTCACTGTCGATCTACGTCCACGAGTTGCTCGCCGAGTACGACGTCAAGATCCTGATTCGAATCGGCACGTGTGGTGCGGTCCGACCGGACCTGAAGATCGGCGATGTCGTACTGGCGATGGCCGCGTCGACCGATTCCCACGTCAATCGGATCCGCTTCGATGGATGCGACTACGCGCCGACAGCGAGCTTCCCGCTCCTGCTGCGAGCTTACGAGGTCGCCCGCGATCGCGGAATCGACGTTCGCGTCGGCTCGGTCCTCACCTCCGACACGTTCTACGATGACGATCCGGACTCGTGGCGCAAGTGGGCCGCCTTCGGAACGCTCGCCATCGAGATGGAGACCGCCGGCTTGTACACCCTGGCCGGCAAGTTCAGCGTCGATGCGCTTTCGATTCTGACCGTCAGCGACAGCCTCGTAACCGACGCTGCCGCGACCGCAGAGCAGCGAGAGCGGGGCTTCTCGAGCATGGCCGAGATTGCTCTTGCTCTCGCATCCTAGAACCGTCCGGGCTCCGGTGGGAACGCCGCGGGGTCCGCGACAGCATCAGGCAGTCGCGCATATGCTCAGAACCGGCCGACGGCCGAGTCACTCCTCGGCCCGCTCCTCGAGTTCCCGGATCTGCTCCTCAATCTCCGAAAGGCCCTCATGCATCCACTTCGCCTGGCTTCGCAACGCTGATAGCTGCGCGGCCACGTCCCCCGGGGGCGGAGCGTACGGTCCTTCGAACATCGGCGGAGCGTAGAAGGGCTGGCGAACCGGATACCCCGTCCATCCGCGAGACCACCCCGCAGCCCATCCGCGGCCGAAACCTCGCCCACGGCCCATTCCACGTCCGACGCCGCGCCATCCACCGAAGCTGGCATAGCCAGGAACGCCGTACCCAGCGCAGTATCCGGCTGCACGGCCCGTCATCGGCCCCATCCCGGATGGGCCTGTGCCGTCTCCTCTTGGCATGTCTCTCCTCCCTTCACAGCCCCACTCGATGACAGGGCTCGGATTCGCTCGCGACCTACCGCCTGCCTTGACCTCTCCCACGTCCTGAACCACGGCCGTTGCCCCGTCCGGATCCTCGGCCTCCTCGGCCGAATGCTGTGCCCTCCGATCGAAGGCCCGTCGACGCGGGGCGCCGGAACAGACGCCGCAAGCCGGTGCCAACACAAGATCCGAGGCCTCTTCCTGTCATCGGACCTTCGCCTGCCGGCCCAGTCCCGTCTCCTCTTGGCATTCCTTACCTCCTGTGTCGGTCCTTCGTCGTCACGGCGTCCGATCGATTACTTGCATATGCACATTATTCGAAACCCGCAGCCCTGTCAAGCTCATTGGATTGCGTTCACCGTCGGAGAGATGGTGTAGTATGGTCGCATTCGCACGCCTGTGGAGGTGAGGCATGAAGGTCGGAATCGTCGTCTACTCGTGGACCGGGAACACGCTATCCGTCGCCGAAAGCCTAAAGCAGAAGCTGTCCGAGACGGAGCATTCGGTCACTCTGGAGCAAGTCACGGTCGTCGGGGAACGTCAACGGGGATCGAGGGACTTCGAGCTTGCCACGCGTCCGGATATCGGCGCGTACGACGCCGTGATCTTCGGGGCGGCTGTCGAAGCGTTCTCGCTCTCCCCGATTCTCAAGAGGTACTTGAAGCAGATCGACTCGCTCACCGGGAAGAGGATCGGCTGTCTCGTCACGCAGGCGTTCCCATACGCATGGCTTGGCGGAAACCGCGCGATTCGTCAAATGCGGAAGCTCTGCGAAGGGAAAGGCGGAAGGATCTACGCCACAGGAATCGTGAATTGGGCGGCGTCGCGCCGCGAGAAGACGACGGTCGAAGCGATCGACCGGCTGAGTCGGCTGCAATAGCCGAGGTTGCCCCGGATCGCCACCGCGGCGACGGCATCCGAGTGGCTCCGGAATTGCATCCATGGGCACGTTGACGGTTCGAGAGGCGCGGTCCGAGGATCTGGAGACCCTTTGCCGTCTCTACCATGAGTTTCACCAGTTTCACGCAGCGGGTGTCCCCGACCGACTTCTCGAGCTTGGAGCCGAGCCGGCATTCGACGAAGCACCGAACCTCCAGGACGCCCTTCGTGGGATCATCGCCAGCGAGGACGCCGCCCTGTTCGTCGCGGAGACGGACGAAACGGTGATCGGCTTCGCGGAGGTCTACCGACGCGAGGATCCGACGGCCCGTCTCCGAATTGCCCATCCGTTCGGACTTCTCCAGAGCCTCTATGTGCAGGCCGATCGTCGTAGAGCCGGCGTCGGTCGCGCGTTGACCGGCGCAGCCATGTCCTGGGCACGGGCGCGGGGGGCGACGGAGATGCGCGTCGACACGTGGGAGTTCCCGGAAGGTCCGGTCGGATTCTACGAAGCGCAGGGGTATCGAACGCTTCGCCGTACAATGGTCAGAGGATTGGAGAATGAGGAGGAACCGCCCGGCTGATCCGTGAACCGGCCGTGAGGCGAGAGCGTCGCAGCGCTTGATCCGACGACGTCACATCGGTACGGTGAAGATCCGCTCGTCGCGAGCGGACCAGGGGGGAATGATGGTGCGCAACGGGAGTGATACATCCTCGGTCGGATCCCACATGGCTGAGACAATCAACATGGCCCTCTTCTGCGACTTCGAGAACATCGCGCTCGGCGTTCGCGAAGAGGAGTTTCCGAAGTTCGACATCAACAAAGTCCTCGAGCGGCTCCTCTTGAAGGGAAACATCGTCGTCAAGAAGGCGTACTGCGATTGGGCGCGCTACAAGGACTTCAAAACGCCGATGCATGAAGCCTCGTTCGAGCTGATCGAGATCCCGCATGTCCGGCAGTCGGGGAAGAATTCCGCCGACATCCGGATGGTCGTCGACGCGCTCGACCTGTGCTACACGAAGGAGCACGTCGACACGTTCGTCATTATCAGTGGAGATTCCGACTTCTCGCCCCTCGTCAGCAAACTGCGCGAGAACAACAAGACGGTGATCGGCGTCGGCGTGAAGAGCTCGACCTCGGACCTCCTGATGGCCAACTGCGATGAGTTCCTGTTCTACGACGATCTCGCCCGGAAGAAGCGTGCAAAGCCGAAATCGGCCAAGTCGAGTTCGAAGAAGACGGCGTCAAAGACGGGGAAGAAGAAGCAGACCAAGGCGGAGGACAAGAAGCGGGAGGCGTGGGATCTGGTCGCCGAGACGTACGAAGCTTTGGTTGAGGAACGCGGCGAAGGTCAGAGCATCTGGGGGTCGATGATCAAGCAAACCCTGAAGCGCCGGAAGCCCGGGTTTAGCGAGTCGTACTACGGATTCCGCTCCTTCGGCGAGCTCCTCGAGGAAGCCGGCAAAGAGGGGATCCTGAAGCTGGAGCGGGATCAGAGGTCGGGAGGCTTCATCATCAAGGGAGCCCACGTCTCGTAGCTTCGCCTCTCTCGAGCCCTGATGCCGACCCTTTCGCAGCGCGAAGGACCGAAGACCGGAAGCTCATGGACCTGATCCGGATTGCGGTCGCTGCATCCCCCGGGTAGATTGTCGCTCGAGGTGATCGGATGGACGTCGTAACGGTGTTCGCGAGTCCTCGAATGGACGGAAACACCGATCGAATCCTCGGCTGGGTCGAGCGAGACCTTCGAGAGGGCAGGCATACGGTCGAGCGGATCCACCTAAACCCGCTAGACATCAAGGATTGCACCGCTTGCCTCGCCTGCGCCGAGTCGGCCGACGCGCCGGGATGCGTCCTGCAAGACGATGTCCCGATGATCTTCGAAAGGATCCTCGCCGCCGACGCAATCGCGTTTGCCAGTCCGCTCTACATGTGGGGCGTCACCGCACCGCTGAAAGCCCTCTACGATCGATCCCTTTGCCTCGTCCGCGGCTGGGGGACCCCCGAACACCGTTCGTTCATCACGGGGAAGCGGACGGCGCAGATCATCTGCTGCGCCGGAGGCGCCGACGCGAACACCGAGCCGGTCGCGACAAGCTTCTCACGACTCGCCGTCTTCCTGAAAGCCGAGGATCTCGGAACGTTCGTCTTTCCGAACTGCACCGAGCCTTCCCAGCTTCCAAACCTGCACGGTCGGAAAGCACGCGAATTGGCCGAGCGACTCGTCGAGTCATCGAGCGCCTGACCTCAACCCAGTGCTCCCGTCGTCGACCGGGAGCATTCGAAGTTCAGGCAGTCACGAGAAAGGTCGCCAGTGCCCGACTGAGAAGCTCGTCATCGACGGCCGCTCGGCGTTCCGATGAGAGCGCTGCATACTCGGCGACGGAGAGACCAAAGCGTCGCTTGGCTTCGATGTAGAAGAGGATGATCTCGTGGCGATGAGCATCGTCAACCGGTCGGGCGAATCGGGACATCGCCAGATCATCATCATGGGTGAGCCCCCGCTCTGACAGGAACCCGCCGGTCCGGTCGGACTCCCCGCCGGGGTTTCGCGCGACCTCCTCGGCGTGACTGGAGACCCACGTGTTCTGGTGATAGGTCTCGCCTCCCAATCGGATCGGGTGGGCGATCTCGAAGTCGTAGCTCACCGATCGTCCCGGCAGCGCCCCCTCGAACTGCACGACGACGAGCCGATCGATCTGCCGCCGGTCATGCTCCACAAAGACGAACCGCTCGACGCGGGCGAGGTCACGCAGGGTGAATTCCAATCGTCCTACATACGCGAACTCGACGTCGACATCGATCGTGATCGCCGGCGACGCGTCGGAGACCAGCCGCCGTCCACGAACGACCCGTCGTGATCCATCGATCATGAAACCTCCCCGACCGATTCACCGGGCACGGCGCAGCCCGCACCCATGCCGGCGAGCCTTCGGCCGACGACTCGTTCTTCGCGGCCTCATGTCAGTCATGCGCTTCACGATGGCCCTGGGTCGGCCGGCGCCGAGTACGTTCGTCCCTTCCAGGCGCCGCCCCGACCCCTCGCATGATTCCAAGCCGACGAGATCGTCATCGCCGTGTACAGGATCCCGGCAATCGGGAGGAGCGGCGCGACGCTCCAGCCGACTCCGTGATGGCGCAAGATCGGAACGAAGGTCGCTGACATCAGACCCCACGTCCATGCGCCGAGAAGAACGAGGGGAATCGCGTCCGAAACGCCGAATCCTGCCGCGATCGCACCCCCGAGACAGGCCACCGGCGGAAGTGCGTAGAGGAAGAGCATCCCGATGACCGTCCCGATCAAGACGACCGGAGAGTGCCCGAGCTGGGTGTAGGCCGATCGAGCGACCATCCGCCAGACCTCGGAGAGTCGGCCGTACTCGCGCACGCTGCGAACACCGCGCGAGAAGCCGAGCCAGATCCGACCGCCCCTCTTGATCAACCGACCGAGGGCGCAGTCATCGATCAACGCCGAGCGAATCGCCTCCAGCCCGCCGGCGGAGTTCAGCGCACTTCGCCGGACGAGGATGCAGCCACCGGCCGCTCCCGCCTTCCGACGACGCGGATTCCCGACGAACCGAAATGGATACAACTTAGCGAAGAAGTAGACGAACGCAGGAATCAGCAGCCGATCCCAACCCGAGGTGACGAGGAGCCGCGCCATGACCGAAACGAGGTCGAGCCGTTCACGCTCCGCCTGCGAGACGAGAGTGTTCAAGACCCACGGCTCGTGCGCGACGTCCGCATCCGTGAACCAGAGGTATTCCGGTCGCCGTTCGCACGCGTGTGCCGTCCCCTGCTGGAGCGCCCACAGCTTGCCCGCCCAACCGGCCGGCAGCGGCTCGCCTGAGAGGATCGTGAGTCGATCGGCGGCCGGCGTCGACTCGGCGGCCTTTCGCGCCACCCCCGCGGTCCCGTCCTCGCTCCGATCGTCGACAAGAATGGTTTCGAACGCTCCTTCGTACCTCTGTGCCAGGACCGTCGGAAGTGCCTCCGGCAGGACATCTGCCTCATCGCGTGCGGGGATCACGGCGACGACGGCCGGAGACCCGTCGGACGGGGGGTCCGCCCGATCGAGGCGCGGTCTCAAGCGCCAGAACCCTCCGCGCCCGAGGAACAGGACGATCCAAGCGAGAAGCGACCCAGCAGCCAACGCCCACCAGACGATCATCGGCGCGTGTCCTCTCCGCGGCGGAGGGGATGATCGAAGGCGTGTTGAATCGCAAGGGTGAGCGCGGATCTCATCATCGAAAGGGGGAGGAACGGACGATTCTCGTCGGCGCGGATCACCTGGCCAGCGGTCATCGGAAGGTGAAGGAAGCCGCAACGCATGACGTTTCCCGTCCTTTCAGCACCCCGGAGGGCGGTATAGAGGATATGGTTGCACAGGTGGGTCCCCGCGTGATACGAAAGGGCAGCCGGGATCTCGGCCGCTCGCATCCCCTCGACGAGTTCCTTCTGCCGGGGGAAGGTCGCCCAATACGCCGGCGGGCCGTCGGGGTCGATCAGATCCCCCTTGAAGATGTTGATTGCGATGGCCTCCAGTTCCACCCGTGTTCGGCTCGCCGCTTGCCCGCAGAACAGACAGACGTCCGGATGATGCATTTCCATCAACGCTTCAGCCCTCTCGATCATCGTGCGCTGCTGCGTCTTCGCATCGTCGTTCTCGAAGTCGACAATCCCGAAGACGATCGAGGTCTCGAGTGGCCTGAGCTTCGCCGGGAGATCATCGATCATCGATTCGATCACCTGCTGCGTTGCGTTCTCCGGGAATGCGTCGAACCTCGGAAATCCGGTGACCAAGAGCTTCATGCGGTTCCTCTCTGGATCTTCTCGTCACTCATCGAAGACCGAGTATACGCGCTGCCGCCGACGGGCATTCTCGCGGCGTAGGGCCAAGCCGGACCGGGGATCGCGGCCACCGTCCCGCGTGATGCAGGACCGACATCGGCCGGCCTGATATAGTGACGGGTCATGCTCGAAAGGATTGGACTGAGCAACTCCCTGGCAATCTGGATGGTCATCAGCTCGGCCGCAATGGTCGGCCTCGCGCTCGCTCTGGTTCCGTTCGTGGTCTCCCACATCCCGGCCGACTACTTCGCCCGGCCACGCCGGTCCGCTCAATGGATTCCGGACCGCCTCCGCCCCGTGCGATGGATTGTGCTGATTCTCAAGAACACAATCGGCGCCGCATGTCTCTTCTTCGGCGCGTTGATGCTCGTCCTGCCGGGCCAAGGCATCCTCACGATCCTGCTCGGAATCGCTCTCCTCGATTTCCCAGGGAAGTTCCGGCTGCAACGCTGGGTCGTCCGTCGGCCGGGCGTCCTCGACTCTCTCAACTGGATTCGGAGGAAGACGGAGAAGCCACCGTTGACCATGGACTCACCTGACGGCGAATCCGGCTGACTGAATCGGTCGTGTGCGCGTCCCTGCTGCGTCGTGGACCTCGTGCGCGCTTCCCAGGGGCCTCTTCTCTTCGCATCGTCCATGATTTCAGGCTCGCTGAGCGACCGCCTTCGATTGCCGAAGAACTCCCCTCTGTGTGCTACCATCTGAAAAGCGTAGTGTGCCAGCCCTCATGAGGCACCGAGGACAGGAAGAGCTCTCTGGGAGGCGTGCCGTGGGAGAAGAGACGAGAGCGAACGAGAGGCGGGAGAAGCCGACGTTCGAGCTTCCGCTTCGGACGGTCCTCATTGCCGCGTTTCTCGTACAAGCGGTCCTCGCCGTCGGACTCGTCGGGGTTCTCTCGTTCCGAAGCGGCCGGAACGCGGTGAACGAAGCCGTCCAGGAGCTGCAGGGCGAGACCGGAGCGAGGATCGAGGAACACCTACTCACCTTCCTCGATACGCCGCACCTGATCAACCGCCTGAACGCAATCGCAATCCGAGAGGGGCTGCTCTCCGTCACCGACCCCGACGCGTTGGAGCGCTACCTCTGGCTGCAGGTTCAGGCATTCCCGTCGGTGAGCAGCGTCTACGTCGCCAGCCCAGATGGGGGCATCGTCGACGCCGGTCGCGAAGGGGCCGGCGGATCGCTCTACGTGATCGCGACCGACGGATTCGAAAGCGGCGAGTTTCGGAAGTCCTCCACCGACAACGAAGGACGGCGGATCGAGCTTCTCCAAGTCGTGCCCGGCTTCGACGCACGAACCCGGGGTTGGTACAAGTCGGCCGTCGGAACCGGTGGGGCAGCCTGGAGTGAGATCTACGTCCTCTTCTCCGGCCAGGACATGGCCATCTCGGCCAGCCTCCCGGTCTACGACCACGAGGGGACCCTCCTCGCCGTCGTGGCCTCGGACCTCTTTCTGTCGCAGATTGGGGAGTTCCTCGCCGACTTGAGGATCGGCGAGACGGGCGTCGGGTTCATCGTCGAACGATCCGGCCTCCTCGTTGCGACCTCGATCGGAAGCACACCGATCGGCCCGGGAATCGACGGGTCGGAACCGACGCGCCACCGAGCCTGCGAGAGCGCCGACGAGACGATCTGCGAGGCATCTCGACACGCGATCGCGGAACTCGGATCGTACGCTGAGATCCGCTCCCCGTGGGAGTCGTCCTTCGTGGTGGACGGCGAGCGGTACGCCCTCCGGATGACCCCCCTTCCGGAGAGTCCGGGCATCGATTGGATCGCCGCCACGGTGATTCCGGAGTCGGACTTCATGGCCCAGATCAGTGCGAACACGACCGCAACGCTCTACCTTCTGGCGGCCGCGGCCCTAACGGCTCTGCTCGTTGGGATCATCGTGTCCGAACGGATCACGCGGCCGATCGTTCGCCTCAAGGCCTCCGCGGAGAGGCTCGCCTCGGGGAGGTGGGAGCCGGTATCGAGCAAGCAGCGCATCCGTGAGGTCGGAGAGCTCGCCGAATCGCTCAACGCAACCGCGGGCCAGCTCCAGGAGACCGTCGCGAGTCTGAAGCGTGAGATCGTGGAACGCCGACGAACCGAAACGGAGCTTCGGGCAAGCGAGGCACGGTACAGCCTGTTGGCGAACCACGTAGCCGACGTCATCTGGACGCTCGACCTCGACGGGCGGTTCACGTACGTCAGCCCTTCCGTACAGGCTCTGCTGGGGTTCTCGCCGGAGGAGATTCTCGCGCAACCGATCGAAGCCCTCTTGACGGAAGCGGCACGTGAGGTCGTCGACACGGGACTCGAGCGCTTGCGAACGACGATCGATGCCGGCCGGCCCGTTGAACTGGAAGAGAGATTCGAGCTGGAGCAGCGCTGCAAAGATGGCTCGACCGTGTGGACCGAGACGATCCTCAGCGGGTTGAGCGGCCCAGACGGGCAGTTCCTGGGAATCCTCGGGGTCTCGCGCGACATCACCGCCCGCCGTCGCGCCGAGCAGGAGCGGCGCGACATCGAAACCCAGCTGCGTCAGAGCCAAAAGCTCGAATCGATCGGGACAATGGCCAGCGGGGTCGCGCATGAGATCAACAACCCTCTGACCGGAATCATCAACTACGCCGATCTGATCGAGTCCCGCATCGAGGATGGGAAGCTGAAAGAGTACGCGCGCGGAATCATCCAGGAGGGGAAGAGAGTTGCCGAGATCGTGCGAAGCTTGCTCTCGTTCGCCCGCCAGGAGACGGGCCAGTTCCGTAATGTGGGGGTCGAGTCCCTGGTCCAATCCTCGGCGCGCTTGTTCAGTTCGGCCCTGCGCCGGGATCAGATCCGGCTCGTTCTGGACGTTCCCGCCGACCTCCCGCCCGTCCGATGCCGGAGTCAGCAGATCGAGCAGGTCCTCATCAACCTGATCGCCAACGCGTGCGACGCGCTCAATCTGCGGTACCGGGGCCATGACGAGAAGAAGGTGATCCGGATCTCAAGTCGCGCGATCGAGCGGAACGAAGCCTCGTGGGTCCGCACGACCGTCGAGGATGCCGGCGTTGGGATCCCGCCCGAGACGATCCAGCGGATCTTCGATCCGTTCTTCACGACAAAGCCCCGAAACGAGGGGACCGGGCTCGGCCTCTCGGTGAGCTATGGAATCATCAAGGAGCACGGCGGCGATCTCACCGTCGAGAGCGAGCCTGGCGAAGGGACGAGATTCCACATCGACCTCCCTACCGAGGGGCCGAGACCCGCTCCCTAAGCCGCAGACACCGCTAGTCCGCCTCCCCACACCCTTCACTTGCCAGGTGCCAATACGCCTCCGGGCTTCGGCGGAACGCCTCCATGCATTCAGCGATCGACGTGCACCCGAACGGCCCCGGCCGCTCGGCTGAGGGCTCGTAGCACAGGCCGGCCCACCCGGCGACGTAGGTCTCGAGATCGAAGATCGCCGAGCGCTCATGCTCGGTCAACATCGCCGCCTCAATCGCCTCGAGAAGGCCCGGCGCGCTCCAGACCGCGTCGTGGAGGCGTTCGGGGAGCGTCCCGCCGGACGCGAAGTCGCCGCGAACCACGTCCTCTCCCGAACGGCCGAGGAAGCTGAATCCGACCCACAAGTTGAAGAAGCAGCCGTCGATCTTCGGGAAGGCTTCCGCGAGGAAGTGCTCGAAGGCCGCCGCCTGGTCTGCGTCGCTCGCATATTCGTTTCGCCCTTCGGAGAGAGCGCGCGCCTGCGATTCCATCAGAGACGTCTCGGCCCAGTTCCCCCCGGAGAACGTTGCCACGTCGGTGAACAGGATCCGATCGACGCTCGCGATTCGATCGCGGGTTCTCTGAGCCTCCGCCGTGAATGCGAGGATCTCACGCCCGTTCCGGATCCGATCGGGAACCATCAGCGAGAAGAAGGCGGACACGACGTCGTACCCGGAGAAGTCGAGACGTCCGCTCTTGAATCCGGCCTGCGTCGGTTGGGCGCACAGGAGGCCGCTGTACCGCTCGCGGATCCCCCCAAGGACCGCCTGCAGCCAAGAGGACGTGCCGACCAGATCTTCCCGCATCCCATCGACCTCGTTGAGCGCGGCATACAGCTCGACCCCAAGGGCATCGGCCTCTTCCGCCCAGCTGAAGACCACCGGAGTGAGCATCTCGAGCGAGACGTCGTTGTTCCCCCAGTGCATGGGGTTCGGCACCAGATAGACCGCGAAGCCGGCCGTGTGGAAGAGCCGCACGTAGAAGCGGATCAGCCGATCTCCGACGGTTCGCGGCGACGTGACGCCGCGTGTGACGATGTCCGGTCCGAAGGAGACCGCGTCGATGCCCACGGACTTGAGGTCGAGGATCCGCTTCGCCGCATCGCGCACGGCGTCGATCGTCGGGAGCCAGACGCCCCGGATCTTCGCCCCCGGATCGAGCGCGGCCCGGCCGTCGAGATCGAGGTAGATCGACTGAACCCAGTCGAGACACTCGCGAGAGGACGTGTCCGTGCACCATGCGACGCAATCCGCAAGGGTCTCCGCGCCCCCTGGACCGGGTCGGTCCTCCGAAGGGCACAGCGGATCGTCGTACTCCCTAAGCATGACGTACTCGGGATCGCCCGGGAGAGCTCCGGCGACGTCAACGAATGCCATGAGGACCATAACGACCGCTGTCGGCATGACCCTGCGTCGCCAGTTCATGACGATGGCAGCATAGCCTCCTCCGGCCTTCGTCAGCGAATTCGGTGCTGCCGCGACTGTCCCTCACATCGAATCGAAACGCACTCGAGCCTGTCCGTCGGAGTTCCGTCAGACGATGCGGAGACGATCTGGGCGGAGTCTTCCCTCAATCCGGTCGCCGTGTCGTGCCCCACGACACGGCGACGCAGACGTCCACGGGAGGTCCGAGATTGGCAGAATCCAAACGAACGCTCGTCATCGTCGCTCTGCTGCTCGCGGCGACCGGAGTCGCCGTGTTCGCCGAGGTCCAAACGCCGTCCTGCCGGACCGCTCTCCTTGTCATCGACGTCCAGGTCGCTTGGCTGAACAGCTCGGCCGTGACGGTCGACGGGGTTCGAATTGAGCAGAAGACGGCTCAGATCGTCGAGGCCGCCCGGCCTTCAGACATCCCCATCGTCTTCATCGTCGACGTCTCGCAGCGCTCGCTGTACAGCGAGCGGCGGCTGTCGATCGCCCGTCCTCTGGAAGCCCTCGACGGCGACCTCGTGATCGAGAAGACGCGTCCGAACGGTTTCGAACGAACGACACTCGCCGACGACTTGCGTGCAAGGGGAGTCACGACTCTCTTGATCACCGGCCTCGCAAGTCAGCACTGCGTCCAGTCGACGGTCGACGGTGCTCTGCGCGAGGGGTTCGAGGTAATCATCGTCCAGGATGGACACACCGGCTTGCAGGCCGGGCGCGTCGCGAGTTCACAGAACTGGCGATGGGAACGAACGGGTCTTCAGGTCGTCCCAAGCGCTGAGATCGACTTCGCGGCGCTCTGCTCGCCTCAGACGCCCCCAACCCGCGGAACCCCTTGAACCGACGAACCGCGAACCCCAAACTGTGAACCGTGAACTCCGAACCGTGAACCGTGAACTCCGAACAGCGAACCGTGAACTCCGAACAGCGAACCGTGAACCCCGAACCGTGAACCGTGAACCGCGAACCGATCTTCATCCAACCTGAGATAGCCATTCGACATCTATCTTCCCGATGCGCCCGGCGATCGTACCGGAGCCCTTCCCGTTCACCAAGGGCGTCACCCGGCCTCATATCGAAAGGTGTCCCTGGCCCCGACTTGACAACGTCGGCCGATTCCCTGTCGAATGATGGATCGGTCCCTTGTCTGAGAGGGACGCCCGGCGTTCCTCCCAATGACCCTGGAACCTCGAGGACGGTGATTCGTAATGAGAGTCAAGGGTCTTCTCACCGCAGGTCTATTGTTGGTCGTGCTTCTGTTGTCAAGCTGCGCCTTGTTTCAGCCGCCTGTTCTGACTGTCGGGTTGGCCCCGGCTGCGGGCGCCGTGAACGCGATCGTCTCGATCGCCGGGGCCGGGTTCGGCGCGACCCAGGGCACGAGTGTCGTAACGTTCGACGGGGTGCAGGCTCAGATCTCCGCGTGGGCTGACACCGCCATCACGGCGAAGGTTCCGGTCCTTCCGACGCCCGATGGCGATCGATCCATCGCCGTCAGCGTCGTACGCGACGGAGCCATCATCGGAACGGCCTTGTTCGCCCTACAACGCGGCGTTCTCTTCGAGACCGACCGAGACGGGAACCCCGAGATCTACATGATGAACCCCGACGGAACGAACCCCGCTAACCTCACCAATCATCCGGACGCCGATCACTCGGCCGCCTGGTCGCCGGACGGCACGAAGATCGCGTTCGTGACAAGTCGCGACGCGAATCGCGAAGTCTACGTCATGAACGCCGACGGCTCAGGGGCTACGAACCTGTCTCAGCATCCCGACTCCGATACCTCCCCGGTCTGGTCACCGACCGGGACGAAGATCGCGTTCCAAACCGATCGCGAGAACGTCACCGCAATCCTGAGCGCGGAGCCGAAGCTGACGATCCCGGGCTTCGATGTCGAGATCTTCGTCATGAACGCTGACGGGACCGGCCAAACCAACGTCACGAACGATCCCGCCTGGGACGGCTATCCGTCGTGGTCGCCGGACGGCGATCGAATCGTCTTCGAATCCGATCGTGACGACACGGAGATCATGCTCTTCGACTACGGCCTGACCCTCGACGGCTTGGGGCACGAGGTGTACGTGGTCGACGCCGACGGCGGGAACCTGACGAATCTCTCCAACAGCCCCGAAGACGACGGACGTCCGATGTGGTCGCCGACGGCCGAGAGGATCGTCTTCGTTTCCACCCGCGACGGAAACACGGAGATCTACACAATGAACGCCGATGGAACCGGGCAAACGCGTCGGACCAGTAACCCGGCCGACGACTCGTATCCCTCGTGGTCGCCGGACGGCGCGTGGATCACCTTCCACAGCGATCGCGACGGGAATACCGACATCTACAAGATGACCGCCGATGGGCTGTCCACGACGCGGTTGACGACGTCGTCCGAGTGGGATTGGGGGCCGTCATGGTCTCCGGAGGGAGACGCGATCGTTTTCCAGAGCTCGCGTGACGGGAATCTCGAGATCTACCGGATGTCCCCGTCCGGAGCATCCCAGATCCGTTTGACCGACGACCCGGATTGGGATCTTCATCCCGTCTGGGGAACCGAAACCTGGATGCCCCCCGTGGTGTAGCCTCAACGCGGGACCCCGGAGGACCGAGAATCGAGCGCAGAAAGCTCCCCGCTGCGTCGCGGAATCGGTCTGGCGTCGTATGGATCAACGGATCCTCGCCTTCGCACCCACGGCATGATTGCCCGATCACATGGACGAAGATCGAGGTCCAAGCCGTTTCTCGGCGTGCGGCTCGGCCTCCGACAACGAGCCCCCCTGACCGGGTATGCTGATGCTCGCACCAATCGAAGAACGACGAACGGGGGGGGCGTGAAGAAGATCACCGCTTTCGTAGGGAGCGCTAGGAAGAGGCACACGCACGACGTCGTGGAGCGGTTCTTCCACCACCTGCACCGGGTTGAGGAGATCGATCCAGAGATCGTCAATCTCGCCGACTATCGGATCGAGCTCTGCAAGGGCTGCAAGCGATGTTTCGAGAAGGGAGAAGAGGCCTGCCCGCTCGCCGACGACCGCGACGTGCTGATCGAGAAGATTATGGACTCGAACGGGGTCGTCTTCGCCTCGCCGAGCTATATGTTCCAGGTCTCGGCCCTGATGAAAGCGTTGCTCGACCGCCTCGCCTTCGTCGGTCATCGACCCCGCTTCTTCGGCAAGACGTACACCAGCATCGTAACCCAGGGCCTGTTCGGCGGTGGGAGGATCGTCAAGTACCTCGATTTCGTCGGCGCCTGCATGGGATTCAACACCGTCCGCGGCATCTGCATCACCGCCCTCGAGCCGATGACGAAGAGAGAATCCAGAAAGATCGACAAGCGACTTGCGAAGCTGGCCAAACGCTTCCACAGGCGCCTGGTCGACCGGGAGAATCCGGCGCCCAGCCTGATGATGCTGATCGGCTTCCGAATGGGGCGAGCGAGCATGTGGGCCAATCTCGACGAGAGCAGCCTCGATTTCCGGTACTACAAGGAGAGAGGCTGGTTCGACGCAGACTACTTCTATCCCACACGGCTGGGCCCGTTCAAGAAGCTGGTCGGCCGCCTCTTCGACGCGATCGGCGCCAGGATGGCGCAAAGCCGGAACAGATAGCGCCCGAATCGTCGCGCCGGTGCCGGATTTTCGCGAAGGAACGCACGGTCGCTTCAGTTGCGGTTTCCCACGGCGTGACCGATCACCCTCGCCCCTCAATTCCGCCTCAATCGCCTTCCGAGATGTTGCGCCGACTGCCCATGCCCTCTACCGTCGTCTTGTGATGGTTCGGTGCAGTCGGTCGGCTCTGACGGTCGTCGTTGGGCTCCTGCTATCGGCCGCGGCTCTCACCCTCACTCTGCATGATATCGGGCGATACCGCGCCGCCGTCCGGAAGACGTTTCGTACCAGCTGCATTCAGCGGGTTGCGGCGTTGGAGGAGTTCGCCGAGGACTGGATCGTGCGTGGCGACGTCCGTTCGCTGGAGTCGGCAGCCAGGCTTCTCGTGATGGGGAGCGGCCTGTACGTGGACGCCGTGGTCCGCGGAGAGCTGCTGGTCAGCAGACGGCAGGAAGACGGCGGTTCTGACCCTGTGGACCCCGCGACGCCGCCACCTGCGGGAATCGTGATTCAAGACCTTCGGGGCGGCGCCATCGAAGTCCGTACGCCGATCGTCCTCGCCGGATACCCGGAGACGCCGATCGGATTCCTTCGCGTCGCGTTCTCCGGGGAGTACGCGTCGGAGCTGATTCACAGGCGCGCGTTGATCGCATCGGGGATCGGGCTTGCCGGCTGGATCGCAGCGTGCTCGGTCCTCGCCATCATCCTCCGAGCGACTCACGCGCGGCGGCAGAGCGCTTCCGGAAGCGCATCGATCGTCCGCTCCGGCCAGCTGGAAATCGACACCCGAACCTGTGCGGCACGGTGGAACGGCGACCCGTTGGACCTCACCCCGAAGCTCTACGATCTGCTCCTCGTGTTCGCCCGGGATCCAGGAGCAGTCTTCTCCGATGACGACCTCCTGCAGTCTGTCTGGCCCGACTCCCCGTACGCGGCCTCGGCCGACGTCAAGCAGCACATCTACTTGCTCCGCCGCAAACTGGGCGACGTCCATCCGAACCCGAAGGCCCTCATCGAGACGGTCAAGGGATTCGGCTACCGGTTCGTGCCCACAGCGAATGAGGAGGAGTTGAGCGCCAGTTGATGGTCATTCGAATCCCCCGAGGACAACGTGCCGGGGAAGGAGGTAGCCATGCGAACTAGGAATGCGAAACTGAAGATCGTTCTCACGATCGGCACCATTGCTCTTCTTGCGTCCGTCGCTCAGGCGGAGCCTGATGCCCAAACGAAAGGGGCGATCCTGTCGGAGATGATGGTCCCCCTCCGCCAGGCCGTCAGCACGGCCGCGCTGGGCTTGCACAGCGTCGGCGCCGAGGATCGACAGATCAGCGCTCAAGCGCTCATCAATCTGCTCGAGGGCGTGGACGGCGAGCGCTACGATGCGACGGTCGGTGTCGGGACCGAGTTCCCCGTCGGCCTTCGCCCCCACCTCGTGCAGCTCGCGTCGACTCCGGAAGAGCGAGGCGACAGCGCCAGGGCAGGTCTGGACAACTACCTGAGCATGATCCGGTTAGCTACAGCGCCGATGCTCGCGGTGCTCGACGGCGGCCTGACGGCCGCGGAGCAGACCGATGCGTTCTTGACGACGCTGGTCTTCCTCTCCAGTGCGTACGCCGACTTCCAAGAGCTTCTCCAGGATTGGGAGGTCGAGATCTGGGTCGAAGCCGGCGAGTCGATCCAGGCCGCTATCGATCGCGCGTGGGAGGATGCAACCGTTATGATCGAGCCGGGTGTCTACCGAGAGTCGCTCGAGATCTCTGAGAGCCTCACGCTTCGCGGGATTGGCGGCGATGTCATCGTCGAGCCGGTCAGCAGCCAAGTCGGTCTCTTCATTCGGGTCGACGAGGGCGCGTCCGTCCGTCTCGAGAACCTTGCGGTGCGTCGCGCAACGATCGGTGTCCAGCCGTCAGCGAACACGATCTGCGAACTCGAGGACGTTGAGATCTCGGATTGCGAAACGGGGATCCAAGTCCTGGAGAGGGCCCAACTCTCTCTCGACAGCTGCACGTTGCGCCGGAACGAGGTGGCGATACGTGCGCTCGGACGGAGCCAGACCTCCATCGTCCAGTGCACGGTCGAAGGCTGTCAAGGCGAACTTGCGGCTGTCATCGCGCAGGAGTACGCAACCGTGGCAATCGACTGGACCGACATCATCGGCGGGATGGCGAACGGCCTGTTCGCATTCAACAGCTCGACCGTCTCCATCCAAAGATCACTGGTTCGATTCAACGAAGGCGACGGCATCCTCGTCGCGGGAGATGTCTCCATCTATCTTGACGACGTCGCGTGCCATGAGAACGGAGGGTACGGGCTTCGTGTCATCGGCGACGCGTGTCCGCACGAGACGATCACGCCGATGCCCCCCTTTACCGGCGCAATTGCCTGCAGCCGCTGTTCCTTCGGCGATCCTGCCAGCGGCACCGAGAACGGCCTCGGCTCGACGTGCCCGAGCGACCTAGGATCGGCCGGGTTGTAGAACCGCGGAGATCGCGCCTGGCGCCTGTTCAAGAGGAAGCGAAGAGTCAGGCATCCTCCTCGCTGCCAGAGACCCGGGATGTGGATTCGCATCCCGGGTCCCGCTTCGACCACTCACACCCTTCATAGCCTCCGTGGGTCCGCCGATGATACGCGGTTGAGTCACGATTGATGGACGTTTGAGGATCCACGCGGGAGCGTTCCGGCTGAGGAGGAACGCATGAGAAATCGGACACTCCGAGCCGCGATTCCGCTGGCGATCGTTCTTGCCGTCTTCCTGGCGCTCGGCCTGGCCGCTCAGACGTACTCTCAGGAGAAGCTGATCGACGATGTCAGGCAACTGGCAGCAATCATCGAAACGTCGCATCCGGATCCCTTCTTGCGGTGCGGCGGGCGTATCGCGTTCTACCGAATTGTCGATGCGACCTTGAACGCGATTCCCGAGGAGGGGATGAGGAAGGAGCAGTTCATCCGCCTGCTCCGTCCCCTCGTCGCAGCGCTCGGCGACGCCCACACGCAGATCTGGAGCACCTATCGCACGAGCGACGTCCATCCGGGCGGCGTACCTCTGCGATTCGGGATTGTCGAAACCTGCCTCTACGTGGCTTCGGCACGCCAGGAGGAGGAGCGGTTGCTCGGCGCACGGTTGATCGCGGTCGAAGGGCGAACGCTTTCCGAGCTTGTCGCGATCCAACGGACGCTCGTTGGCCTTGAGAACGAGTACGAGGTTCTCCTCCGCCTCTCCGAGCAGTCACTCTGGTATGAGCCATACCTCGAGGAGCTCTTTCCCGACTGGGAAGATCACAGCCGGATCTCGGTTGAGCTGCAGTTTGCCTCCGGCGAGATTGAGACGGTCACGTTCGAACTCCCCATACGATCGAGCACCCTTCGCGGGCAGTCGAGCTCGGTCGAGATTCCCAAAGCGAACAGCGCGGGTTTCAGTTGGGGCTTCATGGATGTAGCGGGGCTCGAGAACCCCTTCTGCTACCTGCGGATCGATCATCAAGGCATGTTCCGGGAGTTCCGCGAGGAGAACAGCGCCGTCGGCGCGAACCCGATGACGCCGGCGCAACTGGCGGCGATCCCGTCCGCCACGGAGGAGTTCCGGGACATGGTTGTCGCGATGGCCGAGTCCCAGACTGACACACTGATCATCGACCTTCGTCGCAATTCCGGAGGCACCGACACGATGGCCGATATCCTTATCTACTTCCTCTATGGCCTTGACGGGTTGATGGCATATCGAACCGACATGCTTAGACACGGCGGAGGCTCCGTCATGCGGTACTCCGCCCTGCACTTCGAGAACTGCCCGGATCAATCTATCGAGGACGCCAGTGCGAGGGTCGGAGGCGTGCCGATGCAGGTCGGAGACTACGACTTCTCCGAGGACACGCGAGGTCGAGAAGACGATGTGCAAGCACTGCTGGAGAACATCGAGCCCTTCTCGTATCTCGAAGACGGCTATCGGAACGCGGCGACGTTCTACGAGGAGTTCATAGCCGGGACGTATGCAGGCTACTACGTTCCGGATCGGGTCGCCGTGCTGGTCACGCCGAAGACCTTCAGCGCAGGCTCCACAACGATGCGGGCGCTCGACATCAATGGAGCAGCGCTTGTCGGGACGCCCTCCGGGCAGTCGATGAACGCATTCGGCAACGGCACGCTGTGGCAGCTCGACAACACGGGTGTCCATGGGTGCATGTCGAGGTCCTACCACGAGCCGTACGCCGACGATCCCGATCTCGGGCGCGTTTGGCCGGTCGACGTGGAGATGACCTACGACCTGCTCGCTACGTACAGCTTCGACCCGAATGCAGAGGTCCTACTGGCGCTCGATTGGCTGCACGACAAGGCTTTGGATTCGCAACAGGAGGGCAAATGACCCGGAGAGCGGAAAGGCATATCGCTGGACGAATTGCCTGGACCACCGTAGCTGTTGTGGCGGCTCTGTGGGTTCCTTCCGCGGTCGCACAGAGCTTCACACAGGACCAGCTGATCGAGGACGCCAGGCAGCTGGTGCAGATCATCGAGGACACCCATCCGGACCCGTTCGTCTACTGCGGCGGGCGCATCGCGTTCTATCGAGCGCTGCAAGACGTGATCGAATCGATTCCCGAGGCGGGGGCGACACTGGACGAGTTCGTCCACATCGTGCGGCCGTTGATCGGGGCCTTGGGAGAGGGGCATACCGGAATCTGCTACGACTACCCCATCGACGTCGCGCGTCCCGGCGGCGTGCCCCTCTGGCTCGGTGTCGTCGAGGAGAGCCTCTACGTGGCTGGGATTCGACGCGGCGACGATCCCGATCTCATCGGTGCGCGGCTTCTCTCCGTCGAAGGCGTCTCAATCGCCGAGCTCTGCTCGCGGCAGCGTCGCGTGATGGGGACTGAGAACCAATACCACGCGCTTCGGCTCTTGGCGAACAAGTGGCTCTACTACAGGCCGTTTCTACGCGACATCCTCCCCGAGTGGGAGAACGAGCGAGTTCTGCACATCGAGTTGGAGCTTCCGACCGGAGAACTGCGTGAGATCGAGTACGCGCTCCCGAAGCCCATGCTGCAGGCCGAGCGGCCAAGCTCATCCATCGACCCACCGTGGCCGGGGAAAAGCGGCTTCATCTGGACGTTCTGGGATCCCGAGCGAACGATCGCTTACCTGCGGGTCGACCACATGTCGTACTACCGCGAGGCCTACGAGATCTGGCGAACAGCCGGATCACGTGACGTCTCGGACGAGCAGTTGGCAGCGATTCCGTCGGCGACGGAGTCGTTCCGCGAGCTCGTGATCGAGATGAACGCGGCGGGCACGAAGACGCTGATCGTCGACCTCCGGGAGAACGAGGGCGGCCACTCCCTGATGGCGGACATCCTGCTCCACTTCCTCTACTCGCGTGATGTCTTTCTTGCCGCGCAGACGCATCACATTGCAGCGGGGGGCGGAACGGTCCGGCGCTACTCGGAGCAGTACTTCGAAGGCCTGCCCAACGAATCCATCGAGGACTACGCCAGCGCAAATGCGGTGCCAATGGCGGTTGGCGAGTATGACTTCAGCGCCGACTTCACGGACCCGGCGAAACGAGTGGAGGTTCTCAGCCAGACCGGGACGCCCGCCTTTCTCTCCGACTGGTACCAAATGGCACCGACGTTCTACGCCGAGTACCTGTCTGAGGAATCCGCCGGTCATTACACGCCGGAAAACGTGCTTGTCGTCACGACGGCGACGACGTACAGCTCGGGCTTCACGCTTGCGGAATACCTCTACCTCGCCGGAGCGACGCTCGTTGGGACCCCGTCCGGTCAGTCTGCAAACTGCTATGGGGAGATCATCTGGTGGGAACTCGACAACACGGGCCTGACCGGAGGTGTCTCCGGGACACAGTACATCATCTTCCCGGAAGATTCCGAGCTTGGTCATGTCCTTCCCGTCCACGTCCCACTGACCTACGAGTATCTGGCATCGACCGGCTTCGATCCGAACGCGGAACTCCTGTTGGCGTTGGAGTGGATCCAGGAGCACTAGGAGGCATCCGAACCGTGACCGAAGCACCCGGGCAATCACCACGAAGGAGGACGACGTGAAGAACCGATGGCTCATGCGAGCGGCCCTGCTCATCTCGTGCGCCGCGTCCCTGGGCTCCTCAGCGGCCCTCACGAACGGCGTTGACGCACGCGTCGGCGAGATGGACGCGCTGATGAGCGCCTACGAAGAGGCGGGCACGTTCAGTGGCGCTGTGCTTGTCGCCGAGGCCGATGAGGTGATCTACGAACGCGCGATCGGCTTCGCGAATCGCGACTGGAGCGTTCCCAACACGACGGACACGCGGTTTCGGATTGCATCGATCACCAAGACGTTCACGAAGGTCCTTCTGCTACAGCTGGCGGAGGACGGCCTCCTGAGCTTCGAGAGGACGATCGCGGACTATCTGCCCGACTACGCCGGTCCCGGAGCTGACGAGATCACGGTGCAGCAGCTCTTCGAGCATCGGTCGGGAATCGTCGGCGAACCCGCGGTCGAGGATCTCGATCGGATCGAGCGAGACTTCTTCACGCGATCACGGATGCTCGACCTCATCGCCGGCTACGACCTCGCCGCTCCGCCGGGTGAGCGGTGGATCTACTCGAACTTCGGCTACTACCTGCTCGGTGCGATCCTTGAGAGCGCGTCAGGTAGAACGTATGCTGAACTCCTCGAGGAGAGGATCTCCGCGCCCACAGGGATGCAGAACACGTTGCCCGACGTCACGACAGAGATCATCGAGCGGCGCGCGTCGGGGTACTCCCTCGATCGAGCGGGGCGTTTCACGCTCGACGTCCCCCTCGACATGTCGTTCGTCTTTGCCTACGGGCACCTCCTCTCGTCAACACGAGACCTCTACCTCCTCTACGAGGCCCTACTGGATGGAAGGCTCCTCAGTCCCGCAAACCGGCGTATCGTCTACGACTGGGAGGCCGAACGGCGCCCAATCGGCGACGGGAGCCAGACCGCATACGTCGTTGAGGACGGCCCGGCGAGCGTCAACGGATTCCGCGCCGGTGTCTACAGCTATCCCTGGGAGGATCGCCTCGTCGTTGTGCTCATGAACACGCGGGGCCCCGGCGCCTCTCTCGTCTACGAGGTCGGCCGCAACTTGGCCGCAATCCTCTACGGTGCCCCGCATGTTCTCCCCACTCCGGCTCTCCCGTGACGCGAGCCTCGCAGGCGCTGTGCGGAACCGGTGGAGGACATCCGCTTGGTGCGACATGGGAATGTGGCCGCTGGTTGACGAATCGGTGATGGTTCACTGAAGTTCGACTCCTCCGCGATAAGGAGGAGACTGTCTGTGCCGTGCTTCGAGGCGGGTGATCGGCCACGCACCCGGCCGAATCCGCCGACCGTCCCAGCGAGCAGCCGCTTGACCCTGCACCTCCTTCCGATTAGCGTGTCGCCGACGGAGCAAGGAGGAGACCATGGCTGAGAAGTCGATCGTCATCATCGGAGCCGGCATCGCCGGCCTCTCCGCCGGCTGCTATGCCCGGATGAACGGATACGAAACCAAGATCTTCGAGATGCACAGCATCCCCGGCGGCGTCTGCACCGCGTGGACGCGTGGCGGGTATACGATCGACGGCTGCATTCACTGGCTCGTCGGCTCGGGACCCGGCGTCGGCTACCACCAGCTGTGGAGAGAGGTCGGCGCGATCCAGGGTTCGGAGATGCTCAACCTCGACGAATACATGCGGGTCGAGGGAGCCGACGGGAAGGCCCTGATCCTCTACAGTGACGTCGATCGCCTCGAGAAGCATCTGCTCGAGCTCGCGCCGGAGGACACGCGAGCGATTCGTCGAATCACGACCGCGATTCGCAAGTTCAGCCGCTTCGATTTCCGCGTCGACAAGGCGCCCGAGCTCTACAACCTCGCCGACAAGGTCGGCATGACCTTGGGGATGCTTCCGTACGCTCGCACGTTCATGCATTGGCAGAAAACCTCCGTCCGCGACTTCGCCGCGAAGCTCAAGAACCCGTTTCTCCGGGAGGCGTTCGCGAACATGGGCGAGGACGTCGAAGACCTCCCCATGCTCATCCTCTTGATGCCCCTCGCGTGGCTCAACAGGAAGATCGCGGGCTACCCTATGGGCGGCTCGATCCCGTTTGCCCGCGCCATCGAGAAGCGCTTCCTCGATCTCGGGGGCTCGATCCAGTACGGCGCGCGCGTGGCAGAGGTCCTGACCGAGCCTGGCGACCGCAACGATCGCGCCGTCGGCATCCGGCTCGAAGACGGGACCGAACATCGGGCCGACATCGTGGTCTCCGCTGCTGATGGACGGACGACGATCTTCGACATGCTCGGCGGCCGGTACCTCGACGAGACGATCGAAGGCTACTACGAGACAATGAAGCTCTTCCCTCCTCTTCTCTACATCGGACTCGGAGTCGCCGATCCGCTGACGGAGATTCCCTCGACGATCTCGGGGATCACCTTCCCGCTCTCTCCGCCGATCGAGATCGACGGGAAGCGCCGCGAACGACTCTCGTTCAAGACCTACAATTTCGATCCCCGGTTGGCGCCCGAAGGGAAGTCGGTCATCGTCTTGATGCTCTCGAGCGAATACGACCGCTGGGTCGAGCTGAGCAAGGACCCCCAACGGTACGCAGGCGAGAAGGAGGCAGCTTGCGAGGCGGTCCTCGACGCGCTGGAGCAACGAGTCCCGGGGATCCGCGCGAAGGTCGAGATGAGGGACGTCGCAACTCCCGTGACCTGGGAGCGCTTCACCGGAAACTGGCGCGGATCGTACGAGGGGTGGCTCCCGAGCGGAGGAAGCTTGATGAGGCAGTTGAAGAAGACCCTGCCCGGGCTTGACCACTTCCACATGATCGGCCAATGGACGACGCCCGGAGGAGGCCTCCCGCCCGCCGTCTCCGACGGTCGCCACCTCGTCCAGGTGCTCTGCAAGCAAGACGGGAAGAGGTTCGTCGCCACGGAGCCGTAGAGCAGCCACTGGACACGGCGAATACTCAGGAGACACGCCCCGTCCTTGATCCGCTTGAACGACGTATCGACTCCCGATAGCCTGACGCGGACGAATCGAGGGCGTGGTCAATGGACTACCGACAGGTCAATCCGAGCCGGATGATCCTCCGCGATCACCTCGCGCGTGACAGAACGGCGCTCGCAAACGAGCGAACGTTGCTCGCGTACATACGCACGGCCATCGCGCTTCTGGCTGCGGGGGGGACACTCCTCAGGTTCTTCTGGAGTAGCCCGCTCATCCGGGCGCTCGGGATCCTGCTGATTGCAGTCGGTGCCGCGACGTCGGCGCTCGGAGCCTGGCGATTCCGCACCATTTCGCGCCGCCTTCGGGAGCTGACCGAGTCGGCGAGCGAACTCGAAGACGAGGGGGGCATGGATTCGCGAAACGACCCCACTGCGTAGCGCGTCCCCGTTTCACGAATCGGCCGAAGAGCGAGAAACCTCCATCAATGCGCGCACCTGCCCGTTCCGGCTCCTCTGACAAAGCTGCGGAACGCGTTCCGAGATGCCGGCTCCCGCATGAGATACGGGGTCAGAGCTTTATTTTTGAATCCAGAGCTCCTAAACTCCTCACATCATGGCCAGACCGTTGCGCGTTGAGTTCGAAGGAGCCCTATACCACATCACCAGTCGCGGGAATGCGCGAGATGAGATCTTCCTCGACAACGAGGATCGAGGGCGCTTCCTCGAAACGCTCGGCGAAACCGTGAAACGCTTCGGGTGGATCTGCCACGCCTACTGCCTGATGACGAATCACTACCACCTTCTCGTTGAAACACCGGCCCCCAATCTGTCACGCGGGATGCAGCTTCTCAACGGGGTCTACACACAGCGATTCAATCGCCATCACAAGCGCTACGGCCACGTCCTACAAGGACGCTTCAAGTCGATCCTCGTCGAGCAGGAATCGTACCTACTGGAACTCGCGCGGTATGTCGTCCTGAATCCGGTCCGAGCGAAGATGGTTCGTTCCACTCGGGATTGGCCGTGGAGCAGCTACCGTGCCACATCTGGCCACACTGAGGCGCCTCAGTTCCTTGAGGTTGACTGGACTCTCTCCCAGTTTGGCTCAAGTCGTGACCGCGCGATACAGGCCTACAAGGATTTCGTCCGGCAAGGGCGCGGTATCGATGTCTGGGAGAACCTGCGGGCCGGTTCTCTTCTCGGAGGTGCCGGCTTCGTCGAGCGGATGCGGCTCAGGCTGCTCCAGACGCCGCTGGATCAGAATGTCCTCCGGCGCGAGCGAGACGCCGCGAGGCCTTCCCTCGGGGAGATCTTCAAGGGCGCATCCGGCAAGTCGGAGCGAGACGCGCGGATCCATGATGCAGTCCGTGTCTTCCACTACAGGCTGCGAGAAGTCGCGGACTACCTCGGCCTCCACTTCTCAACCGTCAGTGTCATTGCAAAACGGCAGGCATCGGAGATTCAAAAATAAAGCTCTGACCCCGCTGATTGATTCGACAGTCTCGCGTTGTCTGTCGGAACTCTGACGCTAGTCAACGATTTCGACGATTCGGCCCAGGAAGAGGATCGTGTTCGTCGGGATGTCGCGAATCGCGAACAGGAACGGCCGGTCGACCGTCAGCGTAACCGGCTCGCCGGCTCCGCCTACGGGCATGATCACCGTGGTCGCCGCGGCGGCCTCGGTCCCCGCCTCATCGACGGAAATCCACGCCTTGTGAAGGATGTCCGAAATGAGGAGATCGCGCGTACCGTCGATGCCCGAGAAGTCGGCCGCGCCGGTGATGAATGGGTCCGTCATCCCCAAAGCGACAAGCGGGTCGACGAGAGAGCCCTCGTAGCTCGCTTCGAAGCGAGGAAGCCGAAGCGTGACCATCCGTAACTCAAGCGCCGAGACGATGCTTTCGTACCGGGGGGCATCGAACTCCGCCTCGAATGCCTCGAACGTCCCTCGATCCGGCACCAAGAGGATCATCGACAGCGTGTACCCGTTGTAGGGAAGCTCGACCGCTTGTCCGCCGTCCCAGGCCGCGTAGCCGAGGTGAATCTGCTGCCGCATCATCGGGACGTCCACCGCGTTCCCGAGGAGAGGCTCGAAGACACCGGTTCGCGTCTCGTCGGGATCGAACGCATCCAACCAGGGCGCGTTGAAGTAGATCGCGTTGGTCAGGACCAGCCGCGTCGCGGCGTCGATCGATCCGGGCGGGAGGAGATCGAGGATTGCGTCCCTCGTCTCCTGGCTGACCCACTCATTGATCGTCTCCCGCGATCCCTCCGGATCTTCCTGGAAGTCGAGGAGTCGGAGACCGGCCCCGTAGTTCACGGCCAAGACGTCGAGGTACGCACGCTTGAACGAGTACCCGCGTTGCCCCCATGCGGCGTTGACGACCGAGAGATCGAAGCCTTCCCCCTCGTAAGGGGGCTCGATCGTGCCCCTGCTGTTGAGCTCGAGATCCACGTAGTTGAAGGCCGAATGCAGTTCGCCCGAATCGAGATCGAAGTGGAGTGTGCTCGCCATCTGCGCTTCCGTGTCCCCAGCGGCGCCGGCGTAGGCCATCACAAGCGCGGCGGAGATGCTGAACGGTGAGTAGAAGAGGTTCCCGGCGTCCGGCGCAAGCTGATGCAGGAGGTCGAAAGCGAACGCTGTGTTCCCGGCAACGAGTGTAGCAACGTCGCCTGCGGATACGTCAGGATCCAGGTCACGATCAAGGGAAGAAGACGCGATGTCGCCCGTCCATACCTGAGACGGCCAGAGCCATTCACATCCCGCGAGGCTGGCCAAGGCACTGATCAGGATCAAGACGGTGATGGCGCGAGCCCAAGACG
>Ga0180432_10002237_pt1 | contig 29223 bp, 28 predicted proteins | sample SS_ome_10_FD_132414 | JGI IMG/M metagenome (GOLD analysis project Ga0180432, IMG submission 132414) | Hypersaline lake sediment archaeal communities from the Salton Sea, California, USA - SS_1_MS_2 metaG | ecosystem: Environmental > Aquatic > Non-marine Saline and Alkaline > Hypersaline >...
ACCAGAATTGGGTCTCTGTTAGCTTTGGGTGTGTTCGCATCGCCCTGGTTTCTCACGTATTCTGTGCACCACAATGCACCATTCAGAGATCACTCGAAAGGTCTCCATGTCCAGACATCTGCAATGGGGTCCCCGAGGTGTCCCGGTACTCCCGTGTTTCCCCTATCGAGCCTTTCCAGGATCGATCACCCTTGGCATATGACGCAGGCCGGTCAACAGCTTGATGGCCTCTGGCCATTCTCTGCCAGCTTTTCGGCTGGGCCTGTGGCACTCACCAGCGGGAGCGAATGGGAGTCGAACCCACCATGGATACCGAGGGGCACCCATCAACGGATTTGAAGTCCGCGAAGCTCACCGGAGCCTTCTCGCTCCCCCGTCAGGCGCCAACTTCAAGCGCCAAATTCCAAGCACCAAAGGGCTCGCCGGTACGATGCATCAGTGTCAGGCACTCTGGCCATTGTCTGTGATCTGGTGCGTGGTCTCCTAGCTGCCGCTCTCCTGGGCACGCTTGCCTCTGGTAGCCAGCATCGATAGCAGGATACCTATCCCATATAGTAGCAGAATGGGAGCGGCTACAATAGTCTGGTTGATGGGGTCGAACGTCGGTGTCACGATGGCGGCTATGATGAAAGCCCCGACGAAGGCGAAACGCCAGAACCTGCACAGCCATTCCGGCGTGATAATGCCGATCTTGCTCAGGAAGTAGATCACCAGCGGCAGCTCAAAGATCAACCCCATGGCCACCAGCAGCTTCACCACCACGGAGATGTAGTTCCCGATGCTGATCATCGGCTCCGCCGTGCCCGGGTCCACCAGAGGCATGTCCAACAGGAACTCCAGCGCCGGCGGCAGGAACACCCAGTAGGTGAAGGCCGCCCCCCCAACGAAGAACAGTATCACCGCCGGCATCAAGGTGTACAGGTAGGTCTTCTCCTGCCGGGTGAGGGCGGGATGGATGAACATGACGATCTGGTACAGCACGAAGGGGAAGGCCAGCACCAGGCCGGCGTACAGACATACCTTCATGTAAACGCCAACCATCTCGGTGACGCCGATCTGGACAAAGACGACGTCCGCCGGGGCGCGGTCCTCAAAGAAGTTGAAGATGTGCTTGGCAAAGGCGAGGGAGGCCAGGGTGAAGACAAGGACGGCCACTACCGACCACAGCAGCCGCTGCCGCAGCTCGATCAGGTGGCCCTTGAAGGACAGGTCCTTCTCCCTGGAACTCCTTCTCCTGAGCGCTCCAACTCCCCACATAGTACGTGCTCTACGTTGTCCCTGGTGACGGCCTCAACCCTGTTGCCCCTTGCGTTCGCTCCCCTCCCCTGTGGGCGGATACCACTTCGTATCACCGGGCCTATGGGTCCCGTTCAGGCCCTTCATGCACCGTCCCGACTGCGGATCACGACTCAGCCGCCGCGGCCCCCCCAATAATCAAAGGGGTGACGTCCGGCGCCACCCCACCCCCTCCGCGTTTGTTTCGGCTGGCGTAGATTCTTCGCCTGGCTCAGAATGACACAAGGCGGATGTCACCGCACCCCGGCTGGATGTCCATTTGCCACCGATGACACAAGGCGGATGCCTGTTGGGTGAAGGCGAGAACGGACTGCTGTCAGGCACGAAACGCAGGGGCAGACCTTCAACTCCGTGCCAAACGCTGCCAACAGCCATGAAGCCCTTCCCCCGCTTGTGCACTGTCCCACCGTCAGGTCTCCTGGTCATCGCTTGGGGCAGGCGGAGTGGTCTCTTGTTGGGCGGGCCGGGCGGCCTGGGACACCTCCCTGACGACACCCCTCACCTCCTCGCCCATCTGCCTGACATCGTCTGTCACCGAACCCTCGCCCTGCAGGGAGGAACGCACGTCCTTGCCCGTGTCGGTCACGGCCTCGCCGACCTCTGTCAGATCTTTGGCGATACCCTTGAGCTCGGTCATCAGCTCGCCCTTGGGGTTCAGGGCCGCTTTCACGCCGCGGCGCACGCTGCCGGCCTCTCTGGCCACCTCCCTCAGGTCGTCCATCACATCGCCCTGGCCCGCGGGGGGCGTCGTGCTCCCCGATGAGGCGCTCTTCTCCTCATCGGCCATGCTCTGTACCTCACGGCTGAGCTCGGTGGTGGCCATTTTCAGCTTACGGATGCCCTTGCCCACAGATGAGGCGATCTCGGGCAACCTGGCTGGGCCAACAACAATGAGGAGAACGATGAGGATCAGTACTACTTCGAGGGGGCCAATCCCAAAGAAATCCATGACAGGTCACACTACCCTCACCCAACCCTGGCCCGAAGAAGGATATCGGGCCTGTGGCAGCCTGCCAGCAAGGAAGGGCACGGGCAATGCAGGGTCAGTCTCTTTTTTCTTCTTTCGGCCTGGCCTCGGACTCGGTGGGGGTACTGTCTGGTCTGCTGTCCCTGGTGGTCAGCTTGGGAACGTCCTGCCCCGCTCCATCCTTCTCCTTCCGGAACTCGCGTATGCTCTTGCCCAGAGCACCGCCTACCTGGGACAATTTGCCAACGCCGAATACCAGGACCACAGCCACCACTATGAGGGCGATCTCCAGCGGCCCCAGGCCGATATACAGCCGCCCACCGCCGTCATCCCGGCCACCGAACCAGCCAACCCGCTTTCTCAAGTATTCCCAAAGCATATTCCACCTCCCCTCGTCCTAGGTGGACCTGGGCGTGTCCTCCGACTGGCAGCCACCGCTGTCGTCCGGTCTCCCTGCCGGTAGCAGCCGGACCTCCTCCCCCAATCCGTCCTTCTCCCTGCGGAACTCCCTCACGCTCTTGCCCATAGCACCGCCGACCCGGGACAGCTTGCCGACGCCGAACACCAGTATCACGGCCACCACTATGAGAATGATCTCCAGCGGCCCCAGTGCGAAAGCGTAGAGCGTGTTGCTGCTCGCGTCGCTGCCACCGCTCTTCCACCCAAGCCCCAGGCCCCTAACGAGCCGTCCAGAACGCATAATATGCCTCCAATCAACCATCAGAAGTCGCTTGCCATCGACTCACAGTGTCTATTGTACTCCCAACAGTACAGCATATGTCTAGTAGAAAGGTGTGGTGCAGCGCGGGAATGGCAGGCATGCTCTTGCTGACGTGTGCGGCAGATACTACCCCGGGTGGTAGCCCGCCTCCAGCCCCTGCCGGTCCATGTCCAGCGTCATTACCCGCTCCAGAGGCAGCAGCACGTCAGTGCCGGCCTTTCTCAGATCCATGGCCTTGATGTAGCTCTTGCACTCATCGCAGGTGTATAGACGGTAGACCTCTGCATCATCGGTCAGGAAACCCAGGGACTTCTGTTTGTCTGTACCGCAGAACGGGCACTGGAGCCTCTGGTAAAGCCACTCGGCATCGCAGCGGGAACAGAGCAGCCATCGGGCCCCGACTTCCTTCTCCAGGTAGGCGAAGTCGGCCTTGCCGCCGCAGACCGGACACCAATGGCGTCGCCATAGCTGCTGGTTGACCAGGGGGAGCACCACCTCCGCGTGCATGGCCAGATAGGGCCGCATTGCCGCCTGAATTGCCACCTCCAGAACGCTCTCGTCCACGGAGTGGTCTGAGGCAAAGGAGTGCAGTGACATCCCCTTGAACCAATCCGTCACCGCCTGCCGTAGCGACGATTCCGAGGAGGCGATTCCTTTCAGCGAGGCGGCGTCCTGAAGACCCTCCGGCCAGTTATCGGCCAGGGTGTCAACTACTCTCAGGAAGGTATGCCTGAGCTGACTCCAATCGAGCCAGAAGTCCTTGAACTCAAGCAGGGGGATTTGGCTCCTGATGCGGGTATCGACTACGTCCGGGGTCAGATCGGGATGCTCGGGCTCGTCCAGAGCCGACATGACGTCCGACTGGAGGCGCAGCAACTGCGAGTAGAGTTCAACAAGTTGGGGGAGGGAGCCATCAAGCTGTTTCCACTCCCCCAACCTCTGTAGAATCAGGCTATCCTTGTGCCTCGGCACCAGGCGTCTCCTCTGCCCCCGAGGCCTTCTCACCCATCACTTCGGCATACCACTTGCCGTGGTGGCTCTTGGCGTACTCCGTTGAAACCTTGCCGCCGATCATGGAGCGCAGCGACTCGGTCATTCTGGGGTGGATTGCACCGAGGTACAGATGCACCAGGGTCATGGCCCCGCCGACAATGAAGCAGAGGTCGTGTATGAAAACGCTGGCCTCGAAAGCACCGGCCGAGATGCTACCCTTGTATACCCACATGAGGATTCCCGTCACCAGGAAGCCGACAAAGCACAAGACGGCGATCAGAGCGAAGAGCTTCTGCCCTGAGTTCATCTCCGGCTGAGGCGGCATCTTGCTCTCGTCGCCGCCGAAGTAGTAGTCAGGGGCTGCCTGGAGCCACTCCAGGTCGTCCTTGCCCCAGGTGAAGACCTTCTTAATGAAGGCCAGGGACATGGTGGGAGCCACCAGGAAGTACAGGATGGGGGCGCCCACGAAGATCACAGCGAAGACCCGGTGGATTATCCTGGTGTAGCTGTCCTGCGCCACCACTCCCATCTGGGGAACGTAGAGGAACAGGCCGGTGATGGCCAAGCCGAAAGCTGAGAGGACCACCACCCAGTGCAGCCAACGCGTCCGCAGCTTGAATTTCTCAATCTCTTGTGCAGTCATCCTACTTGCCCTCCTTCCCGTGCAGCATCCTGGCGCGGGCTGCCATGTAGTTGACTGCCAGCCCTGCGGCCACAAGTCCGACCACCGCGTAGCCGATCGGCTGCAGGTACTTCTGCCAGGCGGTGGTGACGCCGGATACCTTGGGGTCCTCGGGCAGGCCGTAGTCCTTGGCATTGTGGTCCAGGATGAACATCACGTTCGTCCCACCACACTCGGTCTCGCCGTAGAGCCGCACGTTCCTGCCCGGTATGGCGAGCTCCTGGACTCTCAGCCTGCCCAGGTTCACCATCTCATTCCTGTCGCCGAACTGGAGCGCTCCTGTGGGACAGGTCTTGACGCAGGCAGGTATGCGATCCTTCTCAGGAACGGCGTCGGTGGTAGCTGTGACGCGGTCAATGCACATGGTGCACTTGCGGGCCACTTTGCCCTTCCCCGTCAGCTTGCTCCAACCCTCCTCCATCCGGGGGACGCTGAAGGGACAGGCCTCGACACAGTAGCCGCAGCCGCTGCAGATGTCCTTGTCATAGAGCACCATGCCCTCTGGAGCCCGGTAAAGGGCGCCGGTGGGGCAGACGTTGATGCAGGCCGCGTCGCCACAGTGCATGCAGGCGTAACGGCTGAAGAGCCAGGCGATGTCGCCCACGGCGGCATCCCCGACCTCGTTGAAGCGCATTTTCAGCCATGTCTTCTCAGAGAGGTCCTTGGGGTTCTCGTATGTACCCCGGTTGAGTTCCCCGGGTTTCCAGTCGGCGGGCAGCTCGTTCCACTGCTTGCACGCCGTCTGGCACCCGCGGCAACCGGTGCACTTGGTGGCATCGAAGAGTATGGATTTCGCCATGCTTAACCTCCCTCCCTATTTCCTCTTCTCATGCAGTCTGATGTTGCACAGGAAGGTCTTGAACTCCGGTATAGTAGTGTTGGCGTCGCCAACGTGGGGCGTCAGTATATTGCCCGCCGCATGCCCGATCTTAGAACTGGACCAACCTGTGTAGCCCCAGTGCCAGGGGACACCCACCTGGTGGACCACCTTCCCGCCGACCGGCCCGCCGATGTTCAGGGGCTGGAAGCGCCTGGTGACGATGGCCACGGCGATGACGTAGCCTCTGGCCGTCTCTACCTTGACCACGTCGCCGCTCTCGATGTCGAGGGCTCCCGCCAGCTCGGGGTCCAACTCGGCGAACACCGAGGGCTGAAGCTCGTTGAGCCAGGGCAGGTTCCGGGTCATCTGGCCCGCCTGCCACATCTCCGACACCCTGTAGGTCATGCCCACGTGTGGGAACTCGTCGGCCGAGCCCTTCTTGTTGTGGTCGTTGAGCCAGCCCACATAGCAGGTAGGATCGTTGAAGCCCGGCTCGCCCTTGAAGCTGCCGTTGTTGCCAACCCTGGTGATGATGTTCTCTGTGAGTGGGCTCTCCCAGGGCTCGTAGGCAACCGGCAGAGGCCCGTCGGCCCGGCCGGGGCCCCAGATGTGGGCTACACCCTCCTTGTGCATGATGAAGGGCAGGTAGCCGCCACCGTTTATGGGGGCGGCCCCGCCGTCCAGCACGTCGATCAGGTCTCCCTGCGTCAGCCATGCTTTGGACGTATCGTCCCAGATCACCACGGCATGCTCCCTGTCCCAGGGCACCCCGTCAAGATTCACCGACGCCCGGTTGTAGATGATGCGCCGGTTGATAGGCCAGCACCAGGTGAACTTGGAGTAGAGTCCGATCTGGGTCAGGCTGTAGTCGCGGTTGTCATGCCACTTGGCCTTGTTGTCCTTATCGGGATCGTTGCCGGCCCACTGCCCGCAGTAGAGCCAGTTGCCCGAGCAGGTCGTGCCGTCGGCCGCGAGCTGGCCGAAGCTGGTCTTAACACTCCCGGTGGCCCAGTCGTAACCGTTGATCTCCTTGGATACTACGTTGGGGTCGGCCTCTTGGGCGTACTCTCCATAGGACTCGTAGCCCCAATGGAGGTCGAGTATCGCCTCCCGCAGCGGTGCCGTGGCATCGGCTGCATAGAGATCTTTCAGCTTCTTGACCAGCAGGTTAACGATCTCCAGGTCGGGCTTGGCCTCGCCTATGGGGTCAATGGCCTTGTAGCGCCACTGGGCCCAGCGTCCGCTGTTGGAGATACTTCCCTGCTTCTCGTAGGAGCAGGCCGCCGGCAGCAGGAATACCTCGGTGTTGATGGCCGAGGAGTTGACCAGCGTAGGGTTGTCGGGGTCTTGCGTTACGGTGGGGTCGGGCCTCTTGAAGAAGGCTGCCGTCTCCGTCTCGAACAGGTCGGCGACCATGAGCCAGTCCAGGTTCTTCATTGCCTCCCGCTCACCCTCGGAGTCGGGACCGCCGACCAGCGGGTTCTGGCCCCAGCACATAAGGCCCTTCACAGTGCCGTCGGCGATTCCCTCGAAGAGGCCGATGTGCGTGAAGTTACCGCTGGCCGGTTTCTTGCCCAGGTAGTTGAAGCAGAAGTCGTTGGCCGCTGTGGCCTTGTCACCCCACCAAGCCTTGAGCAGGCTGACTATGTATTTCTTCACGTTGGGGGTGGCGTGGCCAGGCACCGTGTCGTCGTAGGTTGGTTGTGTAGAGCCGTCGCCCACGGTCTTGACCCCCCACCAGTTGAGACTGGCAGGCTGTGTAGCAAGGTCGGGGTACAGACCGTCCGGCGTAATCGGCAGCTTACCGGTACGCACGATGTAGTCATTAAGTGACTGGTCGGTGTACACCGGCGTAGCCATGTAGCCCGGAAGGATGTGCTCCAGCAGGCACATGTCTGTGGAGCCCTGCACGTTTGAGGTGCCGCGCAGGGCGTTGATGCCGCCGCCGGCCACGCCTATGTTGGCCAGCAGGAGCTGCATGATCGCATAGCCCCTGATGTTCTGCGTCCCATAGGTATGCTGGGTCGTCCCCATAGCATACATTATGGTGCCTGCCTTGCCGGGGGCGCCCGACTCAGCATAGACCCTGGCCACCTCCAGGAACTTGTCCTTGGGACATCCGGTCACCGCTGCCACCGTGTCGGCATCGTACTGCTGGTAGTTCTCCCACAGCAGCCTGAGCACCGTCTTGGGGTTAAGGTCACTCCAGGAGCTCCAGGTGTCATCTATCACGGCTGCGTCTGCGTTGGGCTGGACTTTGTTGCCGTAGGCCCAGGACGCCTTGTTGTAAGTGCCCAGAGTGCCTGGTGCCGGGTCACCATTGGCGGTGAACCCGCTGAATATGCCGGGATCGCCCTCAAAGGCGCCCTCGAAGGCGTTGTCGATCGTGAGGGCGGCGTTGGTGTACTCGGTGATGTAGGTCCAGTTGTACTTGTCGCTGTTCTTCCGGTTGCCCGCGCCCAGCTTCTGGAACTCGTCCAGTATGTAGCGGACTATGCCGCCAATGAAGGTGATGTCGGTTCCCGACCTGATGGGGGCATAGATGTCCGCCCTGGACGAGGTGCGGGTGAAACGCGGGTCAACGCTGATGAGGATGCCACCCCGCTCCTTGGCCTTGGTGACCCACTTGAAGGATATAGGATGGTTCTCCGCCGCATTGGAGCCGATGATCAGGATGCGGTCCGCATTCCTGATATCGATCCAGTGGTTGGTCATTGCTCCCCTGCCGAACGACTCTCCCAGAGCCGCTACAGTGGAGCTATGTCATATACGGGCACAGTGCTCGATGTACAGCATACCCAGGGAGCGGAGCATTTTGACGAGGAGGTAGCACTCCTCATTGTCAAGCTCCCCTCCGCCGAAGCTGCCGATGCCCAACGTGCGGTTGACGGTGTTACCGCTGCCGTCCGTCAGCTCGAACGTGCTGTCCCTGGTCTGCTTGATCCTCTTGGCGATCTCGGTAATGGCCCAGTCCCACTCCACCTCCTCGAAGTCTGCCGCCCCCGCCTTGCGGTACTTCGGCCTCCTTAGACGCCTGGGGTTCTCGTTGTTCTCCTCACCGTAGACGGTGTGGAATTGCTGGAGCGCTTGCCCCTTGGAGCAGAGGGTGCCCTCGTTCACCGGATGATCGGGGTTACCCTCGATGGTGATGACCTCGTTAGGGTCGGCGGCAGCGATAGCGCCGCACCCCACGCCGCAGTAGCAGCAGATGGTGGTTATCTCACCGATCCGCTTCTTCAGCGTGATCTGCTTCGGAGCAGCGAAGACTGCACCTGAGGGAATCATCCCCAGGACTGCAGCCCCCCCTGTCGCAGCTCCGGAGAGCTTCAGAAAATCCCTTCGACTCAAGTCCACAAGTCTTCCCCTCCTTTCAACCTGCTTATGGACCGCAGTGTGACTTCGTCACAAAAAAATAGAGAAATCACCCTTGCCCGGAGGTGACTTCCCTATAGGCCTGTATTGGTGTTCTATGGTCGTTGGTGCCGTATGCCGGCCACCCTGTTCTTGAATTGAGTCGCATTTACCGCTATATATTACCCTAATCCGTCATGTCCTGGCAAGCCCCCGATTTCCCTGTCTGCAACCACGCCTCCGGGGGCGGGCCAGAAGGCATTCTACAGGTTTGGCAAGGGCTGTGCAAATAGTTGTCGGCGCGCGCAGGGCCGGCGACGGCCCAACAGCGATTGAGTGGCATGCAGGCACTGCCGTCGAGCGCAACGGGGATCTGGCCTCACACTGTTGTCTCGTGCTTTGCCTGGGGGCCAGGCTCCGGGGATTCCGCAGTCCCGGTCGCACCCTTGCGATAGTAGCCACGCCGCCGGCAGGTCTGCATGCACAGACGGCAGTTGTTGCATCTTTCCGAGGACACTTGGAAGCCACCATCGCGGCTGGGTACCATGACGCCGTTGGGGCAGATGTCAGCGCAGGCCAGCGAAGCACAATCGTGACAGAACTTCCTTTTCCACATCCACCAGTCGAACTCGTAGTAGAAGTGGTATAGCAGAACGCAGATGGCGCCAATGAAGACGACGTCATGCACCGTCACCACCGCCTGAAACGACGCAGAAGAGATGTTGCCCTTCAAGAACCAAGATATGCCGCCGGTGATCACGATGAGCACGTAGCCGCTGGCTACCAGGGACTTGTGAAGACGCTTCCACGTCCGGCGAGGACCGGCCGGCGTGGGACCCTTCCAGAGCACGGCCTCAGCAAGCCACTGCCTGGCTGCACCGGGCCGCAACACAGCGTAGACAATGGGGGTACCTACCAGAAACACAGCGGCTGCCCGATGCAGGTAGCGGGTCGCACCCCCTGCGGCCAGTGAAGATAGTGCATCCACGAAGAAGATCAGGCCGGTGCCAAACATGACCACGAACGCACCCGCCACTACCCAGTGGACGATCCGCCTTCCTGTTCTCCCGTTAGCCGTTGCCACAGTCTCCCTACTCATCGTGCCCCCTCAATTAAGTATATGGTTTCCGGCGTTGGCGGTGAAGAAGCGTCTATTGTGTTCTACCACCTGTATATCCAGCCGTGTTCGTGCTGCCGGGCATCACATCACCATACCGGACTGGTCTAGCACCAACATTCTATTCCGCGAACTGGTCCTTTCGATGTGACTTTTGTCTCCAGCCCGATGGCCGACAGTGACGAAAGGAGCGGCAACCTGGCGCAGTCCCCTTCCTGACGAGCGACGACAACTTGAGAACGCTACCCATCGATGCTACAATACTGGCTTGGAAACGGGGGCAATTGCTTGCATAGGCGAACAACCGAAGAACGTTTGGTATGTAGCCTGTATCGCTGTTCAGGCAAACGGGCTGCATCCGGCTACATTCACCATATAGCCCGACGCTTCCCCAGCTACCCGTGGCAAGACTATCGTTGCCAGGCACCGACGCTGTCTGGATTTCCCGAGAGACTGGTGTTACGGGTAGCTTTTTCTTTGCCCGGCTCCGACCCTGTGGCCGCAGTTATGACTGCGGCGGTGGGGGAGAGCCGGCAAGGGTGACATGTGCGGATTGCACATGCGCTCTGCGCTGAAGCCTTCTGGAGCAAAGGGGTGATATGAGTCAGATAAGCCTCACCATCAACGGACGGGCAATCCAGGCCACGGAAGGGCAGAGCATACTGGAGGCTGCTACTGCGGCCGGTATCTACATCCCTGCCCTCTGCTCCTACCCAGGTCTCAAGCCGCTGGCCGAAACCGTTCCCGACAGGAACTGCCAGTTGTGCCTGGCCGAAGTGGACGGAGAAATCGTCCTCTCATGCACCACACGGGTGGCCGAGGGAATGTCGGCAAACACGGAGACGCCAAGGGTCGAGGAGCTGCGGCGCAAGAACATCACTGCTATCTTGAGGCGACACCCCAACGCCTGCCTCACATGCCACCGCAGGGAACGGTGTGGGCCCTTTGACATCTGTCTCCGCCACGTAGCTGTCGAGGACCGCTGTGTCGTCTGTCCCAAGAACGGCAACTGCGAGCTCCAGAAGGCCGTGGACTACATAGGCGTGGAGGAGCTTCCCCCCTACATCCCCAAGAAGCTGCCCATCCGGACTGACAGTCCCTTCTTCGTCCGAGACCATAACCTCTGCATCCTCTGCCAGCGGTGCGTGCGTGTCTGCGACGACATACGGGGGCGGAGGGCCATCGAGTTTTCCTATCCCTGTCACAACGCCTGCCCTGCCGGCATAGACATCCCGCGCTACGTGCGACTGATTGCCCGCGGCAGGCCGGAAGCGGCCCTGGCGGTGGTGCGGGAGAAGGTACCGTTCCCCGGGTCCCTGGGTCGGGTATGCATACACCCCTGCGAGCAGGCCTGCCAGCGAGGTCTGGACGTAGATGAGCCCATCTGCATACGCATGCTGAAGCGCTTCGCCGACGACAATAGCAATGGCTCGTGGAAGCAGCGGGCGAAGAAGTCGCCACCCACGGGAAAGAGCGTGGCTGTGGTAGGCGCTGGACCTGCAGGGTTGACGTGTGCCTACTACCTGGCAAAGCAAGGCCATAAGGTCACTGTGTTCGAGGCCCTTCCCGTAGCCGGCGGAATGATGCGGGTGGGCATCCCCGAGTATCGCCTGCCCAGGGATGTGCTGGAGGGCGAAGTCAAGGTCATCCAGGACGCTGGCGTTGAGATCAGATTCGATACCAGGGTTGAAGAACTGGAGTCGCTGTTTGACCAGGGCCATGATGCGGTATTCCTGGGAGTCGGCGCCCATGAGGGCATGAAGCTGGGCGTCGAGGGAGAGGACCTGCCCGGCGTTATCGATGCCGCTGAGTTCCTGCGACGCGTGAACCTGGGTGAGAGGGTGGATGTGGGGCAGAGCGTAGGCGTCATCGGCGGCGGAAACGTGGCTATCGACGCCGCCCGCATAGCGCCCCGCATCGGCGCCAGTAAGGCCACCATATTCTACCGCCGTACTCGTGCCGAGATGCCAGCCGCCGCGGAGGAGGTGGATGCGGCCCTGGAGGAGGGCATTGAGATATTCTACCTGGCAGCGCCCACCAAGCTTACGAGGCAGAACGGCAAGCTGCTGCTGGAGTGCCAGCGGATGGAGCTGGGGGAGCCTGACGCCAGCGGCAGGAGACGCCCCGTCCCCGTAGAGGGAAGCGAGTTCACTACCGAACTGGACACGCTCATCGCCGCCATTGGCCAGCGTCCCCTGGTGCCTGAGGCCTTCCAGGTCAAGACGGGCCGGGGCAATGTGATACAGGTCGGCGACAATATGATGACCAGCCGAAAGGGAGTGTTCTCGGCCGGAGACTGCCAGATCGGGCCTGACTCCGTGATCCGGGCTATAGCCGGAGGCAGGAAGGCGGCGGAGGGGATCGACCGCTACCTCGGCGGCAGTGGCGACATCTCCGAATCACTGGTGGCCCCCGAGGAAGCTACCCATTGGCTCAATGGCCACCGCTCTGTGGAAGCGCTGGCCCACACCCGGCATATGACTGCCGAGGAGGCCATCAAGAGCTTCGATGAGGTGGAGTTCGGGTTCGACGCGGAAACGGCCATGGCGGAAGCGGCACGCTGTCTTCAGTGCCACGTCATAGCGCCGCCGAACGAGCTCACCCTGTTGGAGGCGGACTGCCAGTTCTGTGGCGCTTGCGTGGATGCCTGCCCCGTGGGGGCGCTGACCGAGTTCTCCGGCCGCTGGACAGGTAAGCCGGAGCGAGAGGTTGCAACTATCTGTCCCTACTGCGGCGTTGGCTGCCAGCTTATTCTCCAGGTCAAGAACGACAGGATAGTCAGGGTCGTTCCGGACCCGAACGGTCCCGCCAACCACGGTCAGGCATGCGTCAAGGGCAAGTTCGGGCTCGACTTCGTCCACAGCCCGGAGCGGCTCACCACCCCCTTGATCAAGAGGAATGGCGAGTTCGTGCCAGCCAGTTGGGAGGAGGCGCTGGGGTTAGTGACCGCCACGCTGAGGGGCTATCAGGCCGACGAAGTGGCCGTGATATCCTCAGCCAAGTGCACCAACGAGGACAACTACGTCATCCAGAAGTTCGCCCGTGCAGTGATCGGCACCAATACCGTGGACCACTGCGCCCGTCTCTGACATGCGCCCACGGTGGCCGGTCTGGTCACCACGTTCGGCAGCGGGTCCATGACAAACTCGATTCGTGAGATCGGAGACGCCTCCTGCATCCTATCCATAGGCAGCAATACCAGTGTTTCGCACCCGGTTGTATGCCTGGAGGTCAAGAGGGCGGTCGACCAGGGAGCCAGGTTGATTGTGGCCAATCCCAGGGAGATTGACCTGTGCCGCATGTCCCACATCTGGCTTCGGCACAGGCCCGGGAGCGACGTCGCACTGCTCATGGGCATGATGCGGGCCATAGTTGACGAGGGCCTGGAGGACAGGGCCTTCATAGAGCAGCGGTGCGAGAACTACGATGAATTCATGGCCTCCCTGAAAGCCTTCGACCTGGACACTGTTTCTGAGTTAACGGGGGTGCGCCGCGAGGAGATAGTGGAGGCGGCCCGGGTGTATGCCACCCAGGGGCCGTCCACCATACTCTACGCTATGGGAATCACACAGAGTACCCACGGCACGGAGAACGTGATCGCTACGGCCAACCTGGCCATGCTGACGGGAAACGTGGGCAAGCCCTCCACCGGAGTCAACCCTCTGAGAGGCCAGAACAATGTCCAGGGGGCCTGCGACATGGGCGCTCTACCTAACGTCTACCCCGGCTACCAGGTGGTCACGGACCCCAACATCCGGCAGAAATTCGAGGAAGCGTGGGAAGTATCCCTGAGCCAGGAGGCCGGACTCACGCTGTCCGATATCTTCCCTGCCATCCTCAGAGGCCGGGTCAAGGCCCTGTACCTGGTCGGTGAGAACCCCGTATTGAGTGATCCCGACGCCAAACACATCGAAGAGGCCATGGAGAAGCTGGAGTTCATGGTGGTGCAGGACATGTTCCTCACCGAGACGGCCCGCCTTGCCGACGTCGTGCTTCCGGCGACCAGCTTTGCCGAGAAGGATGGTACCTTCGTCAACACGGAGCGAAGGGTGCAGCGTGTGCGAAAGGTCATCGAGCCCGTGGGGGAGTCCAGGCCTGACTGGGCGATAACCTGTGACATAGCCAGGCGAATGGGCGGCAAAGGGTTCGATTTCCAGAGTCCTGAAGAGATCATGAAGGAGATATCTGAGTTGACCCCGGCGTACGGGGGCATCTCGTACCAGCGACTGGAGACAGAGACCCTCCAATGGCCCTGTCCTACCGAGGAGCACCCAGGCACGCGGTTCCTTCACCAGGGTATGTTCAGCCGAGGCAAGGGGAAGTTCATTCCCCTGCAGTACCGGCCGCCGGCGGAAGTGCCCGACGACCAGTACCCGCTGGTGCTGACCACCGAGCGCAGCCTGTACCACTTCCACACGAGCACCATGACCCGGAAGGTGGCCGGTCTGAACAAGCTCCGTAAGGAAGAGCTTGTCGAGATCAACCCGGCCGATGCGGAACGCCTTGGGATTGCCGATGCCCAGATGGTCAAGGTGTCCTCGCGTCGCGGCGAGATGACAGCCAGGGCGAAGGTGAGCGCTGCATCGCCGGTGGGCGTGGTCACCGCCACCTTCCACTTTGTGGAGAGCCGGACCAATGTGCTCACCAGTCCCGCAGTGGACCCGATCTCCAAGATCCCCGAGTTGAAGGTTTGCGCGGTGAAGGTGGAGCCTGTTGAGGTCGAGGTGGCCGCTTAGAAGAAGGCAACTGGTTACATAAGACGGTATTCGTGACGGGCCCTCGCCGTGAAGCGAGGGCCCGTCAATTCGTGGTCTGCACTGGCCTGGACTGCGTGGATGGGAGCATCAGCGCCGATCCCTCCGCCACGCGGAGTATCACGGACTTCAGCAGCAACGCCAGCCTATCCTTCGGACGCGGAGATGCCCAGCGCTCCACTTGCTCTGCGGCCCGTCGGCGCTTTGTAGTAGAATACCACCGCGAGACCCACCATGAAGCTGACTCCCATCCGAAAACAGTACCTGGAGATCAAGAGACGCTATCCCGAGGCCATCGTGCTTTTCCGCCTGGGCGACTTCTACGAGACGTTCGACGAAGACGCCAGGCTGGTGTCGCAGGTACTGGAGATTGCCCTTACCTCCAGGGAGATGGGCAAGGGCGACAAGGTACCACTGGCCGGCATACCCTATCACGCTCTGAACAACTACCTGGGCAAGTTGATCCATAGCGGGTACAAGGTCGCCGTCTGCGAGCAGTTGAGCCCGCCGGGCAAAGGGCTGGTGGAGAGGGACGTGGTGCGGGTGGCAACACCGGGGACCGTTATCGAGCCCGCTCTCCTGGACGGCGGGGCCAACAACTACCTGGTCAGCGTGATCGTCGATAATGGCCGGGCAGGCCTGGCCTATGTGGACATTACCACCGCCGAGTTCGCCACCACCCAGCTCCCCGCTGACCGCCTGCAGACCGAGGTGGAGCGGCTCCAGCCATCGGAGGTACTGCTTCCCCGGGGGCTCGACGCGCCCGACAGTCTGCAGGCTGGCCCGGTGACGGCCGTCGACGAGTACTGGTTCGATCTCGACACGGCACGGGAGGCCCTGCTGAAGCATTTCGAAACGGCCACGCTCGATGGCTATGGGTGCAGCCGCCTGCCGCTGGCCGTGAGCGCCGCCGGGGCTATCGTGCAGTACCTCCAGGAGAACCAGAAGGGGGCGCTCAATCTCCTGACAACCCTGGCCACCTACTCAACAGACAACCACATGATCCTGGACGCCCAGACACGCCGTAACCTGGAACTGTTCCAGAGCAGCCGGCTGGGCACTGCTGCCGGCTCTCTCCTGTCCGTCATCGACCTGACCCAGACAGCTATGGGTTCCCGACTCCTGAAGAGGTGGCTGGGGCACCCCCTGCTGGAGTTGGAGGAGTTGCAGCAACGGCAGGACGGGGTGGAGTGCCTTCATAGTGATAACATCGCCCGGGCCCAAGTGGTTGGGCTGCTGCGCAAGATCGCTGACCTGGAGCGCCTGATCAACCGCGTGGGTTCCGGCCATGCCACCCCGCGCGACCTTATGGCCCTGCGCAACAGCCTGCAACTGGTGCCCGAGCTCTCAGGCGTGCTGCGTGAGGCAGGCGTACCCCAGTGGATGGTGGGTGGCCTGCATCCCTGTGCCGAGGTCGAGGAGCTCATCGGGCGCGCCATAGCCGACGAGCCTCCCGCCCTTCTCGAGCACGGCGGTGTCATTAAGGAAGGCTTCTCGGCGGAACTGGACGATCTTCGCAGCGTCTCCAGGGATGCCAAGAGGTATCTGGCCAACCTGGAGCGGCAGGAGAAGGAACGCACTGGAATCAAGTCGCTCAAGGTCGGCTACAACAAGGTGTTCGGCTATTACATAGAGGTCAGCAGGGCAAATCTGCCCCTAGTGCCGGAGGAGTACATCCGCAAGCAGACGCTGGTCGGCGCAGAGCGCTACTTCACCAACGAGCTCAAGGAACAGGAGTCGCGCATCTTGAATGCCCAGGACAGGATATCCGAGATGGAGTCCACGCTGTTCCGGCAGGTCTGCCAGCAGATAGCCGCATGGAGAGAGCAAGTCCTCGCCCTTGCGGACGGCATTGCCCATGTTGACGTGTTGTCCAGCCTGGCCGAGGTGGCCGTACGGCACAGGTACGTCCGCCCGCTGCTGAACGCAGGGGATACCATTGACATTCGAAACGGGCGCCACCCGGTGGTGGAGCAAGGCCTCAAGGATGAGGCCTTTGTGCCCAATGACACGCTCATGGACAACGGGGACACGCAGCTCATCATCCTCACCGGACCGAACATGGCGGGCAAGTCCACCTACCTCAGACAGGTAGCCTTGATCGTTCTGCTGGCGCAGATTGGCAGCTTCGTTCCTGCCGATTCGGCGACCATTGGCCTTTTGGACCGCATCTTTACCCGCATAGGCGCCCAGGAAGACCTGGCCGCAGGCCAGTCCACTTTCATGGTGGAGATGGTGGAGACGGCCAACATACTCAACAACTGCACGCCGGGATCGCTCATCATCCTGGACGAGATCGGCCGGGGCACCAGCACGTACGACGGGCTGTCCATTGCCAACGCGGTCGTTGAGTACATCCACAACAACCCCCGGCTGGGGGCCAAGACCCTTTTCGCTACACACTACCATGAGCTGGTAGAACTGGCCGCGGTGATGCCCCGGGTGAAGAACTTCAACATGGCCGTGACGGAGGAAGGCGGGAAGGTCGTCTTTCTGCGCAAGGTCGTCCCCGGTGGCGCCGACAGGAGCTACGGCATACACGTGGCCCAACTGGCTGGCCTGCCGCGGTCGGTGCTCCACAGGGCCCAGGAGATACTCGGCGACCTGGAGGGCGACCACACGGGAAAGACCGGCGTGAAGGGCAGGGGCCGTCGGGCTCCTAATGCACAGCAGACTTACGTTCAGATGTCGCTGTTCGGGCCAACGCCGCCAGTGGTGGAGGAACTGCGACATCTCGACCTGGACTCGCTCAGCCCGCTTGAGGCCATCAACAAGCTCTACGAGCTGCGCAAGATGGCCGAGGATGGTTAGCGGAAGCCGGCCCGGCCGCTGGCGGCCGTGCCCAGTGTAAACCCCTGGCATCCCGGCTGCATTACCAGCAAGAGTGTCCGGTGGTGTAAACTTGTAGCCGGGGTCAAGTAAGCTAGTCCACTCAACCAGAGATATGATTCATACAGACCTGGGAACAACCCGCTGTGGTGGCAGGGAGTTCAGGTGGGGCGAGAGGACCTACATCATGGGCGTCATCAACGTGACCCCTGACTCCTTCTCCGGCGACGGTCTCGGCAATGACATCGAGGCTGCAGTCGCACAGGGCAGGCGCTTTGCCGGGGAGGGCGCCGACATCCTTGACATAGGCGGCGAGTCCACGCGGCCCGACTCGGAGCCTATATCGGAGGACGAGGAGTTGCGGCGGGTGATACCCGTGATAGAGGGGCTAGCCGGCGAGGTGTCCGTTCCCCTGAGCGTGGACACCTACAAGCCGAAGGTGGCCAGGGAGGCGCTGTCAGCGGGGGCGGGCATGCTCAATGACATCTGGGGACTGAAACACGACCCGATCCTGGCAGACCTGGCCGCGGAGTGGGACGTGCCCATAGTGCTCATGAGCAACCAGCGTGACACGCAGCAGCAGGATATCCTTCCGGAAGTCATCTCCTGTCTGCAGCAGAGCATGGCGCTGGCACGGGTGAGGGGGGTGCGCTGGGAAAACATCATCGTTGACCCCGGGGTCGGCTTTGGCAAGACACTGGAGCAGAACCTGGAGGTTGTGGGCCGCCTGGACGAGATCAAGTGCCTGGGCAGGCCCATCCTGCTGGGCACCTCCCGCAAGTCCATGATAGGCCTGGTGCTCGACCTTCCGGCCGACCGTAGACTGGAGGGCACTGCTGCCACGGTGGCCGTAGGCATCGCCAAAGGGGCCGACATAGTCCGCGTCCACGATGTGGCCGAGATGGCCAGGGTATGCCGTATGACCGATGCCATCGTGAGGGGGCCGTGGCGGGAGAAAGAGTAGCCGCCGTGCCAACCGGGGTCTACCTCGGCATGGGGGCCAACCTGGGAGACCGCGAGGGGAATCTGGTCAGGGCCGTCGAGCTCCTGTCACAGTGGACCATGCTGGAGGACCTGTCTTCACTGTACGAGACAGACCCGGTGGGATACCTGGACCAGCCTCGCTTCCTGAATGCTGCCTGCGCTCTGACTACCACCATGCCGCCCCGGGAGTTGCTGCGCCTGGCCAAGAATATCGAATACACCCTGGGCAGGACGCCGGATTTCAAAGACGGGCCGCGGCCCCTGGACATCGACATCCTGTTCTATGGTGGCGAGGTGATAGACATGCCCGATCTTGTTATCCCCCACCCCCGCCTGGCCGAACGCGCCTTCGTGCTTGTGCCGCTGGCGGAAATCGCTCCTGACCTGGTCCACCCTGTAAGTGGCCGGACGGTGGCACAGATGCTTGAGGCGCTGCCCAGCCTGGAGGGGGTCAGGAGGTGGCGCAAGGAGGGTGGAAATGTATGAGGTATCGATCAGGAAGCATTTCGACGCGGCGCACTACCTGAGGGGTTACCAGGGGAAGTGCGAGACCATCCACGGACACCGATACGAGGTAGTGGCCACTGTGCGCGCCCGCGAGACAGATGAGATCGGACTGGCCTATGACTTCAGCGTCCTCAAGAAGCAGCTAGGCCGGATACTCGACAGGCTTGACCACAAATGCGTGAACGATGTCCCACCCTTCGATGAGATCAACGCCTCAGCGGAGAACATCGCGCGCACTATATGCCAGCAACTGCAGCCAATGCTTCAGGGTACAGGCACCCATCTGCACAGCGTGCAGGTGTTCGAATCGCCCGATAGCGCAGTCACCTACTTCCCTGACGAGGCCCAGGTCGATCAGCCCTGAAGGTCGGGAGGAAGCAGGTTGGGTATCCCGTCGGAAATCGGGTAGCTGTAGTCGCACTTGGCGCAGTAGAGCGACCCCTTGACCACCTCCTTCTCGTTTTCTTCTTCCGCCCGTAGCTCCAGGTCGCCCTTGCACACGGGACATGCCAGTATCTCCATGAGGTCTTTCTTCACGTCGCGTACCTCCCTCGCTCGACTGGTTGGCTACTAGGTTACCGCTGTCGGGCGCTCCAATCAAGGTTGACCCTGCGTGGACAGAGACCCTATGATACCTACAGTCCTGGAGGTAGCTAGCATGATCAGAGCGCTGGGTGAGAAGACACCCCGTATAGCCGATTCGGCCTTCGTCAGCGAGGCCGCCTACATAATGGGAGACGTGGTCATAGGGGAGAACAGCGCCGTCTTCCCCGGGGCGGTGATCAGGGCCGATTTCGGCCGCATCAACATAGGGTCCCGGGTCCTGGTAGAGGACAACGTTGTGCTTCACTGCGCCCCACCCGGTATGGACGTGGGCGATGACGTGACCTTCGGCCACGGGGCTGCGGTCAATCTTCGCAGGATCGGAAGCAAGGTGCTGGTGGGGATGAACTCCACGCTTCTGCACGATGCCGAGATAGGCGACCGGTGCATTATTGCCGCGGGCACAGTGGTGGGCCAGGGAATGAAGGTCCCCGACGGGTCTTTCGTGGCCGGCGTTCCCGGGAGGGTGGTCGGCGAATCCACCGACAAGCAGTTGGAGTGGGTCGAGCGCCAACCCGAGCTATTCAACTGGATGCTGGACCTCTATCGGGGGAAGGGTTTGTAGAGGCTCGGCCGAAAACTTGGGAGAGACCCACCAAGCGTCATCAAGGTTATGGCTGACTCATTTCATAGGCAAAGGCTGATCGATCCTGGAAAGGCTCTCCTACAGCCAGCCAACCTAGGAGAGCCTTTCCAGGATCGATAGCGCGCAGCATGGGCTAACGTCACTCCTGGCGGAAAGCATTTGGTTGCAGCCTGAGTCGCTGGTGGGGCTCTTCGGCCAGACTGCTAGTACTTGGAGACGTCGATCTCTTCCATCGTGCCCGTGACCACGAACACGACCCGCTCGCATATGTTGGTCACCCTGTCGGCGCTCCGCTCCAGGTTGTGGGCCACCCATATCAGGCGGGTTGCCCTGGTGATGGTCCTGGGGTCCTCCAGCATGAAGGTAATCAGCTCGCGGAACACCTGGTCATAGAGCTCGTCCACCTGGTCATCTTCTTTGCATATCTGCCTGGCGGCTGCGTCATCCCGCCGGACGAAGGCGTCCAGGCTTCTGCGCAGCATGTTCTCCGTCTTCTCCGCCATGCGCGGTAGGTCAACGAGGGGCTTAAGGGGCGGCTCATCGCCTATCATCAAGGCGATCTTGGCGATGCCTTCAGCGTGGTCTCCGATCCTCTCCAGGTCGACGATGATGTTGAGCACGGCGATGATCACCCGCAGGTCGCCGGCCATGGGCTGCTGGGTGACGATCAACTCAACGCACATCTCCTCAATGTCAAACCGTTTCTGATTGATCCTCGCATCCTCGGCCACCACTCTTTCAGCCAGCTCCAGGTCTCTTCTCTTGAGTGCCTCGACAGACCGAGTGATAGCCTTCTCCACCATGCTGCCCAGGACCAGGACTTCATCCTGGAGCTCATGCAGGTGACGATCGAAACTCTCTCGCGGATGTATCATGGGAACTGCCTCCTCTAGCCAAAGCGGCCAGTGATGTAGTCCTCCGTCCTCTTGTCGCGCGGGCGGCTGAACAACTCAGTGGTCCTGCCAAACTCAACCAAATCGCCGAGCAGCAGAAACCCGGTGTAGTCGGATACCCTGGCTGCCTGCTGCATGTTGTGAGTGACCACCACGATGGTGTAGCGCTTCTTAAGTTCTTGCATCAGTTCCTCTATCTTCAGGGTGGATTGAGGGTCGAGAGCAGAGCAGGGCTCATCCATGAGCAATACCTCGGGCTCGATGGCCAGGGCCCGGGCTATGCACAGCCTTTGCTGCTGCCCCCCGGACAGGGCTAGGCCTGACTTGTGGAGTTGGTCCTTCACCTCATCCCACAGATAGGCCCCTCGCAGGCTGCTCTCAACAGTATCCTCGATGGAAGCCTTGTGGGCCAGGCCCAGAAGCCGCGGCCCGTAAGCGACGTTGTCGAAGACCGACTTGGGGAAGGGATTCGGCTGCTGGAACACCATGCCTACTCTCTTCCTCACATCAACGACATCAACCGCCTCGCCATAGATGTTCTTTGCATCCAGAAGCACCTCACCTTCATGACGTGCTCCCGGGATTATGTCATTCATGCGGTTGAGGGTGCGAAGGAAGGTTGACTTGCCGCATCCCGACGGGCCGATGAAGGCGGTGATCTGGTTCTCCGCCATTCTCATGTCCACGTCGTTGAGGACCTGCTGCTTGCCGTAGTAGAAGCTTAGCTTCCTGGCCTCCATCTTGGCGTTCATTCTAAGTGCCTCCCGTCATCTTAGCGTGGAAACGGCGTGAGAGGAAGTTGGTGATCCCGTTTATGACGATGATGGTCACAATGAGGACTGTGGCGGTTGCCATGGCCTTCTCCGGCGCATTGCTGTCCGTAATGAGATAGTAGACGTGCATCGACAGGGAACGCCCGGAGGACATGAGAGAGGTTGGCATGTTGGCCGCACCGCCCATGGTGACGTAGAGACACGCCGTCTCCTCGATGGCCCGCCCGATGCACAGGATTACGCCTGTTACGATACCCGGAATAGCGGCCGGCAGGACCACCCGCCAGATGGTCTGCCACTTGGTGGCCCCCAGGGCCAGGGACGCCTCACGATGGCCGCGGGGTACAGCCTTCATGGCCTCCTCGGACGTGCGTATCAGGGTGGGCAGCAGCAGGCACACCAGGGTCAGCGCACCTGACATGATGGAGAAGTTGAAGTGCAGGGCGGTGACGAACAGCGCGAAGCCGAACAGACCGAAGACGATCGAGGGCACCCCGGCCAGTGTCTCCACGCCGTAGCGTATGGTGCGAGTGACCCAGGTCTCGCGGGCGTACTCGGCCATATATATGGCTGCACCTACGCCAAGTGGGGTCAGTATGGCGATAGTTATGAGCACCATGTACGCCGTAGAGACGATTACGGTGGAGATGCCCCCCTCCGCCGCCAGCCCGCCCTTGGGTGCGGTGGTGAGGAAAGACCAGGTCACGTGCGGCAGTCCCTGGGCCAGCACATAGACGACGATGGTCAGGAGTATGAGGACGGTTATGGCCCCACCACCCCAGACCACTATCATGGCCATTCGCTGGGTGGCGGCGGGAGAGAACCGGGCCCCAACCCTGTCCAGCAACTGGGACAGGAGCGACCGCGGCATGCCCAGGATAGCCTTTGCAGTCATCGCCGGCCTCCTGTGCTTGCCATCAACGCTTTCACAACGTTCATGTTCCAGCCCCCATCAGGCGCCGCCCTCCCTTGACCCTCGCTTCAGGATGAGGACCGCTATGCTGTTGATTGCCAGGATCACAATGAACAGCACGACGCCTGTGGCGAACAGGGCCTTCTCGTGGGTGCCGGCAGCATAGGTTATCTCCACGGCGATATTGCCGGTGAGCGTGCGGGCTTTGTCCAAAGGGCTCACGGGAAACTGGATCGCGTTGCCGATGACCATGATCATGGCCATGGTCTCGCCGATAGCCCTGCCCATGCCCAGGATCACCGCGGCAACAATGCCGGAGCGGGCGGCGGGCAGGGTCACCCGCCAGGTCGTCTGCCACCGGGTAGCCCCCAGGGCCAAGGATCCCTCTTTGTACGTCTTGGGCACTGCCCTGATGGCGTCTTCGCTGATGCTGATGATCGTGGGAAGGCACATAGCCGTCAGCACCAGTGCCGCCGCGAATACGCTGAAACCGGACCCACCGATATGGCGTATCTGGGGTACCAGGAGCACCATTCCCACCAGGCCGTAGACCACTGATGGGATGCCTACCAGCAGCTCAACCGCCGGCCTGAGGACCTCACGCACCCTGTAGGGGGCTACTTCAGCCAGGAGAATGGCACAGGCTATACCCAGTGGCACAGCCATGAGCACGGCCAGGAAGGTGACATAGACAGAGCCCACGATCATGGGCAGGATGCCGTACTCCTCCCGGCCGGGGCGCCACGTGGTACCGAATATGAAATCCAGCAGGCCTATCTCTTTGAAGGCAGGGAGCGCCTCTTTGAGGGTGAACACGAAGATGGCCAGGAGTATGACAAAGGAAACCGTGGCACAGGCAAATACCACGGTCTTGGAGCTGCGGTCAATGAGGTATCTCGATATCACGCGTTTCTTGCTCCGATTTCTCGCGCCGAGGTTGGGATGAGCTCAACGGCCATCCCAACCTCGACCTGTTGGCGATCGCGATCGATCGTGATGGAGCCCTAGCTGACGGGTATGTAGCCTTCTGCCTCGGCTATAGCCTGTCCCTCAGAGCTTTTGGCGAAGTCGATGAATGCCTTGACCACGCCCGTGGGTTCTCCCTTCGTCAGGAAGTAGAGAGGCCGGACGATGGGGTACGTGCCGGCGGCGGCATTCTGTTCCGTCCCCGCGACACCGTCGATGTCCAGAGCCACCACAGAGTCGTTCAGGTAGCCGAAAGACAGGAACCCGATAGCGTTCGGATCGCCCGAGACGGCTGTCCGGACATTGCCATTTGACGGAAGTAGGGTAGCGCTGGCGGTAATGGGGACATCGTCCATGACCAGTTCCTCGAAGGCTGCCCTGGTGCCGGAGCCCTCTTCCCTGGCTATCACTTCGATGCTGGCGCTGGCCCCGCTGACGTCCTGCCAGTTGTTGATGTTGCCGGCATAGATGTCCTTCACCTGGGCAGTGGTCAGGCCGGTGACCGCGGTGTTGGACGGGTGGACCACGATGGCGATGCCATCGCGGCACAGGAGGTGCGTCACCAGGCCCTGCCCCTCCTCAGAGGCTTTGAGTTCCCTGGAAGCAGCGCCGATGTCCACCGTGCCATTGACAGCGGACTTGACGCCGGTGCTGGAACCACCGCCCTGGATGGTGATGGTCACTTTGGGGAACTGCACCTTGAACGCCTCCGCCAGCTTCTCCGCCAGCGGCTGTACTGTGGTTGAACCAGCCTCGGTGATCGTTCCCGAAAGCTCACCGTTGCCATCGCCGCCGTTGCCATCGCCGCAGCCGACAACGCCCATAGACGCTACCAGGCCGGCGATGATGATCAGCAGCAGCCAGTTCCTCTTGGGTTTAAGACTCATTCTTCCTCCATATCAGTTCTGCCGTTCTTGTATGTAATCCGCCTTGCCGGGCCCGCACACGTCCCTCTGCCGACGCCATTGTCCGGTGGTCTCACTCCGGTTGCCTCGGCGCACCCCTTGCTGCACTGCTGTGTAGCTGCATTCGGGGTTATGTTTGGCCAAGGGGACTGCCTTCGTTTATCAGGCTGCAGCCTTACCTCGGCCTGGGGCGGTTGTCTGTGGGGGTGCAAGCGGAGAGTCTTCACTGAGACGAGGATATCAGGGGCAGTTTATGGCCTGTTTAAGCCCTGGTTAAGAAAGTGTTAAGGACGACCGCCCTGCAGGGATACGTCGCTGCCGACGGCTGGTAGCCAACGAGGGTACTCCCGTGGATATCGGGGCCGAAGTTGGTCGTCCCGGGGCGGTCGGCGACGTGCACATCAATATCGCCGGGCCCAAGCGCGCCAGAGGACTTCGCGTTGTTCGCCCATGCCTCAGACTCTCGTAGCCAAATGTCTCATTGTCAAAGATGCTAGCATGCCTGACTGTCTTGGCAAGAGCCGCCGGCCCCTTCTTGACGGTATGATCCCTACGGAATACCATAGGCCCGAGGCGCTGTCATGGACCAAGAAGGCTTGGCCACAGTGCGTAGAGATCCATAGACGCTGCAACACGCCAGGCTCCTCTTGCGCCAGGGGAGGCTGAAGGGCATCAAGTTGGGGCGCGATTGGATGGTTCCCATGGATTGGTTGGCTGACTATGATGTACACAAGGCAACCATACCCCGGTTGCCGTTCGGGCTCAAGACGTCTCAACGCCGCTGGTGAATCCTTGGACGAAGATCATGGATGAGCGCGACATAAGCACAGCGGTTGAATTGGGGCAATTTCGTCATCGAGCCGACCCTAGTACGCCAGATGCGGACTTGAGTGAGAAACCCACGAAGATACGCATTCCTCACGAGCGCACTTGCTCCTGTCCTTCGAATCGCATCAGTTGCGTTGATGCGAAAACCTGGATGAAGTGTCAGCTAGGAGTATGGCAGTTCTACTACGAAGCTCGCCACATCAGAAAAAAGGACGTTCACCCTGCCATGTTCCCAATCGCCCTTGCCAGGCGTTGGATTGACCTGCTCTCTCACGAAGGCGAGCTCGTCCTTGACCCCTTTGTGGGGACGGGAACCACGCTGGTTGCAGCCAGGGACGCCCGCCGTAACGCTGTGGGATTTGACCTCCATCCAGGGTACATCCACTTGGCTGGGGAACGGCTTAGCCAACGTAGCTTGTTTGATGGAACGGTGCAGATCGCGATCCACGAGGATGCTCGGCGGATCGCCGAGCACCTGGGTCCCGAGACAGTCAGCTTGATTGTCACGTCTCCGCCGTATGCCAATCTCTTGAACCGGCCGCGGAAGAACAAGAGTCGTCGTAGTGATCAAAGACGCAATTCACAGTACCTCAAAGTGGAACAGTACTCGACGGACCCACGAGACCTCGGTATCATGGCCCTGGACGAATACGCAGCCGCGATGGCAGGCATATTCGCCGGCCTGCTCCCTCTCCTCAGACCGGGCGCACACTGTATCATCGATGTTCCGGACATGTGGTGGGAGGATAGTCGCATGACTATTCATGTCGCGCTGATCGAGGCTCTTCGCCACGTGGGCTATGAGTTCCGGAACACCGTAATATGGGACAGGACCAACATAGTCAATCGGGTAGGGATATTTGGATGGCCAAACAACTACATCACGATGGGTACAACTTTCGAGTATCTGCTTGATTTTCGGAGGCCTCTAGTTGGATAGGGATGACCTGAAGGGGACAATGAAAATCCTCATGAGGCGAGTGAGGGTGGTCTGGGACCACGTCAAGCGGCAGAAGTACGGCGAGGAGCCGCTGGTGCTGGGATACACACAATGGGCTACTGAAAGGCTCCCTCAGTTGGAGAGTTTCTGGCAATAGTGACGCTGATTCCTCGAGATAAAGCGCTGCCCCTGTTGAAGCTTCCGCCTCTGATCCTCGTCCATCCCCTGCCGCCACTCTTCATACACCCGCGCCAAGTCGCCTCCATACAATCATCTCCAGCGGGCAGGGTGGACCGAATGAAGAAGCAGCGCATCACGACCTGGCCCGAGTGCATGGGCCCCGGGTGGTCCGAGGGGTGGGGTGGCGGCGTACCCGGAGCGCGGAGGTGAATCCGGTGGGGAGGCATTAGCCCATCTTCACCACATCGGCGTGAAAAAGGGGTGAAACTGATCCTGACCTAGACATAACTCACCAGAGTATGGGCACTACATATTTTGTCAGGTGGCCAATCTTCAGGAACAGGGACGACACAACAGGTGGAGTCCCGAATAGACATAGAGACAGTATAGCACATCGCCTACGACAGGTCAAGTTGACCATAATGTGGTGTAGGTCACTACATCAACGCCCTCAGGCACAAACCAGCGCCTACGATGCAAACTTTTGTGCCTGGAAAACCGGTCGAATTTTCTGTCTTATACGATGACGTGGTGAAGATGGGTTAGGCGCTACCGCGACTTGCCCCAGGGGGCTGGGGCTAGCCAACTAGGGTTTTGGTCTGCCCTCACATCATCGGTCGTACTGAGAACGGGGGCATCTCAACCGCACACGGGCGGTTTCTGGAACTTATGGCACCCCTGGCATCCTCAAACGCCCATTGATTACGGCATGCCCAGCAGCTGCTTCACTGAGGACTTGACCTTGGCTAATTCATTGTCTCTCAATGAGACAAACTGGGACTCGGTGAGGGTGGGCATTCCAAATGGATGGAAGCCATATAGCGCGTCTTCGGAGCGGCTTTTCAGCTCATTATACGCACTGAGGAGTGCCTGGAGTTCTGGTCGCTGGAACTCACGACCTCGAATAGAGTGAGTCCGGGGGTTAATATTGAGCGTTGCAAGATATGCGTCAACATAATGCAGAGCGCAGTAGAAAAGTCCAGCGATGGCCCAATCTACGAATGACGATGCTGTGCTCTGATAGAATCTCTCATTGTGCTCAGCTTTGTCGAGATGGTCATCCTTGGTTGGCATAAGGCAAAGTACCCTCTGGTATTCTGCTCAAACCCCACCCCAGCTTGTTTGAATTGAGGACGACAAGATCATTGACCAGCTCAGGCTGTATTTGCGAAAGCGGAGCGCTGTGGAAGGTGATTGCATATGCACCTGAGCTATTGCTTGGGAGTTCAGTGAAAACGCACCGAAAGTCATCGTTGGAGGAGACCTCGGTGCCGTCGTACAACACTAGCCCTTCGATACCAGATAACATTGTCCTATTTGCTTTCGGGTAGTCCTTCATATCCACCAAACGAAAGTCAAAAGGCTGATTGGGGAAGTGCAGCAGTATCCTCTTGTGCATCTCGTGTACACGGTACCGAACCATGCGATCGCCTGACTCGATGATCGTAGTGATCGATATGACGTTGGACTCATCGACATTGGCGACCATCGCTAAGACCTCGGACAATGCTTCTGACCGGAGAACGAAATGCCTCACGGTACGTAGGCTTTCATGGAGCTCAACCGAGCTCGCAGCTCTTTGCGGAACCGCAAATACGCCCCAATGCTGCCGCAAAGGTACCATCGCAACTTGCCTTGCCCAAGCCTCGTATGCTTCTAGCACACGTCTCTTGCGTTCCTGCGATGTAGAGGCATCTTCAGTAGATTTGGCCGTCAGATAGTCAACAAACATATTTAGACTGAACCACGCTCCTTGAATTTGGGGGTAAGGGTCTCAACCTACGTAAGCATCTTCTCAACAGACTGAATGAATTCGGCGTATTCCTGGTCGAATGACGCTTGTAGTTCGGCTCCAGCGGGGAGCACTCCAGCAATCTCCGTGTGGACATTAATGTGTGCGTAGAAAGTAGAGGCATCTAGAACGTCGCCTCGTGGTTCCAGATACAGGTAACACAGCGCTCTTCCCTTATGGTAGAAGAATCTGATGCCTGCCCCAATGATATCAAGACCTGCCAACGACTTGATGGTCTGGACATTCATGAACCGGTCCGCGATTACCTTAGCTGGTAATTGCCCACTGTCAAACGAGAAGGCGACATCGAAGTTCCATCCATAAGCTCGATACGTCACGTCGGCTACTTCCGCCATATGCGTGGCCAAACCCGTGACTATTTCAGCAAATCTGGGGGTTCCTGGCTGCACACCGCTGTGATCTTGGATCTGTATGCGCCCTTGCCCAATGGTTATCTCAACCTGATCCCGAAGGCTCGTGATCCTTGTGATATTCATGGGAGCAGGCAATGGTACTATCTCCGGATCTTTGATCAATTGTCCCAGGGTTCCAAGGCCAATCTTCGGCTGAAAGTCGCCACTTGGCAATATGACTATGCTCGTGTGCAGTTTTTCGATTCTCTCCAAGGCCATCCCTGACTCCTTTTGAATACGCCACTAGAACGTCGACCACACGCATTACATAGGATATTCTCGACCGCTATAGCGTAGCACATTGACAGTCCGTTGGCAACCCCTCGACGACTTCCCCAGCGGTGAAGAGCGAAGGTTGATAGAGGGTGGATTGGGGTAGGGGGATGGGGGTAGGGGATGATGGGGGGGGG
>Ga0180432_10002239_pt1 | contig 29193 bp, 21 predicted proteins | sample SS_ome_10_FD_132414 | JGI IMG/M metagenome (GOLD analysis project Ga0180432, IMG submission 132414) | Hypersaline lake sediment archaeal communities from the Salton Sea, California, USA - SS_1_MS_2 metaG | ecosystem: Environmental > Aquatic > Non-marine Saline and Alkaline > Hypersaline >...
AATTGTAGCATATTAATAACCCTAGCCCTAACGTCGCCAATTGTAGCATATTAATAACCCTAGCCCTAACGTCGCCAATTGTAGCATATTAATAACCCTAGCCCTAACGTCGCCAATTGTAGCGTAGTACAACCGAGTGAAGGTTAGGAACAATTTATTATTGATATGTTATACATCACCCGTATAGTTGTACCGTTATTATACTTTATCTTTAACTATTTATGGACGATACTTTAATTTTAAACTTCAATTTTCGTTCATTTTGTTGTAATAACCGACATTCATAATTTTTCTAGAGTGATGGTTTATTTAATTTATAATGGTCATTCACGGGCAGGATTCCACAACATTTTGTAATTTGGCATAGTCCACGCGTTTTCATCCATCAATCTTGACACTCGTATATTTTGAGCCACGTTTCCGAACATCTGAGTAGCAGAATCTAAAATATCTGTAGAAGAATAGGGCAAGGCGATAGGTGTAGACGCTTCAGGGATTGGACCGTACAGCGGTTTTTCCTCATCGCTATCATCTATTACTTCTATTTTAGGGGCCGGTCCTTCCGAATCAGTTACTTTCCTTCTCCTCATGGTTGAACTTTCTTCTATATCCGGATAATATACAGATGCGAGGATAGAATCTGGTTCTTGTGCATATTGACCCTCGTTCCCAAAGTCTACACGGTAAGGTGTGATAAGACCAGAATCTTCATCAGGGTCGTCATCTTCGTACATTCCTTCAACGGTGCTCGCGGATAAAAATAATGCAATGCAATCATATATACGTCTAAATGGCCAAAGGACGAAGAATAATAGAAATGAAACAATTCCTCTCAAGAATCCAGACGTTAACAACCCCGTCAATATTCCAGCGATAGCGGTAAAGACAAAAATACCGACCCAGAATGTAGCACTATTGAATAGCCAACATGTAAATTCACCCGATTCTGGAGAACCGATGGGGTCGGCTTCCGTTGCATTATCAAATTGGATGAATGTAAGCAACCAAGTTGTCAAAGGTTCCAACACGAAAACCTTATTTCCGATATTTTGTAGACCCGGTATGATATAATCGGAGACGGTTGTGGTGATCAATACCGTTCCGAAATTCAAAGCTATTAATAATAGAAAGAAGAATACCACGTATGAGTATCTCTGCAAAGCAAATGCAATTCCGATGAGAAGTAATCCAGCAGCTAAAAGCACGGTTTCGGAAAAGAAGGGTTTGTATCCTCTTACGATAGTACGAGTGACGAATCTGAAAGAAATATATGTGTTGTATAGGGTGTCGACCAGCCAGTCGAAAATGCTTGGATCTTGATACCACACGATATTGTCTGTTCGGTAACCAAAATCATGCTGACAATCTTTCTCAAAGGGTTCACTAAGGTTAACAGGAGGTAGTTCAAAATCACACGGTAATCTAGGCCAACATAAACACGTCCCAGAGTTTCCAGGACAGTTTTGGTCAAAGTCGCCATCCAAACTCCAAAAAAATGAAGTATATTGTGCCGTTCTTGGTTGACATCGACAAGGGGCACGTCCAGGACAATCGGTTTCATCAGTACAGGGAGTCAATGGATTGCAATCCAGTATGGCAAAGAAGTAGTTCCAAGGTTCTAAAACAGGTACACCGTCAGAGTCCAATTCAATTTCAGGAGGACAATATGTAAGCACGGTTACTATTGGACCGATGGTGCTCAATGCTTGTTGTAGTATAATTCCAACGGGCCCTCCTATGATTGCAGCAAGAAATCCGAATATATTTGCAATGGCGGACAGGGTAAGCGGTATGATTTTGCATAAAACGAAACGCAAAATTACCGTCGCAACGTATAATATGATTTCTAATATGGAAAACCCTACGTTTACCCCAAGTTCTTCTAAATTAGCCGGTGAAAAGGTGGGCTTTAAGCCTTCCTTATATATATCAGCAAAGAATTCCAAATAAGGATTCAAGGCGATACGGCCTGCTACACGAAATTGCGGTGCAGAAAAAATCGGAACAATAGCCGCAACAAGCCATCTCCACTGTTTGATTAACGGTAAAAGTGCAGAAAATACCGGTGCAAGTGCTGCCAATTGAGGTAATCTAGAAAGGTCTCGGATTCCGAGTTGGATATTGGTAGAAGTATCAATACGCGTTTGTGTTCTGAGACCAACGAGGTGCGCCACGCCGCCCAATCTAGTTGATTTTAAAAACATTTTTTCACCCTCTTCGGGACTTGCATATCCTCTTTCTCTGTTTTCAATGTCCTTGCAGATCCTTTGTATTTCAGGATCTATCGCCCTTTCGTCTGGATCCACCGTATGAAATAGTGAAGAAAACCATTCACTTAATTTACGTGTAGACCAACTCTCGTTTTCCTTGAATCTTATCATATTGTTTGTCATATAATATTGAGCTGCAATTTCTGCAGTTATATTTGCATACGGATCCTCAGGAAGCTTGAGTTTAGGGTCTAGTCGTGCCAAATCTTCCCCCATGTAATTAGCTAATCTTCTCTGAAAATCGTAGGATGTTTTTCTTTCTAATAGAGAAGTTTCTTGTTTTCGTGCTTTTGCTTGTCTCCATAGATGGAATTGTCTATATGAACTCGTTGTAAGTGCTACTCTGAGTCTCGCTTTTACCGCATCCAATTCAACCTTGGGAATATTTCCGTTCCTTTCTCTGGTAGTAACTGTATAATTTACAGGCGGAATCAACTCATTTCTATCTGCAGCAATAAGCGATGTATCAGGCAATGATGTTCCATGTTCAGCTTCATCAGCACTTGCTTCAGATTCCCATGATCTGGGAAAAGATTTCGGCGATAATGGAGAATCATCAGTAAAAGATGAAAAATCAAAAGCCGCCAGATTTGGTATGAAATCTTTTGGCGTAGACCGTGTCAGATTTTGCTCCGTATATAACGTTTCCATATTGTTGTGAAAATTTCTCACTTCCTTATCTAAAGCTTCTCGAACCGGTCGAACATGTCTAAAAGCAGCTTCTTCATATGCTCCTCCATATGAATTAAATTGTTCTTCAAGATCTTTTATGCGCTCTGGAACTAAAAGGCGCCGTGTTATCGTTTTCAACATCACCTCGGTTTCGACAACCACAGGCGGCCTATTCCAACGCGGAATACGTTCTTCAACATAATCCCTGAAAAATCCAGACCATAATCTTCCCATATCATAAATTGTCACATCCGCACGAACATCTTTCATCAAAAACACCGCTATATCATCATACGAAGGCATGTCAAAATCAAACGATTGTGCATTCCAATTAACACTAGACACAATATCCATCGTATCTATCATCAAAATATAACTTGCCCGCATCGCCAACTGCCCATCCGTCAATTCTATATGAGTCTCGTTCTGACCTTCAACAGGGTTCTGGGCAGAGGTGCGGACGTATCGTTCGGTTTCGATTTCGTGCATGTTTGCGTAACGTCTCAGCCAATGCATGTCCATAAATTTCGCTTTATGGGGGAAATCTTGGTTCTTTTGCTGAAAAGCTATAATGTTTTCCAATCGAATGGACCTAGTGTTGCCATACTTTGCTAGTTTCGCATCCATAATATCAAAAAGACGACTTCCGTATATAGTAATAATATTTCCAAATTGCCTGACGATTCCTGGTGGATTTGTGAGCATATCATATGCACGAGAAGCCATCTTTTTCATCGGTGCTCCTATAAATGAATTTTTCAAATACTCGTATGGTTCGTTGTCTGGATCTCGGGAATAAGTCGGCGAATCGGAAGGGTAAGACTTTCCATATCTAGCAATAAACCATCCTGAAATTTCAGGATGGCCTTTCACCACATTACGAGCAACGTTTTTGAGCCATTCCGGATAAGTCTTTTCTTTGAGTACTCGCTCGGTTTCGTCTATAGCTTTTTGATGTTTCTCGGTTTTAACCTCAACGTTCACTTTTCTTCCATACATCAATCGTTTGGCTTCTTTCTTCAAATACGCGCTTTGCCGTGTAGTCCGGTCCATGTGTGTTGCTGCCCATTGTTCCGCCTCGCTAGGTACATACCCGCTTCCGCCAACATCTGTTTCTTCCTCAAGATTGTCGAAACTGTTGAAATCTGGTGCATACCCGGTACCTCCTTCCATCATCGAACGTTTTTCTTTCACCGAATTCGGTTCTGGTACGTTCCATCTACCAAAGGGAAGGGTAGGGTCTATATCAATCGGTGTATCATCCGGAAATATATCTACTGTTGCTTGCAAACATTGAGTGAAAAAATTTTCAAAGAAACCGGTAAATGAACTCGGAAGTGAAGGGTTGCTAGACAAAGGATCTTGATCCCAGCCATCCATTACACAACAAAATCCAATACAACATGGTAAAGTGGTCGCCAAATCCTCCCAAGACGAAGCAGGGACATATTGAAAATTGGGCAAGTCATCAAAAATAGGAATCCCGCCAATCACCTGTTCGCAGGTGCAATCAAAAATAGATACAAAGAAAGCCTCCTCGTTTTCAAAATCAATACATGGTATGTCCAAAAGTAACGCATACAGTTCATCGAAAAACTGCCAGAAAAAGAAACTCGGATTTCCGTCTGCCAAAATATTTTCAACTTGTGTAATCAAATCCTCGTATGTCGCAGAAAACACCCTCCCAATCCAGTCAATACAGAATAAAATAATATATAAGAAATTCTCAATCAGTCCATCAATATCTCCGCAAATGAATCCAAAAATCACTGTATTGAATCCATTCGGACCGTCAGAAAACAAATCATATATTATAGAAAGACCAGGTATCCCCCTCGTTTGCTTGTTTTTCCACCGTTTGAACGAATGAAATGTTGCCTTTTTCCATATACTGTCTTCGTCTGCCCATGTCGAAAATCGTTGTACATTTCGATTGTTACTAGACAATTCTTCACCAACGAGTTCCATTGCTGCACGTTCAAAATCCATTCTTGCTTGATATACGCTATTGTTATGTACAAATTGACGATTCATGTACATTAACGTTTGAAGAGACGGCAAATCTCTCTTATCCGGTGGCCAAAACAAATCGGTGTCCGCGACATAATCTTCTGGACTTAAACTTGTCCATCCTCCATAGAATGGTCCGGTACACACACCTTCTCCAACAGCAAGAAAATCAATAACATCTTGCGCGATTTCAAGTGCTTCCGGTGCAGAAAATCCGAGTTCGGTTTGACAGAAAACATCAATTTCTGCTAATAAGTCGTTCACTATGAAACTTCTTATCTGACAACATACAATTCGTATTAACATAAATGAATAGTCCCAAAATCTTTCCCAAATTTGACATAATGGGTATAAACAGTGGAAAAAATCATTCAATGATGGTAATTGAATTCCGTTGTAAATACTATCAACACATTCCAAAACCGTTTCGACAACTTCGATAAAAATCACTTGGGATTCTTGGAATGGCAAAGTCAATAATCCCATTCCTAGAAATAACACAGGAATAAACTTAAGAGTAAAAAAAAAATTTCCAAGTGCTCTAACGCTCAACGCTATCCATAGGGGTAATGAAACAAGAAAAATTGCTATCACCCATAATGGCGGTATAATAAATCTCCATATCGTATTCACCGTTTGCAGTGAAAATTCAAACTCTCTGAAAAATGCATAACTTTGTATGGTTTTTTTAGCATTGAGTTTAGCCATCACACCAATCGATATCGATTTCCTTTATAAATGCTATATTCTATCCAACCCCCCCGTCGTACTGTTTTTGATTCAGAATGTATTAAATTTGGGTACTTATATTAATATAACACTGTATACCAATCTTTTATTTGTACCATGTAATATTTTTAACATAATTTTTATATTTGTCCTTTTTCCAAAAACTCTGAAAGTCTAAAACTCTGAAACTCTGAAACTCTGAAATGCTGAAAGTCTGAAATGAAAAAGTGCTTTTATTTACGTTTAAAACCAACTCTATTTTTTTAAATACTAACACAACATCAAGATCAAGTTCGAATCAAAAATTATCACCATAACTATTTTCAAATTCCCTGAAATCATATAAACATATTGGAACTACGACAATCAAAACAATTCAATAATATGAAAAATTACCAAAATAAACCCGTGCGACGCGGAACGCCTTCCGCTAGATATCGAGAAATGCATCCGTTCCCTACTACCAAAACAGAATTCGGAACACCCGCTTTCTTTTCTGAAAATGGAATGTGGCAATTGCGAGTTGCCGATGGCGCAATTAAAAAACGAATGGTCGACCGTGGAATCATACAGAATGGCAACTGGGGAACCAACCCTCTAGAAGCCCCTTCTGGTAAAGCCGGAACTCAATTGATGTTCTGGCGTATCCCAAGACGTACCAATGTATCTGTCAGTGGAACATCCATTCATTCCAATCCCGGAAAAAATTCTTCTTATTCCAAAAAAAGAGACTCTCGAAAAAAAGTACCCCCCATACCGGGATCTATCATACGTTTCGTTCACGCAGCCACTGGAACTGTTTACCAAGCACAAATATCAAAACGTAGCGGATCCACCTATCAACTATCCAACTCCGGTTCTATTCTAATACGGAATCCAATTCCCGTAGGCCAAATCAATGACGCTTTCGTAAAATCCATGGAAGCTCACGCTACCAAAGACATGATTCGAAAAATGCACAGTCTAGAAAAAAAAAGTCGCCGTACATAATTTCATTACTTTTAAATAAATGTATTTATTCACCATACGAATGAAATAATAAATAATTTTCATTTATCAATAATTCGTCGGTATTCCTCCATACATGCCTTCAGACATCGACATCGTATTTGTATATACGTATTCACTTTGTACCACAGCTTCTTGTTGTGGTAAAAACTGTCTTTCCGTGTTTTGTTTTTCAAATGTTCTACTATCCATTCCACCTTCAATATCCCTGAGGTCTGGTGTTTTTGTCGTCTCTGTTTTCAAGTTCGAATTCTTTGAAGAAAACGTATAAAAAATGCTCATTATCAAAGGATGATTTCCGGTAAAAAAAGAAATCACTATAACCACCCCTATAAGTACGATGGCTAATCCCGGAATCATAGACACCAAAAAAATCACAGACGCCGATGGTAAGCCTCCATCATAATCACCGTCATTACTTTTTCCATTTGAACCCAACGATCTCTTTCTAATCATGCTATCTTTACGAACCAACGAATTCCTTTTTCTACATCTTGTATACGTGTTTTCCCCCAGCACTGATAAACGTGCCATCTTTCTAAATACCTTTGAATTCGACGCCAAACGGAAAAATAACGTATTTTTGTTTCCAGGAATCGATACCTCATCACACTCTTTCTTAATCATATCTTCATATTCATTTCCATCATTATCTTCGTTTTGTTTCATATTGTAGAAAACGTTAGGCGGTGTCCTAGTAGATAACTCTTCAGAAATAACATTTCTTAAGCGTAACACAAGTTCCATCTCTTGTGTCCTCAGTTTCTCCGTTTCAAGGTAATCAATAACATACCCCGTCACCGAAACAATACAAATCCAAATCAAACATACACGTTTCATACGTCGTTTGCAACGACCACCCTTCCCCCTCCTTTGGTGTCGTTATTATGGGTTTGTTTATAATAAAATTTAAAGTAATATCAGTGCCGGGTCTTCTTTCCTTAAACTCATATTATATTAGTATTCGTAACTTTAATCAAAAAAGGTAGATACTTTTTAATTGTAATTCCTTTAAATAAAACAAGGAAAGAATTTGTTGAATAAACAATAGATAACGAGTTCCCTCATATTGATTCATATTCAAAATCCGTGATGAATCCTCTTAAAATGTTTTCTGAATGGGATGAAAACGTTCTTATAAACTATATATTAGACTTAGACGAGGGTCGATGGACAACGACAACAAACGCTGCGACAGTATTAAAACAGTTAACTTTCCATGTGTTACTAGGGGAAATTGAGGATTATTTTAAAATATTATATGGGATAAATACGAATACTTACGACCCTTCTCTTCGGAAATATATTTTTGACAATGAACACTTCAAGAAGTCCGTACAATATCATTTTAAGGGAATCGACAATTTGGTCGAGAATTATTACGAAACGATTACACATAGGGTCAGAATATATGACCCGGAAAATTGGATGACCAAAACACAACTTATAGTGCTTATCGAACAGTTTAGACCATTACTTTTTAGATATAAAAAGATTTATGAAGCGAACCAAGACTATTTTCTACCGTATAAGGAATTTTATCCGAGGCATGACCCGGACCGATTTATTGCAGTATATGCATTCACGAAAATCGTTCATTTCAATTTAAACAGCGATGATTTAAACAGTTTTTTCACACGTTTACCACGCGACCGATTTATTATACTCAGGATGGGCAATGATGGAATTTTAAAACTAAGTGCGAAGAACTTGTCAACTCAAGAAAAATTAATCCATCACAAAAATTTAAAAACTATAAACATCATGTCGATCCTTCACTATTTTCAAAAAGATGAATTTCCGGATAACTCACGTGAAAACCCCGTAGCATTGATCGGCGCTCCTGGATATACGGATATAGATAGAATGTATACAAAAAGCTCATCATGGCGGGTATCTGAAGTTCTTCAAGTTTTACGCGATCACAAAGGATTCAAAGATTTTTTTTTCTTCGTAAACCAAATGATAAAGACAGATAATCCTGGAGAATTGAAGGGAAAGACTTTTTTGGTAATGATTGACGGGGAACCGCATATTTTCAACATTATTTAATATCTAGAATGTAGAAATATAGAGGATTTGTTATGAATGGATAGGAATAAATAAATCTAAACAATTATATGTTTTTATATATTAACGGTTTGATTTGAATATAGTTAAACGAGGACAGACATGCGGGCAAATACGCGTGTGCGTCCGTCCAGGGTTGGGATGACGATTCCCTGGCTTGTATTTACAGCGGCTGTAGTGACAGGCATTTTACTGATTACGATTGCTACATTGATTTTATCTGGAATTTTGGTACATTGGATGAAAGATTCTCATTATACAACGAATGCACATTGTGATGACGGAAATGTGTGTACGAGAGATTTAGAATTGGAAGGAGGGTGTGATTACAAACCGCGACCGAATGGATACCATTGCAATTCGCAATGTTTTTATCCTGAACCAGCTGAATCTTCTTACGATGATCATAGATGCGAATATCAAGAATATAATCTTTTGCAAGCTTTTGGACCACAATCAGTATGCACTGGTACGCTTTGTAAGGGTGATTGTGAGTTGACTACAGATTGTCCGGATATTTCATTTGCTGAAGATGTAGGAGGAACGTCGTTTAAAGACTGTGATTCTAATGCGTGTTATTATACGCTTAACGTGACTGATTTGAACAATGACATTAATGTACCTTGTGATCGCAATAGTCCTGCATATGTACAAGTATGTTTGGCCAAGTTGAATGTGTCTGATCCAATTGTGGAGGACGATTGTCTTGTAACAGAACCAGTTTGTAGCACGAACGGACCACTTTCATCGAACATTGTTGCGTGTTATTACTTTTTTAGATGTGCGAGGCCTACAGACAATGTGATATTATTACGTAGTGTTGAAGAAGAAGAACGCACCATTTCAAAAAAAGAGGAAGACGCTACTGAAAAGGTAGATGAGGTCAAGAATGTCGAGGTTAAAACAGAAAAGAAAAGAAATGAGAATTCGTACGAGGATTTGGCAAATCTTGTTGAAGGGCACAAATTATCGAATCCTAAAATGTCTACATTGAGAGGACGGAAAAAATTATGGGATAAGACTGCATGATTATTATAGTTAAATAAAATAGTTTAATGATCATTGGAGATGGGGGTGTTGGGTTCATGAGAGTTAGGTGCAACGACAATAAGATAGTATTAAGCTATTTTTTGGGACTACGAAGAAAGTTATAGAGGAGGCAACAGATTCAGAAAAGAAAAACAACGAAAGTGCATATATTGGTTTTTTCAGTAAGAGAACATGGGAGAATCTATAAGTCGTATGGCATTTCAATGTTTCACGGGAACGGGTGATTTTTCGTTGAAAACATCACGTCAAAGTTTGGCGGTGGGTTCTAGTGAAAGTGCAAATACAGAACAACTGAGGTTACAACAACAAGGAGAACATCTACGTCTTGCTATATCGAAGGCACAGCTTGCTCTCGGGAATAAGCTTATAGAATATGAAAAAAGTTCTGTGTTGATTCGTAATAAGGCTAAAGATGTATTACGGGATGGAGGGGTTTCAAGCAAAAGAGCAGCCGCTAGGTATTTGAGGAGACATAAAAACATTGAGAATCATTTGGGGTTTTTGAACAAATTAGATTGTAATCTCGAATCTTTATCTTTTCGCATCGAAGCTGCGCGGACCACAGCAGATTATGGGGTTGTTTTGAAAGATGTGACTTCGTATATCAGGGCAGAGACGGCTACAGATGCTTTTAATGAAGAAAGTACTCAAGAGAAAGTAGATGAAATTATTCATATGGATTCTGTGGTCAAAGATGTTAATGCTGCTTTAGAGGAGCTCACAACAACAATGGGAATGGATGATTCTTCGGCATTTTCAGACCCCGACGGATCGTTGGAAGCGGAAATGCGGGCTTTAATGCAGGAAATACGTGAAGAAGATTCAGAGTCTCATAAAATGGGTAACCCACCACCGGGTGGTGGTGGTGGAGGAACACCAATAATGTATGAAGAATCATTACCTACCATTGTACATTCATCAACAATAACTCCACGTTATACTACACCACCACTTTCTCAATATACTGATATGAAGATGTGTATGCCAAATGTTCCCGAAGAAACACCTTCAGATATCGGTTCAAAAGATATTACTAAAAATCTTGTAGAAGAAAAAAAAGGAGTGTAACATTCATCATCAAAAAATAAACGGGCAAATGAATCGTAAAATAGTTTTGTCCATTTAACAATTATGATGTGTTGGGAGTGAACTTTACGGTGATCATTATTTATCGTTGCCAAGTTGGACGGATTTGGTAGGTCTGAACGAGATTGAGTTGATTTTTTTTATAATTTTGTATGCAGTAGCTCTTTGCTAGTGATAGATTGTTTTCATTTTTCATTCTTCAAAATTTTGGGAGGAAACGGAAAAGAGTTTATGATGAATGACGGCATCAAACGCAAGTTTGTGCATTTGTTTCCAAAAATGAACGAAGATGATATTCCTAAACCAGCGCCTGGGAAATCATATGAAGAGACTATGGCTGAATATCATGCTAATCGTGGGAACCGGAAGACGCATTCAATGGCAGAATGGAATTCTGTTTTAAAAAAACCGCATAATCCGACTGGTATGGAAGGGTTGTTTTGCGTAAATCTACCGACCAGGGAAACTACCGTACTTGGAAAGAAGAAAAAGTTGGTTACTGGATCGGAAGTTTTACTCGAAGAGGACCCGCTTCCCCCGCCGGCACCCGTAAAATTACATGATGAAAATAGTTTATGGGACGTGTACTCCACAATGCTACACGACGACGGATTGGATTATGTTATGACGATGGTCTTATCACAAGCAATGAAAACTCGCAGACTTCTCCAAAAAGATACAGGACGAGAGTTTAGACCAATTGCATACGTATCGACTCTTGTGGTGTCAAAGTATATATATGAATACCGAAAAAAATACTTCAAAGAACCATATTATGTGGAGAAGAAGAAATTATGGTTCGAAGAAGATAAAAACGAACGCGCTGCATATGCACAGAAAGTACTTAAAGGTATGGGAATTGTGCGTTTCCGACCTTTGAAAAAGGATGAAAAAAAAGACGACAAACACAAATACGTGACCAACCAGAAAGGTCAAGAATGTGTTGTTGAGTACCCAAACTATGATTCGTTGGCGTTTCCAATTTATTGTCAAGGGAATCCAGGACATTGGAGTCTTTTGGTGGTATACTGTGGTGCTGCTACGACGGATCCGAAAATTTGGAGAAACGATGAAAAAAGCGGATTTCCTGTGCGTTCACATACTGCATTTTCGTGTTCGAACAAGGAAGAATTCAGGATTTCTACATTCATTGTGCACTACGATTCTTTGACACCCCACAATCATGACATGGCATACATGTTAGTCAATCTTCTTTCTCTGGTGGGTATCGTTCCGAAAGGCCAAACGAAATTTCACGAAGCGTTGGATAATCCAGTACAAAGATTTGGATGGGAATGTGGATATGCAACTTGCTTCTTTTTAATGCGTCTTCTGGAGATATACAAAGACAAAGATATTATGTCTCCTGTAACCCCACCAATGTTACGTATAAGAGAGGAAGTTCATATTATCGACAATTACTGGGAACAACTACGAAAATCTATTTTGACTGAACTGTCCAATAGAATTGGAACCCATCAACATATTCTCGGTTTGTTTATGGACATGACGAAAAATCAAATGTACCACGAATTCGAAGACGAAGACCACGATATATGGAAAAATATCAATGAATATATGGCTGACGTAGGTATAAAGAGCTATTCAGAGAATTCTTCTCAATCCGACGAAGACGAAATTATAGTATCCCGTGAAATCAGGGAACCTAGATTTTGGTAATCATATCCATTCATATACTGTGATTTATAATAAAACGCGACCAAGTCGTACCAAACTCCTTTGATAATACAACTGAAATATTAAAAATTATACTAAATATATTTATTTAACGTTAAATAAGAGCTATGACCAAATACTCATCATGGACGAACTATTTTGGTCATAGCCCTTTTTCAACATTAAATATAAACTATCTAACACTGAAATACATTATCTGAATTATCCTATTTTGGTACAAAACATAACCGATGAGAACTGATCGTGTTTAGATGTTTAAAATGATAAATTAAAGGTTGAAAAAGGGGTATGACCAAATGCTTATTATAGACGAACTAATTTGGTCATGAAAAAATTTTTTCATCCTCTCAAAATGACAGTTGCACTGACTCTTTCAGGACCCTTTTAAGGCGGCGTGACCACAATTGGAAAATTGAAAAAAATTTATTAGAAAAAAATTTGAAAAATGAATGTTGGTCACGCCGCCTTAAAAGGGTCCTGAAAGAGTCAGTGCAACTGTCAGAAATGGAGGATGAAAAAATTTTTTCATGACCAAATTAGTTCGTCTATAATAAGCATTTGGTCATAGCCCTTTTTCAACCTTTAATATATCATTTTAAACATCTAAACACAGTCAGTTCATGCCATGACCATAAAGTATAAAAGTGGGATATTTCAACTAATGGCGATTTGTTGGTATTTGCATTATACGTAATGTTAGATAAGAGCCATGATTAAAACAATTTGTCCATGATGAGCATTTGATTATGGCTCTTCTATCATTAATAAATATATTTAACGTGATATGTTTGATTGCATGTTAACAATTAGGGTTGGTTATGCACACATTAAGTGCTTTAAATCGTATTACAATGCAGCGTCGACATAAATGGAAGTTACCACACCAAAATCGAAACATGTCGAAATCCAGCTTTGTTGGTTCACGTGTATATTTTACAGAAGACGGAAATGCCGAAGATGTTACTGAACATTGTTATGTTGGCGATAATATTTCTGATGTTAGTGACATACCCTCGTCCATTGAGGATGAAAAAATGATTGTAAAATATTCCAAAGCACAATCCGAACTTTCTAAACATTGCGAAATAGACGATGACCCGCATTCTCCCGAGTGTTTTATTACTTATTTGTATTTACTTGGTTTATTCGATGAATACCCAACGGTTTTACAGGCTCTCCAAGAATACCACGACACCACCGAAGCACTTGAGCGAGCTGGGCGTTGGAAAAAAGCGTCTATATGGACACGTGATCATTTCAATCCTCAGACTTGGTCTTGGGCAATTTGTGTCGATATGCGTGCTATATTTGGCGACACTAGAGTACAACAATTGGACGTTTCTGGATTTTCAATTGAGTCGTTTCCTTTTGGAACTATCGCGAAAAAGATAGTGGATTCTTTGCGTGAAACTGAATTTTTACGGTGTTTCGAAAACGAGCCAACACTTGAATTGAATTTGGCATGTGTTACAGCATGCATGTTTTCTCTCTTTATCATTAGTTCAGTTACCGACGCAGCATCTACGAGTTTTCGTTGTGTGTTGAAAGAATTTGATGTTACATTTGATAGAGAAACGATAATAGCCTTGAATAACTGGAAAAACAAGAACGAAAATATTGATTTTATCGCGTTCAATTCATATGCTATGTATATTATAAGAGACGTATTTGAAAATGAAGAAAAATATTTGAGTGAATAAAATATTTTGTTGATATTTTTTATAAACATTAAGTAATCTTTTTCTTTAAAATGGTAATTAAAAATGATTGACTATAGAATGGGATCATAGAAGGAATACATAATACGGGCTAATGCATGGGATTGTGGGACGACGATAACAACAAGGATATTGATTATTTGTTAAAAACATTTGAACATTTGGCGAAAGTCAACCACATTACTGGAAATCCGTGTAGCTTATTCACCATGGGCGACGAAGAAGAATTTGGATGTAAAAATCTCGATGAATTCGAATGGGAAGATGATGACATTTATGGTTTATACGACGACGAAAGTCCGTTTATACATGAAAATGGACGTAAAAAACGGAAATTGAATATGTGTTTTGTGTGGGAAACGGTTAACTGGGAATATTTGGTTTATCTTGTTGCTTCTTGTATACCATGGGCTTGTACAAAAGAATATACTAAAGTACCCGAAAAGCGCGAATAAAATAAAACATAGAAAAGAGGCAATGAATGGGTTTATTTGTTTATGGAAAGGAAAATGTTTCCAAATACAGGGTAAGTAACTAATTACTGGTCTTCCTTTGGCTTTGTGTGGCGGCGAACTTCATAAGTAAATGGGGCCCATCCAACATAGATTTGATGACCACGTAGAATATGACGATCGACCTCAAAGATGAGAAGTGCAGTAAGATATCCGGTCCATGCAACGAGAACATATTCAACAGCCTTACTGGCAGACCCAACAGCAATAGCGGGACCAAAGTACAAAATGGGGTTGAAGCCAAGACCAATAAGGGGGAACGCAAAACCAGTAACAGCTCCGAGTGCAGCAGCATATCCAGAAGAACTGTTGGGTGTACGTTCGACAAACATTCCGTAATGATAGGCAAGACCAATCAGTGTAGATCCGAACCAAGAAATAAGAGCAATCCTTCCATTTGAAACCGAAGGAGACGGGAATCCGAGATCTCCGATTTCTCCATTAAGAAGGTATTGAAGGAAAAACGACGCGGACAATGCGGCCACCAGTTGCAAGCAAACATAGACCAAAAAGTACAGACCACCAGCCAAGAATTTCCTCACCAGAAAAACAATCTTGAATCCGTTCTTAGCAGGATTCAATACGTAAGAAACGTACACATTAAATGTGATGAACCAATTCGCATGGAACCCGTCAACAGGTTTGAAAAGATATGTCAAGAAAAATGCCGTCAAAAAGGTCGCTACGCCAACACTCAACGATTTAAGTGTGGTAGAAGCAAGAGGATCCGAAGTTACAGTAGCAGCTGTACCGGTAACGATAAGTGTGTATGCCAATGTCCCTACAAATACCCAAACAAAAACCAATACAGCGTGTCTTATCCGCGTAATAGGATTTGATAAAGGCGGGCTATTGGGCATCAAAGCCGCATAATCTGCACCAATAGGAGAGGAAGGAGAACCGGCTGATTTTGTGTAGTCATTGGTGCCACGGTAAACAGGCACGCCACCGGTAGCTGTCCGGTTCATAATGTAGATTGTTACAAAGCCTTCTATTACCTTGGTGATACCGTCTTTCGCCTTTTAAACATCCAAAGGTTTTTTAAAAATTTGTATTTATCTTACACAAATATTACGTTTTTTTTATTTTTCGGCGAGAATCAAAAAAAAATCATAACAAACGTATTTTATAGTACTTTCGGGAAAAAGATAAATTTATATTTAACCCAGTTCAATCATACACTCCTTATATATACAATTACATACCACCGGAAAAAAAACCCCTCCTACCCCCATCAACACTTCCTTAACCCCAACCACCGACCGACTCATCTCCTCTAATAATTCCTTTTCAGAACGAGACTCATTCGAGGTAGAAGGAGGGTGGACTTTGAAAACGAGGGTGCCAAAGTAACGACCGCCTTTATCGAGGCTGTAGGCTACAAAGAAAAGGCCCGAGGTTGGATCTAGGCGCATCCCTTGTTTTGTTGATCCGAAATTACGTGTTATATTCGTTTCTATCGCTGACCAATGTATGTTCTGAAATACAGTTTTCACCTTCCCTTTTACGCAAAAACTCGTACACGTGGCTTTGAATCTACTCCAGCTCGTTTGTGATTGTATTACGCTATATGCGCGGCCATCCATCCCGATTTCTTTCAAATATCCGTGGTTTAATACCAATGTATCGTCTGAAGTAATACTAATCAGCGAATTCCTCTTTTCCCACCACCAAAAACATACAGACTCTGGTTCGGTTTCCAATAAGTGATGCGCTTCTTTATCGTGTGCAAAAGAACTCGAAATAAGTCTTCGTTCCCAAGAAAATATGTCCCGTTTAGCTTCGTACTTTGTCAACGAATCTATACGTGATTTTACAATATGTTCTTGTTTTTTTAAAATTCGCTCTCTTTGTGTTTTAGACATCTTTTCCCATGGAACGTATCCCACACTGCGTTCATCCGGCATCGGTCTTTGTAATAAATCTGTATCATTAATCACTTTTTCCAATGGTAAGATTTCGTTATGTCCAATATGTCCACCTTCAATCACGCGACTATCGGCTCTTTCAAAAGCCCTCTGTCCTTTTGATTTGCGTTTCCTCTTGTTTCCAGCCCTTTTACGGCGAAAAGACATACCTGTCGTTGCCTACAGAGTAAACAATAATACGTTTGTGACATGCAATAACGCGTTCACACATAACTGAATTATGTAAATAGTTTTGTCCGTTCATTTATTAATATCATTCATCATATATATACCATAGAAAAACAGAAGATTTTATTTCATAACGGACAAAACTATTTTTGCATAACATATTCACTGAAAATCTTACCGTTAACGCAATTACAACACACAATCGTCACTTATTGCTGGCGGGCCATGAAGAAAACCATTCTCCATCTCCCTATAGAACTCATCGTTCATATATTATCCTTCGATGATGAGGAACATGTTAGTGTGGCTAGCTTGTCATGCAAAAAATTTTCACAAGCAAGTTCTTTTTTTAAAAAGAAATCTTTGAATTGCAAGATGGCCGCTGGAGAGGGTTGGCTTTCCATGTTGATTTGGCTAAGAAAACACGGCTGCCCTTGGGATGCGTGGACATGTAGGGCGGCTGCTGAAGGAGGACATCTGGAGGTGCTAAAGTGGGCAAAGAAGCATGGCTGCCCTTGGGATAAGGACACATGTAGGGCGGCTGCTTACGGAGGACATCTGGAAGTGCTGCAGTGGGCGAGGGAACAATCCCCCCCATGCCCTTGGGATGAGTGGACATGTGGTGTGGCTGCTTGGGAAGGACATCTGGAGGTTCTGCAGTGGGCGAGGGAGCAGGACTGCCCTTGGAATGAGAACGCATGTAGTGCGGCTGCTGAAGGAGGACATCTGGAGGTACTGCAGTGGGCGAGGGAGCACGGCTGCCCTTGGAATGCGGGAACATGTAGGGTGGCTGCGGGAGGGGGGCATCTGGAGATGCTGCAGTGGGCGAGGGAGCATGACTGCCCTTGGAATACGGGGACATGTAGCGGGGCTGCTGAAGGAGGACATCTGGAAGTACTGCAGTGGGTGAGAAAACATGGCTGCCCTTGGGATGCGTGGACATGTAGCAAGGCTGCTGGAGGAGGGCATCTGGAGGTGTTGCAGTGGGCGGTGGAGCATGGCTGTCCTTGGAATGCGTGGACATGTAGTGCGGCTGCTAGAGGAGGACATCTGGAAGTACTGCAGTGGGCGAGGGAGCAAGGCTGCCCTTGGGATAAGTATACATGTAAGGAGGCTGCTGAAGGAGGATATCTAGAGGTGTTGCAGTGGGCGAGGGAGCATGGCTGCCCTTGGGATGCGTGGACATGTAGCAAGGCTGCTGAAGGAGGACATCTGGAGGTGGTGCAGTGGGCGGTGGAGCATGGCTGCCCTTGGGATAACAGGGCATTGGTGTGCGCTGCTGAAAAAAAACATCTGGAGGTACTGCAGTGGTTGAGGAACCGTTACTGTTCTTAGGATGCGTGGACATAAACCATTCTTTACCTTCATATTCCATTAGATATTAACCTCATTCGGTGTATATATATATCGATTTGGAAAGCAAAAGATTTTATTTCATATCGTAGATTCATATACGCTAATTTATTCGTGCGAGACACCGTTTTCGTTTTCTCGTTGACTATTGGCCTGTGCTACCGTCCTCCTTCTCTTTGTATTTCGTAACATGTCAGGAACCAAAGGAAGCCCGTAATTTAACTCGCTGCCCCTGAGTTCTCGTTCTGTTGCGCGCACGTGCGCCATGTTGAACGTTTTACCCTTTCCGTCAAACTTACGATTGTTATAAGCAAGAATAGACGAGCGTTGGACAAGACGCTCAAACAAAAGACATAAAAGGGCCTTTGCTTGTGGGTTGGCGTTCTTCACTCCTGCTTCTCTCATCAATCGCCCGACCATTGGATCTAACATTTTGGTGCGCAGTTGTTCCAATGATGCGGTTTTTGGATCACATTCCAAAAGATCCTCGAGGGCTTTCTTTCGCCGTGCGCTAGTTTCCAATCCTAGAAATTTAATAGCGTCCGTATTTCCATCGAGCTCGTTAATATCTTCTAGACATTCACGCAATTCATTAGCAAAAGCCTCACAATCTTCACGTAGTGCATTTTCAAGAACCGGCGTGTCCTGGTGGAATTTATACAGGTCCTTAAGTGTCCACGTCCCAGTCGCAGGACAACCTGGATAAACGACTTTGATCTTAGTAGAACGACGATCTTTTTCGTCAAGTGCTTCATAAGCACGCGAATTCAAACGGCTTATACGAGTACGCTTTCTAAGAACACTTGGTTTCTTTTGAACGCCGTTTTGCGGAGTCTTTTCTTTTGTGGTCACACTCGATACTTCATCGATTGTTTCTACGGTACTATCGTCTTCTTTGCGTGCCCTTTTCCTACCGGTTCCAGTTTTCTTACCAGTCGACGTTGATTTTTTAGACGATTTACCGAGAACCGGTCTTTTTTTTGTTGATTTCGTCGTCGTCGCCATCGTTCTTGTTGCAGTACCGCGATTTGTAGAAGTGATTTGATTTTCGGAAATTTATGAATATTTTTTCTAAAATCAAAATATACAAATCCCATATTTTTTTTATTTTTTTTTTACCGATTTCTACGTCACGTAATGTTACACTTTGTTTTTAAATATTAAATAATCAACTTTGTGATTTTCTACGGACAGGAAAGAAATTTCTTTTGAAACTTATTGATGTTTTCAATACATTGTAAACACGATAACCTTACAACGATTTGATGATCAGGGACAAAACGACAAAAGAAAGTAAAAAAACGAAAGAAAAGCAGTTTTCAACCAATATCAAGCGTAAACGTACAGACGAAGAAAATGTATTACATACGAGAGCTACAGAAATATGTAAAAGTTTAGCAGCAAACGACGGAGAAAGATTGATTCGTGCACTTTGTACGTTTGTTCAAAATCGAGTTATCCACATTCGTTTGGAAATACCGGGGTTTACAGATGCTAAATTTGACGTCAAAACAACTACAAAACAACTTAAGCACGTTGGTGCTAAATATAATTCATCAAGATTCCGAGCTAAACGAAGAAAGTTTGTGAATCCAGGGGGAGGAATGCATACTTTTGATGAAGGCAACACTATTGTTACAGGAACAAAAAATTTATTGATAACAGAATATATAGTTAATCAATATGTCACTTCTCTGCGTTCAAGAAAGGAAAGTTTTTCTGCGACACGGTGGATACGTGTAGTTCCGGGATCTTGGACTCAAGTCAATGTAGTATCAAATATGTCGATGCCCTACGCGGTAGATTTACAAGGCGTACATCAATCTTCTCAAGATATAGCTGGTCTGGACTCAAAATATACACCTTCTAAATTCACCGGATTAATTATGAAAGTAAACGTTGACCATGGCGAAGTGACAGCTCTGGTATTTGATACCGGATCTTTAGTAGTAACCGGTGGTAAAAGTATGCAAAGTACTCACGCAGCTACGCTTCGTTTCATGCCTGTGCTTATCCCGTTTTGGGAATTTTCAGATCCTTCTGATACAATGAAAAAAAATGTTGAAATATAAAAAAGATGGAAGAATAACGTTTTTCTAAAAAGTTTATAAAATTGGATAACGTTTTTCGCAAAATTTGAAAGAAAACGGACAATAAAAATTCAATATTGACGATTAATATCAAATAGTAAAAGAAGATAAACCAAAAAAGCAAACCACGCAGACTTGAAATGTGAGATATTAGATTGTATTTAATATAAGCTAGTGGTAGCATTCTCGACATACGTGTTTTTGCTTTGTGCATTTACCGACGCTCCCTCAAGCTCGTTTTTTGAATAATTTAAATATCTGAAGAACAAGAAAGTAAACGGTTTGTTGGCCGAAGTCAATTATAGAAAAAAAAATGGGATCGTTGAATTCACGCGAAGTTGCGTATTTATTGGACGGTCTGGTTCATGTTGCTGTGTCGGTCGTTTTGGTAGTCATCGGGTTGGTGATAGGATGGAATATCGGACTTAATTCCGGCTCAGAGAAGAAGAGACGGCGACACAGAGGAATACTTTGGAGTATTGCTATAGGTGCATTACTTTTTTCGGTCGGAATGTTTTTCATGGTCGAAGAAACCGGTTTCTACACTCGATCTGACGGTGTTGTAACCGAAGCTGCTGGATGGTTTGCGCGTGCTGTTTTGGCCGCGTTTGTCGTATGGGCTCTCTTAGAATCCATTTATATGACTCTATCCAACACTTTGATTGTGATTGTCGTAGTTTTGGCATCGTATGGCGGAGCCATTCTTTGCAATTATGTGAGTACCGACGAAACTTTTGCTATCTCTTTGGTTGCCTGGGGCGTATTCTGGTTGACGGCTGCGGTGTTGACAGTCATCTGGACAAACACCAAAAGCCAAGCTTATTTACTTGGGTACATAAGCATAGGGCATGTTTACTTGTTTGCCCTTTTGCAAGGACTCTGGTTAGTCTTGGGTGACACTGTTGCGGACGTTTCCGGATTCAACCGTACCACTGAAGCATATCTGCTGCTTGCCACCGATGTTTTGTTTACTGGGGGTGCTGCAGTTTTGATTGGGTTGGCATATTTTAAAAACACACCGAATGATTCTTTTGGACTTGATAAAGTGGAAAAGAAATTCGATGCTGAACTTGGAACGCCTATGTACAACGTGGTCAAGTCTAGGTATGCTGGAAGAGGTGTCATTAACCGCGGATAGTGATTTTCCAAAGAACTAGTTCTATATTCAATTTTTTTTTCTTTTTCCTCATGTGGACCACAAGAACAAGTAGCGTATTATACAATCGTCGAGATTGATAATGCCCATGAGTTACAAACGTGTTTGTGGTCTGGAAAGTTGTAAAAGCTTTGCTATATATTATTCATTATGAAGATGAATTGTCGATATATATGTTTGAGGAAGGGAAAGTTTAATAGAACAAGTTATTGAAACAAAAAAAATGTCATAGCTTCTGTTTTTTTTGGGGAATTTAGATTGTATTTTACCATGCCTGAAGTCTCAGCGACAACACAGACTTCATTATTGAACAAACGCAAATTGTTGTGGTTATGTGCATTGTGCAACCTCAGTATAGTTATACTTATCATGGCCGTCGGTATACCGATGATGAATGACTCTTCTCCGTATTTAGGAATAGGACCTTCGGATAGTTTATTTGTTTTCGGTGCTTTAGTCAATACACCGATGCGCTATACTGCTCTTATTATACTTATATCTGTAATGAGAGTTACGGAAACTGTCATTGGCGATTTAGGATATCCTATTATCCATTTTGAAGTATATGATCCAAACCGAAAAATAATAGACGGATTTGAACGTTGGGAATTGATTTTTCTTACCATATTAATGGATGTTAGCGGATCCATAAAAGGACTTATAATGATGGTTATAGCTGTAACACGTATAGATATTGCTCTTATAAGTATGGCATTCACCGTGTCCAGCGGTGCATGCGCACAAATATATTTATTAAGCAAAAAAACCGTAAATCGTAAACATGTATCCCCCAAACACACCTCCAACCATTCCGGAACATCTAATGCTAGAAATTGGTCTTTTTTCCCTTTTGCTTGGACACGTAAATCAAAAAATAACGGAGAAGATAAATTCGTTTTGAACACAGATTCCGACTCAGATGTCGAACCAATAGGAAATTTACACGATCTATAATTTTTCCCAAAATTTTTCAGTGAATTGATCGATTTTACCAATTCGAAAAAATAGTTATTCACTGAAAAATAAAAGAGTCTAACATAAACATCATTATTGTTTCTCAATGAGTTAAACCTTTGACAGAACAACGACTTTGTGGCATGTCTAAAGCTATACATCGTTTTGAAAATCCATCCAAAGGAAAAGAAAAGGCTGGGTGGATTAAAAAAACGCGTGCTACTCCGGAATTTGAAAGATGTCGCGACGCAAGGTTGTTACCTTTATCAGATGTAGAACGAAAAGGATTTACAATTGGTTCAATTCCAAACGTTCATGCTTACATCGTTAAAGGTAACCAATATGTCATTGGTGGTACTGCAGCATGTGCTAGTATTTCCTTTGAGGCTGCATTTTATATGACCAATATAGAGTCTATCAAAGATGCTATTGATAACGTCCAATGGGAAGAAAAAGTATTGGTCCGAGGAAAACAATTGTGGACAGCTTGGAAACGTCTAACTCGACGAATGGATACCTACCAATCCATAGACGATATCATCAAAATACCCAATATTACTCCTCTGTTAGATTATATGGGAAAAAGAACTGAGTATTATGGGCCCCTATTGCCAATGGACAAGCGAAAATACAACGAAGGTATTGAAAAGCTTGTCACCAAGGAAATGACATATGAACAAGTTGCGAAAACTGTATTTGTCCGATTACCGTATGCACTTCGACAAATGTTTAAAACGGCCGGTACCCATACCACTGCCCTTTTGTTTTCTAATGGAGCAACCCTTTCATTGTATGCACACAAAAACGGCGAAATATTAATCTACGATTCACACGGTACTATGGTCGGTAATGGACTTTCTGCCATTTTTCGATGTGCAAACGTAGACGTCGCTACCAATATGTTACGACGTATACTAACATCGTTCGGAATGGAATCGTCATATAATATATGTATTTTTGAATCATGTACTAGTGTTTTATTGTAAATAATACCGATTTTCAATAGAAGAATTTACATTCATTACGCCTAATCCTCCCAACATATAATAAACTCCCCTTTAACATTACTAGATACATCGTACCCATATTCTTTCAATTGGCTCATAAACCCATCACTCAATTTCTGATAAAATCTTTCAAAATCACGCGGAAATTGCGCGATATAACAGGCTTTACAATCCAATGTAGTTTTCAAAAGATCTTCCATCCATATGTTGAAATGAATCACCTCGTCTGCAACAATTTTTATCAACACAACCTTCTCTACGTTTGCCCGTACACGTTTGCGAGCTTCTTCGGCTACAATTATTCCAAATTCTGACGTTTTAGTCTCTGGACGGATACGTTTCCGGTCTGTTTTGGTCGCAAAACTTTCAAATTCCGACACTTCTGTTTCTGACCTTTCTCCTGATTGTTCTGTCATTTTTATTAGTAAAGATTATAATACGTTAATTAAAACTCAAAATAAATATTTCCTGGTACTTTTTAAAAAGACAAAAGAACGTGTCATCTACATCATCATTTCTCTCTTGAACCAAGTGATGGCTGAAATCGATAACATTCATGATAATGACAGATCTGTTTCTTTAAAAAAAAGTAGAAAAAAGTTTCATATATGTTCGAAATATATCAACATAGAAACCCGAAAACATGTATTTACGTGTTTGGAAAATGTTTTGGAAAAGACAAACGAATGTGACTCGATACAGTTGTTTACACAACGCCCTTTCCCCAAAAGTATGATGAAATCATATTTACTTCGTTGGGTGTTGCTTTCCGTAATCATTTCTATGGCCATATGCTGGTTCATTGGAAGTGATAGAAACATGGGTATGATGTTTTTTTTCGCCGTCGTTATATTTTGGATAAAAGTTGTGTATCGCCACTCGAAACCCGACATTGTCGTTTCTATCGACGGATTGATTGGTGTTGGCAAAAGCACTCTATCAGCTCTTTTAAAAGGCGGATTCGATACCACAAAAGAATTGCAATGTGTTGTGTTTGAAGAAAAGGTAAATACCTCTTGGTTAGAGGCGTTTTATAGCAAACCCGAAGAATATGCGTTTACATTCCAAATCGAGAGACTGTTACAGACAATTTATGGAACACTTTCGGCTTACAAAGAAATTGACCACAATTTATCAGACGTCGCTATTATAGACCGGTCGACGTTAGGAAACCTTCCATTTGCAATGCTACATTTCAACAACAAAAATATAACACCAGATCAATTCCGTTTATACGCCCATACACTAGTAGATAGTGCCCCATATTGTGTGGATGTTGCGGTACATTTACAAGTATCCGTAGAAAGTGCAATGGAAAGGATTCGAAAAAGAAATAGAGAATCGGAATCAGCCATATCCGTCCGATATATGTACGAAATCGACGAAGCAATGATGCTTATATCATTGTATGCAAAATATCGATTCAATTATCCATTGCTGGTATTGAAATGGGACACATTGCCTGTTTCACACGAGGAACCCTGGAAAACAATACAAAACTGGTACCTGCAACAAAATGACGCCGTAACATTGAAGGACCGTATAAGAAATACATATTTGGCGGTTTTCGAAGATACGAAAGCCATAAAACGCCCGCAAAATAATGAAAGCGTTCTTTGTACAACGCCGCCAAAACACTTAGCGGAAGTATTGTGTTCTATGTCATACAAGGAACTTCAAAAAGAAATGGAAATGCTCGCCTGGCCACCAAAACCGTAATAATAAAAACTATACGGTTATCCTCCAAAACCATCTCTACGCACGTAATACTTTATAAATAATATAATCCAACGTCATCTTAATTATCCCACTTTGGTACATTATGGTCATGACAAGAACTGACTGTGTTTTTGTATTAAATCATTGGTAATTTAAAGTGAAAAAAGGCTATGACCAAATGCTTATTATAGACGAACTATTTTGGTCATGAAAAAATTTTTTCATCCTCAGATTTTCACAGTTGCACTGACTCTTTTGGTACCCTCTTAAGGCGGCGTAGCCACAATTGGAAAATTGAAAAAAAATTCTTATAAAAAAAATTGAAAAATGAATGTTGATCACGCCGCCTTAAACGGGTCCTAAAAGAGTCAGTGCAACTGTCAGAAATGGAGGATGAAAAAAAATTTTCATGACCAAATTTGTTAGCCTATAATAAGCATTTGGTCATAGCCTTTTTTCAACCTTTAATATATCATTTTTAATATCAAAATGCGTTTAGTTCTTGACACATCCGCAATATACCAAAATGGGATAATTCAGATGACGTATTTTTGTTTGAAATAAAATCATTATGTATGTGAAATGTTACCATTGACCATTTGCACATGAACAAAATTTAAATTTGGACATACTATTAATATTTTTTTCCTGTAATATATTAAGTTATTTTTACTTCTTTTTGTTTATTAATGATAGTAGTGTATTGATTTGGTACAAGATCGATGCACGACCATTCGGAAAACACAAAAATAGACTTTAATTCTGTATGGTTTTATATTCCTATTCTTTTGCTGTATGTTCTCTATGTATTATCTTGCATCGGTTATGCAGTAGGTGCGAGTGACGGGTATATGCCATGGACTAGTTTAGTAGTCGTTTCTTTGGCATCGATGGTTATTGTTGCATTGCTGTTCAAAGAACATATATCCCGGTGGTGGGTATATTTATGGGTTTTAGCAAACAAAGGTGAACAAGATATGATGGATATGATGAAGTTTGTTGAAAACGCGGATTTGATGAGTGACGTAGAACTTGGTTCAGAAAACAACCTTCGGCCTTCAGAACTTCGTGAATTAAGATCTATTATGAATTCGAGTAGTTCTTTAGATTTGGTGCCTTCTGCCATAGCTTTTATATTTTGGCTTACGTATGGAATTTTGTTTGCCGATTTTCCAGTCGGGGATGTTATTTCTCAACTTTTCGGTGTTCTTTGGATCATTTGGTTAGTTATGTTACATTCTGAATTGATTCGACGTATGGAACCTATGCGTAAATCAGTCACCCTCGCTCTATATTTGGGCATGATATTTTTTCCTGCAACTGCTGCGATACCTACACATATCGCTTGGTACGGTTTGCTCGTAAAAATGACACTGTTTTACATATTATTTTTCCTCATATCCGTCGATGGAAAAACTGCAATCGCTCTGCGTCGTGGATCTCATAAAGAATTCCGGTACTCTGTCGAACGCAAAATATCACAATCTGCGTGGGTCTTGTTTGCACCTACTGCATTTTCTGTTTTTGCTGTCCTACAAATCGGTGTTTTAGTATGGTGGATATTCAAAATGACAGAAGTCCACGGAAAAAAAACCGACGAGGTTTCTTCGACTACTCTTACACATAGTTCTGCTTCTACCCCGTCAAAGGGCAAAAAAAAAGATAAAAAAAAGCGACGGAAAAAGAAAAAAGGCAACCGAATGGCATCTGTACACCCAACTATGTCTGATGTCAATCCTGCTTGGGTAAATCATGAAAATTATAATCCCGGTGTAACTGTTGATGGTCGACTAGCCATTATGCCTTCGCATCTTCCACATCATTCTCAACCCTATCCTGTACACCCATATCCTAACCAACATACACATTCATTATATAACAGTAGTTACACACAGGAATGATATTTATCTTTGTTTCTTGCTGACCTTTATGGCAATCATGTACACCATCATCAGTAAACTTCATTTCAATGTCACAATCTGTGACAGCAACAACAATTACATTATCATTGTTTTTGCTGTGGACCGCCTTTGTCAAACATTTCAAAATAATCTCAATATTTATACGCATTGGAATGAGGAATCGCCAATCTATTCATTCTGGAAAGACTACATCCCCTTACTTTGACAATCAAAAGTCATCCGGTGTACCTTACATAGATCTTACCCAATTACCCGACTCTTTGACTGACGACAGATTAATATATCCAGGACAATATACACGATTGTCTAGATCCCCCACCACTCCAAATCTTGCGGATAATGAAAAATTCAAAAAACATCTCCTGCCATTCAACTCTGTAAAAAAATCAGATTTAAAAACGCCTGTCTGCCCACCGAAACCCATACCAAGACGGCGTGCTGATAAACGCAGTAGTGATTCAACGAGAGACGATATCATTGGAGGCGAAGCTGTATCTGTACCTATTGGAACTGTTCCTATGATCAAACGCACCTTGACAACATCACCTTCGTCATTAATCGAAGCCTTGCTAAAACACCCTCGTAGAAATAATATCATTTTTTCACCAAACGAGCAGTGTTTCCGGGTAAACATATCTGGTAAAGGCGATGGTAAACGATATACCGGTCTTACCAAGGCACTTCGCAAGGCGTTCTGGCCTAATTATTCATATGAAGAAGCGCGCAAAGGTGCAGTAAAAAACCGAACCTACGAACAACGGAAAAGAGACCGCCGTAAAAAAAATTCCAAGATCTCATGGCGAGAGCGTAAAATCGAACTTTCAAAGGGAAAACGCCCCCATGGAATCGAACTCGGTAGCGTTGTACATAAACAACTTGAAGACTTTGCAAATATGAACGAGATAGAATTTGAAAACAAATACCAAGAAATTAATGCATACACCGCCAAAGTGATCGAAGCATTGCGTCGATGGAAATTAAGACCCGTTTTGGGTGGCGCAGAATTACAAATATATGACGAAGATCTACGTATAGCCACCGCAATCGATATGGTTTGTGTCGATGTCACCAACGGGATGCCCGTGCTCGTGGAAATCAAAACAGGTAGTGAAGGACATTTTAATCTCCCAACAAACATCATGATGTCTTCTCCTCTCGACAATTTCGATTCAATGCCCGTAAATCAGGCCCGTCTCCAGATCTTGTTGGCCCGTATAATTATCCGCAAACGGTATCGTTTGGGCGGAATCAAGGCATATGTCATCCACGTGTGCCGTGAAGGAATACGAAAATTCGACATCCCACCCCCTTGGCTTCGATATGAAAATTATATTTATGAAGCACTCTTTCGAACGCGATACCAGAAATCATCAATATCTCGCGGTAAATCCTCTGGATTCCAAACCGTCCGTTATCAACAGCGACAGTCTCCACTCACAAACCGAGGGGCACAAAAACGCAAACTCTCTCATCCGCGTGTTCAATCCTGCAAATCTGTATTCCGTGAACTACCCCAGGCTTCGCGTCCGCCGCCAAGACGCAAAACTAAAAAAGCACACCGCGTACAAAATGCTTGTATTCAATACACTTTAAGTCTATAGTAACTTTTCCACGGTATCGTTTATTGCTCGTTTAAAACAAGCCTTCCCCTTTCATACTCATTCAATATCATTTCTATATCAACACGTACTAAAAAAATGTATTAGCTACACGTTTAAGCCCTATTTTCTTTCGTTTTATTCATAGAATCTTGCGGGCAGAACATCTCTGAATCCCTCCAGATCAACACCATCGGCCACCAGATTGGACACTGGCTCCCACGTGTCGTCGCCGGGCCAACCATACCAGCGCATGTGCCCCTTCCACACCCCGTCGTTATCACGCTTTACCTCCAACACCCGCGATACCAACCAGTAAGCTTGGCCGTCGTGGCGGTGCACGGGCCCAGGTCGGTTAAGGTTATGGGCCCTCGCTTCCCAATAATCTTTACGAGTCCTACACTATGAAAGTTTAAATATGGCTATATATTAATTATGTGATATTATGGGGGAGGGTTGGACTTGAACCTGTATC
>Ga0180432_10002240_pt1 | contig 29187 bp, 26 predicted proteins | sample SS_ome_10_FD_132414 | JGI IMG/M metagenome (GOLD analysis project Ga0180432, IMG submission 132414) | Hypersaline lake sediment archaeal communities from the Salton Sea, California, USA - SS_1_MS_2 metaG | ecosystem: Environmental > Aquatic > Non-marine Saline and Alkaline > Hypersaline >...
CGACCCAGGAGACCCCGGTGATCCCGGCGACCCCGGCGATCCCGGTGACCCAGGTGATCCCGGTGACCCAGGTGATCCCGGCGACCCAGGCGATCCCGGTGACCCCGGAGACCCAGGTGACCCCGGAGATCCTGGTGACCCCGGAGACGACTGTGACGATCCAGATAACCATGGAAAGCATACAGGCAACCACGGACACGGAAACAACGAGGATGGTGTCGACGGTGATAATCCGGGCCAGGGAAAGGGTGGCCCGAACAGAGACAAATCCGGAAACGATGGAGACGACGAAACGAATCCCGGCCCCGGTGCCGACAGTGGAAACGACAATAATGGGAACAACTCCCGAGGATCTCAAGGACAGGGCAGGTCGGGAAATGACAGTGGCAATTCAGATGGTAACGATGGTGGAAGCTCTGGAGGCAGTGATGGAGGCAGCTCCGGCGGAAGCTCCGGAGGCAATGACGGAGGCAGCTCCGGCGATAGTTCCGGTGGGAACGACGGCGGCAGCTCCGGTGATAGTTCCGGTGGGAACGACGGTGGCAGCTCCGGCGATAGTTCCAGTGGGAACGACGATGGCAGCTCCGGCGGAAGCTCCGGCATGGGAAGCGACTCCGGAAGTGACGACGGCGGAATCTCCCGTGGAAGCAATGGTCATGGAAATGGTCATGGAAATGGCCATGGAAATGGACACGGCCGCGGGAACGGTCGTGACAATGGAAACGGCCACGGAAACGGCGGAGGAAGGGGCGGTCGTGGTTCAAGCCGGTAACACCCTGCGGATATTTCACCTCTATATGCGAAAAAACCCTCCAGCCGGAGGGTTTTTTCTTTCTTCATTACTGTTCCGTTGCAATAAAAATTATTGACTAAAAACATGAGAAACGGTACTCTATCGGTGTGGTGAAACAAGGTGGAGGAAACGAATGATTGCACCCGGAAATCCTCGGCGACAAAGATTCTTTTTTCCGATCTGTCTCAGTCTCGTACTGTTTCCGTTTCTGATCGGATGCACCCCCAGTCCCGAAGAGATCTATGAGTCGAAGCTCATGGAGCAGGAGAATCGAAAGCTGGTGGAGCGGATCATCGAGCTGGAGCGTCAGGTCGAGGAGCTTCAGCAGCAGCTCGACGCCTGCCAGGAGGATTTCAGCAACCTGTTGTACTACAATCGGGAAAAAGACGTGATACTGAAGTCGCTGGAAGAGGAGGTTGAAACCCTCAGGAGAACGTCGCCGTAGTTAGTCCGCCGGGATGATTGTCTCATCCCGAGAGAACTCGTCTCCCAGTCCACCACCCACCACAAAACCCCGAAACGTGACTTCGCCTCGCCCGGAGGCCGATAGCAGTGGTACACACGTCCCTTGTAACCAGAGAAAAGAAAACGTCCGTCCTCAGAAAGGGCACCTTTGGGTGCCTCGCGGGCATCCCCACCATCAACGTCACCCAGGGGTGCATGCTGGGATGCGTCTATTGCTATGCCCGGGGATATCCGGGGCTGCCGAACCCGGAAACGGTGATCCTCTTTTCCAACCTGGTGCAGCGCCTCCCCGGAGAGCTCTCCCGAAAGAGACAGCCCGTCTCACACGTGCTGTTCAACACGGCGTCCGACTCCTTCCAGCCGCATCCCGACATACTCAATACGTCCATTCGCCTGATGGAGATACTCCTGGAAAGATCCATCAGCCTCTCGTTTCTCACCAAGGGCGTCATCCCACACCGTTTTTTCGACCTGGTCGACGACTCCCCGCACCATGCGCCGCTCATCAGCGCCCGAATCGGCATGGTCTCGCTGAAAGAGGACTACCAAAAAACCTTCGAGCCCCACGCCGCCGCGCCGGGCGTGCGCCTTCGAAACATCGAGCGGCTGATGGAGGCGGGAATTCGGACAGAGGTGCGCATCGACCCGGTCATCCCCTTCGTCACCGACGCCGAGGAGGACTTCGACTGCCTCTTCGGTGAGCTGTCGGCCCGGGGGGTCACCCGGGCGTCCATCAGCGTGCTTCACCTCAGGCCCGCCATACACGCACAGCTGGAGAAAACCCTGCCGCCGGTATCCGTCCGGCTCATCGAAACGATGTTTAGGGGATCGGCCTGGCGCACCGTCGGGTCGTCCACGATGAGCAAGCTGGCCCCGGGGGCCGTTCGGGAGCGGATTTACGACAGGGCCCGGGAAATCGCCGGGGAACACGGCGTCACCCTCACGGTGTGCGCCTGCAAGAATCCCGATATCCCGGGCGAATTGTGCACCGACCCGATCGATACCGGGACGGGTCTGGAGCCGACCCGGCGGCAGATGCTCCTGCCCCTGGGCGGCGATGACACCGTGCCGGAGGTCGACGAACATCAGAATGCCATTTCCCGGTAACAGCAGCCGGGAAAAATAAAAAATATCCACACGGGGGAGATACCATGGAACAGGATGATATGGACGATAAGGACTCGGTTCGAGAACACAATTTGGGGTCACTCTTTCTCCAGACCGCGACACGGCATGAAGACCGCCCGTTTCTGATCCAGATGGATGAGTCCGGCGACACGGCGGAGACGATACGCTACCGGGATGCCCGGGACATCGCCCTGCGGGTCGCCTCGGGGCTTCTCTCCCTCGGTATCGCCCCGGGGGACCGGGTGGCCCTGTTCGCGCCCAATTCCCATCGATGGGTGCTCGCCGACCTCGCCATGCAGATCGCCGGCGTTATATCCGTGCCGATCTACACCACCATCGATAAGGAGCAGGCGACCCACATCATCAACCACTCCGGCGCCCGGGTTCTCATCGTGGGGAGCAGAGATACGGCGGCGATCGCCCGGGATGTCGCGAAATACACGCCCGAGATCACCACCGTCATCCACCTGGGCACGTTCCCGGAAGATGCCGACGACGAACGGCGACAGGTCTCCTGGGACGAGCTCATCACCCCGGGTGATGCGGCCCAGAGAGAAGCAGATGAGGCGGCCGCCCGCCCCACCGTCTCCCCGGATGAAACCGCGACCCTCATCTACACCTCCGGCACCACCGGGATGCCCAAGGGCGTCATGATCTCCCACAGAAACATCCTGACCAACGTCGCGGCCCTGGCGGTCGCCTTCGGCATCAACGAGCATGACCGGTTCCTCTCGATACTGCCGCTGTCCCACTCCTTCGAGCGGACGGTGGGCTGCTATCTCGCCATCGGCGCCGGGGCGTCCATCACCTATCCCTCCGGTATCGAGGCCCTGGACATCGCCCTGCAGGGCGCCCGCCCCACCGTGCTGGTGGTGGTCCCCCGCATCCTGGAGGCCGTGTACGCCCGGATATCGGCCCGCCTGGAACAGGGGGCGACCCACACCCGAAGGCTCTTCTTCCTGGCCCGGAAGCTCGGACGCAAAACGGTGGAGCTTCGCATGAATGGTGAGAAGATCCCGGCGCTGCTGCGGCTCCAGAACTCGATCATCGACCTGTTTGTTTTTTCTCGCTTTCGCGAGCGGTTCGGCGGAGCGGTCCGGTACATCGCCTGCGGCGGCGCCCCGTTGAAGCGGGAGCTGGGGATGTTTTTCTACGGGGCGGGGCTGCCGGTAATGGAGGGATACGGACTGACGGAGACGGGGCCGGTGTTGACCGTCAACAGGCCCGACGGCTTTCGCTACGGGACCGTCGGTACGGCCCTGGAGAACACGGAGATCACCATCGACGACGAGGGGGAGATCGTCGTTCGCGGCCCCCAGGTCTCCCGAGGATACTACCGCGATCCCGAAGCCACCACTGATGCGTTCACCGACGACGGGTGGTTTCATACCGGTGACATCGGGAGCCTCACCAATGATGGATACCTCCTCATCACAGACCGCAAAAAGGATATCATCGTCACCCGGGGGGGAAAATGCGTGGCGCCCCAGCGCATCGAAAACACCCTCGCCCTGGATCCCTTCATCCACCAGGCGGTGGTGGTGGGCGAAAACCGGCGCTTCCTGAGCGCCCTGATCGTCCCTGACATGTCCCGCCTCGTCGACTGGGCCAGGGATAGAAAAGTCCCCTATTCCCGGGAGGGGGAGCTTTTGGAGCAGGACAATGTTCGGGATCTTTATACCACGCGTATCGAGGAGGCCCAGGCCTTCCTTCCCCGCTTCGAGAAGGTGCGCAAATTCACGCTCCTGTGGGAGCCTTTCTCCGAGGAGCGGGGAGAGGTCACCCCCTCCCTCAAGATAAAGCGAAACGTCGTCATGCGCCGCTACGCCGACGTCATCGACATGATGTACAAGTCCGACTGACTGGTTACATACGGGAGGTAACCTCAGGAGGGATCACCGTACGCTATAAATTTCTTCAAAAAACAAGCGGCCCGGGAGTGCTCCCGGGCCGTTGGTATTTTTTGTGGGCGCTCCCGCCCCGCGTTCATCCCCGCCTACGGCTTCCTCTTCTTCCCCTGGAAATCCAGGCCCAGGGTGCCGCCCGGATTCATGATGTTGTTCGGATCGAGGTGCTCCTTGATCGCCTTGATGATGCCGAAGGCCACCGGCCCCACGTGCTCCTCGTACCAGGGGGCGAACATCTTGCCGACGCCGTGATGGTGCGAGAGGCTCCCGCCGCTTTTGACGATGGCGTCGATGATGGAGTGCTGAAACGACGTATAGTCCTCTTCCTCCCGACCCCGCTCGATGGGGGAGAGGTAGATGAAATAGAGGTTGGCGCCGTTTTCGTAGGCGTGGGAGGCATGCACCATGCAGATGGTCTTGGGCCGCGCCTTGATAACGTCCCTGACCTCCTTCCAGACGTGGTGGATGTTCTCCCAGGTGCAGCTCGTCTCCAAAGTGTCGGAGATGATGCCGATATCCATCAGGTCGTCCTTCATGTAGGGATCGGAGTATCGCCGCTTCCAGTACCCCTTTACCCCCATCGGTCCCACGCCGAATCCGCCGTGTTTTCTCGCGATCTTTCTCACCTTCCTCTTGATGAGCTTTCCGTGATCCGGGTCCCCCTCGGAGGCGCCCAAAAGAAGCACCCGCCGATTCGGCTTGTATCCCAGAAACTGCAGGATGCTATCTATGATGGTGTTTTCCATGCCCTGGAGCTTCAGGGCGATGTCGGTCTCCTCGGGATCGGAGATGCGCAGCATCGAGGGATACCCGAATCCCCCCTGCATGATCTCCTGCATGGCCGCCAGCCCCTCCTCCCAGTCCTTGAAAAACCAGGAGAACATGTGACGGTCGTCGGGATTGTATTCCCGAATCTTCAGCGTCACCTCGGTGACGACCCCGAGAGTCCCCTCGCTTCCCAGGATGATCTGGTCGATATCCGGGCCGATGGCGGCGGCGGGGAAGGTCTTCGTCACCAGCACCCCCCTGGGCGTAACCACCCGCATGGAGATGGTCATGTCCTCTATCTTCCCGTATCCGGTGGATTGCCCCCCGGCGCCCCGGGTGACCACCCAGCCGCCGACGCAGGAAAACTCGAACGACTGAGGAAAATGCCCGCAGGTAAAGCCGTTTGTAATCCGCTCGCTCCGATAGGCGTTGAGATACTCTTCGTAGGCCGGGCCGTACATGCCGGTCTGTACCCGACAGGTGAAGTTCTTCTCGTTCACCTCCAGCACCCGGTTCAGGTGGCGGGTCATGTCCAGGCTAATCCCCCCCTTCCGGGGCGTCATGCCGAAGGTCACCGACGAGCGGCCCCCCACGGCGGTGATGGGAATCTTTTTCCCGTTGCAGTATTCCACCAGGGCCACCACGTCCTCTTCGCTCCTCGGATAGACCACCGCGTCCGGAGGGGTGGGAACCTTCTCCATCCGGGCGGTTAAAACGTCCAGATAGGTATAGCTGAAGGCGTGCTTCGCCCGGTCGTAGTCGCCGGTATCGAGGTTTTCCTTCCCCACGATCTTCTCGATCGCCGCCAGATCCGCATCCTTCAGCTTCGGCTTGGCAAGGCCCGTCACCTCGCCCAGGCCCGGCATCTGCTTGTCCTCTATATCCTTTTCAGTATAATCGAACGTCTCCTTGATGAAGTCCACCAGGTGGTCGCTGGGATGATGATGCTTATCCGCCTCGCCCCATTTCAGGATCGAGCGGTAGGAATTTTTCGGAAATTTCTCAATCCACATGTCACTCTCCTTATCCGATGATGTATTGGTGAATCGGCGCCGCGCGCCCGCCCCTTACTCCCCCCGGCGGGCCAGGATCAGCCCGATTAGCTCGCTGAATCCCTCCCCCCCGGGCCTCTCGGTGATATACGCGGGGGGGTGGGTCATGCGGTCGAGGAACGCCTTCACGTTGGCCACCCCGACGCCGTGGGGGAAAAAGGAGAACATCGGCTCGTCGTTGGGGGAATCCCCCACGAACAGGTACCGATCCCGCTCCGCTTCAAGATCGACGCCCAGGACCTCCCGGGCGAATGTTTTCGTCATATTCAGCTTGTCGTAGTCGCCGAACCACCCGTTCACGTGGATGGAGCTGACCTTGTAGGTGACGCCGTGCTCGGCGAAGATATCGCAGATCCTATCGATGCTCTCCCGGGGCAGTGGGGGCACATCCTCGGTGAAGTCGATGGCCACGTCGAACAGACGATATTCCTGATCCGACGCCAGGGCGCTGCCCGGCACCTTATGGAGGATCTCGTCTGCGATGTCCCGAAGCCGCCGCCGGTTCGCAAGCATCTCCTCGGGCTCGATGAAAAACCGCCGCTCCAGGCGCCTGTTCACCGGGTCGTGGCGGAAATAGAAGGCACCGTTTTCTCCCACGACGCCGGCCACGGGCCACATCCGGGCGATATGGTCGCACCACCCGGCGGGCCTCCCGGTGATGGGGACGGCGGTGATGTCTCTCTCCCACAGGTCCCACAACGCCGAGAAAGATGCGCCGGGTATCCTTCCTTCCAGCGTGAAGGTATCGTCTATGTCAAAAAAAACGCCCCGGATTCCTCCGGCGATTTCCGGACCGATGGCGTCGACAGGCTGTATCATATCTCCGATTTCCGTTTCGTCATCGAGCGACCCCGCAACCGCTTTTGCCTTTGCTATGAGATGACCGTTTCCATCATGTCGTACGTCAGGGTCAACTCCACCAGCACCAGCACGATGAGTTGGGTGACAAGCCCCCCCAGCCAGATGGCCAGGGTCTTGAAAAAGGGCTGATCGGCGATGAACTTCACCACGATGAGCATGATAATCGCCCCCGCGGCCCACCCCGCCGCCGGGGCCATATCCCACGTGGCGCCGAAGGCCTCGGCATAGAGGGTGTCGGTGATGCTCAGGCCGATGAGCTTCGGTAGCATCATCAGGTACGCCAGGGACCAGATGATGATGCTGGAAAAGAGCGATGTGAGAAGCGATCTGATGATGCCCACCTCGAACGAGCCGACCAGCCGGGCGCTGAGCCAGATGGAGAACCAGGTCACCAGCGCCGCGATCAGAAAGCTCATGGTGAAAAATATCAGGTATGGGATGACATACATACTAATTATCGTCTCATAAAAGGTCTTTTCGTAACCGCATCGGGCGGCGCAATGTGTCCATTTCGCCTGCACCCGAGGGGGTATAATCCAGTTGTTTTCTTGAGCGCATCCGGGGAAGCGTCATATCAACAGCAGCGCCCCCACGGCGACCCCCATGGCGATAAGGATCAGCACCACGAAAATCAGAATGACGAACTGGACGACGAAGTGGAAGATCCACGTCAGAAACGCCTTCATCCAGGTCGTGTCGAACATCGCCTTTATCACCACCAGGGATACGAGGAGCCCGATAATCCACCCCGGGGCGTGGATGACCGCCGCCAGCACCCAGATGAGTATGCTGGACACCAGGGCGATCCAGAAGGATTTCATGAACGTCGCGTTCTGCACCCCGGCGATCTTCGCCCCGAGCCAGATAAACAGGGCGGACACCATGGTGGCCACCACCACCACTCCCACCACGAGCACAAAGAGCACCCCGGCTCCCAATGCAAGCAGCTCCATCCGTGCCTCCTTTCAGTTATCGATACACAACCAGCACGCTCTGTGCCATCACAAACAACCCCCGGTAGCTCTCCGTCGCTTTGAGCCTGAGGCGGAAGCGAACCGCCCCGTCCGGGTCGCATCCCGCGGCGTACCCGGAATAAACGTGGGGAAGGGGGGTCATCGCCACGATCCACACGTCCGTCCCCAGGCCCACGTCTGCTTCCGGCGGGGGAAACGCCCGGACGAATATCTCCCCGGCGACGGCGATGGTCATCATCTCCTCCCCCCGGAGGAATGACCCTCCCTCCCAGGCGGAGAGGGTGGCGACGAATCCGTCCGCCGGGGCGGTGACGAACGCGGCGTCGAAGCGGAGCTCCATCAGGGCCAGGGAATCCGTCGCCTCGTCGTATTCGTGTTTCGCCGCCTCGTATTCGGCCAGGGCCCTCTCGTGGAGCCTCTCGGCGAACTCCCGCTCCCCTTCGGTGCGGACCAGCTCCATCCGGGCGACGGCCCCCCGCTCATACATGGAGCGGGTCCAATTGTATCGTCCCCGGGCGTAATCGAGCTGATCGTCCGCCTCCTCCAGTGACTCCTTTGCCTCCCCCAGCCCCTCCGCCGCCGTCACCAGCCGCGTTCGGGCGTCATCCAGGGAGACGCTCGACGGCCCGGCGTCCAGCCGGATCAACGCATCCCCCGTCCTCACCGGGTCGCCGATTCGAACGAACACCCGGTCCACATCCCCCGTCGTACCCGCGGTGACGGCGACGTGTTCCCACACAAGCTCGCCCGACACGACATGTCGGGGATAGTCGATCGAAAACGGCGAAAAGACCGCCGTCGACACGAACACGAGTCCCGCCGCGAAAAAACCGGCGATCGCGGCCGCCATCGAATACCGACCCGTATTGTAATCCATCGACTTCAAAAAGAAAAGTCCTTTTTCTTACGTATAACCCACACGAATGTTCTGGAAACGAAAACGGCCCCGGGCGTCTCTCCCGGGGCCGAAAAATATGACATCTCACCGAGCCTACTTCTTCATCTTTTCCATCTCCGAGGCCCGAAGCTCCTTTCGGAGGATCTTGCCCACCGCGCTCTTGGGAAGATCGTCGATGAATTCGATGATCTTCGGCACCTTGTAGGCGGCCAGCTTCTCCTTGCAGTACGCGATCATCTCCTCTTCGGTGGACGTTTCGCCCGGCTTGAGCACCACGTACGCCTTCACCGTCTCGCCGCGATATTCGTGGGGCACGCCGATGGCACACGCCTCGACCACCTTCGGATGCTCAAACAGCACCTCGTCGATGTCCCTCGGGTAGATGTTGTAGCCCCCGGCGATGATCATGTCCTTCTTCCGATCGACGATGTAGAAGTATCCCTCCTCGTCCATCATCCCGATATCGCCGGTGTAGAGCCATCCGTCCCTCACCGCCTCTTTCGTCTCATCCGGCCGCTTGTAGTAGCCCGACGTCACCTGGGGCCCCTTGATGATCACCTCACCGCTCTCGCCCACCGGCATCTCTTTTTTCCCGGTTTCAAGATCGACGATACGTAGATCGGTGTCCGGGATCGGCAGGCCGATGCTCCCCACCTTGGTCTGGCCGCCGAAGGGGTTGATGGTGGCCGCAGGCGACGTCTCCGAGAGGCCGTACGCCTCGCAGATCTGGGATCCGGTGGCCTCCTCGAACTCCCGGATGACCTCCATCGGCAGGGGCGCCGCGCCGGAGAAACAACCCTTCAGAGACGTTACGTCGTACTTCTTGAAATCGGGGTGTCTCAGCATCCCCACATACATGGTCGGCACCGCCGGCATGAAGGTGGGCTTGTAGGCGTCCAGCGCCTCCAGGATCGCCTGGGGCTCCGGCCGGGGGATCAAAATGATATTCCAGGCGTTCCAGAGCGACAGGTTCATGACGGTGGTCATGCCGAAGGAGTGAAAGAACGGAAGCACCCCCAGCTCGACCTCCTCTCCCGGATTGAATTCGGGAAACCACGCGATGATCTGCTGAACGTTCTTGCTCAGATTCCCGTGGGTGAGGAGCACCCCCTTGGAGACGCCGGTGGTCCCGCCGGTGTACTGGAAGCAGGCGATGTCATCGAACGTGACCTTCACCTTCGGCGGGTTCGGCTTCGCCTTCTTCACGAGATCCAGAAACTCGTGCACCCCTTCCTGTTTCTCGATCTTTCGAAACATGTCCTTCTTGACGATGGGAAAGAGCTGCTTCTTCGGGAAGGGAAGATAGTCGTTAATGTGGCAGATGATGATCTCCTTGACGCCGGTCTTGGGCTTGAGGGCGATCATCCGGGGCGCCAGGAGATCCAGGGTGACGAGAAATTCCGACTCGGAGTCGTTGAGCTGGTGCTCCAGCTCCCGGTCGGTATACAGGGGGTTGTTCAGCACCATGCTGGCCCCAAGGGAGAGGGCCGCGTAGTAGGCGATGACCATCTGCGGGAGGTTGGGGAGGAGCGTCGCCACCTTTGATCCCTTCTTCACCCCCATCTCCGAGAGCGACGCGGCGAAACGATTCACCAGGTCAAGGAGCTCCTCGTAATCGATGACCTTTCCCATGAAGGTCAGGGCCGGCTTTCTCGGGAATTCCTTCGCCGCCCGGAGAAAGGCTTCATGCAGGGTGGTCTCCTCGTAATCGATGGTTCGAGGCACCCCTTCGGGGTAGAAATCGAACCAGGGCTTCTTATCGCTGAATTTCGGCATATATTTCCTCCTGGAAATAAAAATGGAATGATGCCCCGCATCACGCGCGGATATATAAGCGAAACCACTATATCACTAAAAAAAACTGTTTTTCAAGATTTTTGGTCCCATAATACGAAAATTTGCGTGAAATTCCTCCATACACAAAACGGGGGCCGCCTCGTACAGGCGACCCCCGCAATCTTCATGACGACAGGCCGAAAGCCGACTATTTTTCCATCTTCTCCTCTTCCATGGCCCGGAGCTCCTTTCGGAGGATCTTGCCCACCGCGCTCTTGGGAAGATCGTCGATGAACTCAACGATCTTCGGCACCTTGTAGGCGGCCAGCTTCTCCTTGCAGTACGCGATCATCTCCTCCTCGGTGGCGGTTTCGCCGGGCTTGAGCACCACGTACGCCTTCACCGTCTCGCCGCGGTAGTCATGGGGTACACCGATGGCGCACGCCTCGGCCACCTTCGGATGCTCGAACAGCACCTCGTCGATGTCCCTGGGGTAGATGTTGTAGCCCCCGGCGATGATCATGTCCTTCTTTCGGTCGACGATGTAGAAGTATCCCTCCTCGTCCATCACGCCGACGTCCCCTGTGTAGAGCCAGCCCTTCCTCACCGCCTCCTTTGTTTCATCCGGCCGCTTGTAGTAGCCCGACGTCACCTGGGGTCCCCGGATGACGACCTCGCCGCTCTCGCCCACGGGCATGTCCTTTGTGCCCTTGTCTACATCGACGATGCGGATTTCGGTATCGGTGATCGGCAGGCCGATGCTTCCCACCTTGGTCTGGCCGCCGAAGGGGTTGATGGTGGCCACCGGCGACGTCTCCGAGAGACCGTATCCCTCGCAGATCTGGGATCCGGTGGCTTCCTCGAACTCTCGGATGACCTCCAGGGGAAGCGGCGCCGCGCCGGAGAAACAGCCCTTCAGGGACGTCACGTCGTACTTCTTGAAATCGGGGTGTCTCAGCATGCCCACGTACATGGTCGGCACCGCCGGCATGAAGGTGGGCTTGTAGGTGTCCAGCGCCTCCAGAATCGCCTGGGGCTCCGGCCGGGGGATCGGAATCATATTCCACCCGTTCCACAGGGCGAAGTTCATGACGGTGGTCATGCCGAAGGAGTGAAAGAAGGGAAGGGCTCCGACGATCGATTCATCTCCGGGATTGAATCCGGGGAACCAGGCGCTGATCTGCTGGACGTTCTTGCTCAGGTTTCCGTGGGTGAGGAGCACTCCCTTGGAGACGCCGGTGGTCCCGCCGGTGTACTGGAAGCAGGCCAGGTCTTCAAAGGAGATATCGGCCATCTTCGGTTTCGGGCCCGATTTCTTCACGAGATCCAGAAACTCGTACACGTTCGCCTGTTTCTCGATCTTTCGAAACATCTCCTTCTTGACGATGGGAAAGAGCTGCTTCTTCGGGAAGGGGAGATAGTCGTTGATGTGGCAGACGATGATCTCCTTGACGCCGGTCTTGGGCTTGAGGGCGATCATCCGGGGCGCCAGGAGGTCCAGGGTAACAAGAAATTCGGACTCGGAGTCGTTGAGCTGGTGCTCCAGCTCCCGGTCGGTATACAGCGGGTTGTTCAGTACCATGCTGGCCCCAAGGGAGAGGGCCGCGTAGTAGGCGATGACCATCTGGGGAACATTCGGGAGCAGCGTCGCCACCCTGCTTCCCTTCTTCACCCCCATCTCCGAGAGCGACGCGGCGAGGCGATCCACCAGGTCGGCCAGCTCCCGATAACTGATGACCTTCCCCAAAAAGGTTATGGCCGGGTTATTGGGAAATTTTTCCGCCGAGCGACGAAACGCCTCGGGCAGCGTCATGTCTTCATACTTCATGGTCTGGGGAACTCCATCGGGATAGTTCCCGAACCACGGCTTCTTGCCGGAATCTTTGGCAGCCATACAATTTCCTCCTGATTGCATGTAACGAAAAACAGGCGGCCCCCGCCCCGGATTAGAGGTCGAAGGTCGCCATGATAAAATTACCCTCGTATTTCAATTTCAGGTTGCCGACGGACTTCTTGAGGATGGTAAAGGGCTTCTTGTTTTCATCCAGGATCAGCGCCGTCATGCTGGAATAGTTATTGTCCCGGGCCACCTCGATCATGTGCAGGAACAGCTGCGTGCCCAGCCCCTTCCCCTGCCAGTCATCGCGTATGGTCTCCGCCAGCTCCAGGTACTGCTCCTCGTCCTCCCAGTCATACCGGGCGATGCCCACCAGTATCCCGTCGTACTCAGCCACAATGACCATCGACGTGACGTAGTCGACGGTGGCGAACCGGCGGATGCGATCCTCCCTGGCCTCCTTCTTGGGCGTGAAAAAGCGCAGGTATTTCGTCCTCTCAGAAAGGCTGTTGTAGAAATCCTTGATGAGGGGGACGTCACCGTCCCTGACGGGACGAAAATGGACGACCTCCCCGCCCTTGAGAGTCACTTCTTTTTCATACTGGGAGGGATAGGCCATCCCGCAAGCTCCGAATGGCAAAAAGCAAATCGGTTCTCTCCGCCGATGGTACACTTATAGTATGTTTTTTCGTCGATGTAAACAGTTTTCAGCATACAAAACAGTGTTATCGGTAGCGATCACCCGAGCCCGAATTCCCTTGAAGGTACAGGCCCCTTTTGATATAAATAATATTTTGGACGATTAAAAGGGGCGGCGGGGAGGCACGCCTGTTTACGATAACCGCTCGCGTTCCGGCATGACTCGAGACAAAGACTACTTTCAGGAATATAGAATTGTCCGGGACCTTTCCTCCCGGATGATACTGGGCATCCTCATTTTCGGGCTGGCGCTCTTTCCCCTGGTCTCCCAAAGCGATTACCACGTCTTCGTGGCGAATATCCTGTTCATCAACATCATCATCGCCGTGGGATACAACATCGTCGTGGGAAACACCGGCCTCATCTCCCTGGGGCACTCCGGGTTCCTCGCCGTCGGGGCGTACGCCTCGATCATCCTGATGACGAAGATCGGCGCGCCGTTTCTCGTATCGGTCCTGTTCGCCGGAATCGTTACCGCGGCCCTCGGCTTCATCGTGGGGCTTCCCGCCCTGCGGCTCGAGGGGCCGTATCTGGCCATCGCCACCCTGGGATTCGGCATCGCGGTGGAGCAGGTCCTGGGGCTTGCCAAGTCCCTCACCGGCGGCCGGGACGGCGTCGACACCCCTCCCTACAGCATCTTCGGACACGTCATGGACACAGACGTCACCCTGGGGCCGATCGTCCTCTCCTCGGAAAAACAGATATACTACGTCATCCTCGTGGCAATGGTCATCATGACCGCCGCCGCCGCCCGGATGATGAAATCGAGGGTGGGCCGGGGCTTTACCGCCGTTCGGGACAGCGCCGTCGCCGCCCGGGCCCTGGGGGTGAACGTCACCTATTTCAAGAGCCTTGCATTCGCCGTGTCGGCCTTCTACATGGGGGTGGCCGGCTCCCTCAACGCCCACATGGTCAACCACATCAACCCCTCCCAATACGGGCTGATGGTCTCCATCACCATGGTGGGGATGATCGTCGTGGGGGGACTGGGCTCCATCACCGGATCGATCATGGGTGCCGTCCTCTTCACACTGCTCCACCAGATGCTCGCGGCCCAGGACCACCTCAACGCCATCATCACCGGCCTCGTGATGGTTGCGATCATCATATTCGAGCCCAGGGGCCTGAGCGGCATGTGGCGGACGATTACAGACAGATTGCTCGGAAAACCGGAAGAGAGAAAGATCTGATTCACGATGGGCGAGTGGACCGCGGCAGACATCATCATCTACCTCTTCATCCAGGGCATGGCCATCGGCAGCCTCTATGCCATGATCGCCCTGGGATTGGTATTGATATACCGCACCTCGGACGTGCTCAACTTTTCCCATGACAAAATGGGCATGATATCAGCCTTCGTGGCGTACGTGTTGATGACCGACCACATGCCGAAGATCATCGCCTGGTGCCGGGGGGCGTCGCTCTTGTCCTTCTTGGGAGACGGCGTCATCATGGGGCTGGCCCTGGCGGCGGTCCTGGCGCTCACGTTCTGTTTCGCCTTCCTGTTCGGCGTGATCACCGAATTCTTCTTCCTGCGCCGGGCGAAGAATCCGAGCCATATCGGGTACATCGTCATCACCATCGGCCTGTGGCTGGCCTTCGACGGCGCTGCGAGCTGGATATTCGGCACCGAGTACCTCAGCATGCCCGCGCCGCTGGCGGATTTTTCGGTCTATCACCTGGGGAAGGTCCCCGTCGGCCAGCTCGACCTGATCATCTTCGCCGCCACCTCCGTCTTGATCGTATCTCTTTTCATCTTCTTCCAGTACACCAACATCGGCATCGCCATGCGGGCCACGTTTGAAAACCGCACCGCCGCCCGGCTCATGGGCATCCGGACCCGGCGGATCTTCTCCATCACCTGGGGCATCGGCGCCGTCCTGGGGGCCATGGCGGGCATCCTCACCGCCGCCCGGTCCGATCTCTCCAACACCATGCTGTTCACCCCGTTCGTCAAGTCCTTTTCCGCCGCGGTCCTGGGGGGGCTGACGAGCATCCCCGGCGCCATCGTGGGGGGATGGATTATGGGGGTTGCGGAGAATTTCTTCGGCTGGTACATCTCCATGAAGCTCAAGACCACCTTCGCCTTTCTCGTCATCCTGGCGGTGCTTTTGGTCCGCCCGTCGGGGCTTCTGGTCAGGCATCATCAGAAAAAGGTATAGCGACGGATGGAAACGGGGAAACAGACGAATACCGCGCCGATGCTCTCGGTCTCACGGCTCTCCATCGCCTTCGGGGGGCTTCGAGCCCTGGACGACGTCTCCTTCGACGTGGCCCCGGGGACGATATTCTCCATCATCGGCCCCAATGGCTCGGGGAAAACCACCGCCCTCAACTGCATCGGCGGTGAGTACCGCCCCGACACCGGGAGCGTCCAATTCATGGGGCAAGACGTCACCGGCAGCCCGCCCCACCGCATCGCCCGGATGGGGATATCGAGGACGTTCCAGAACCTGGAGCTCTTTCCAACCATGACGACCCTCGAAAACATCCTGGTGGGAAGACACATCCACCAGCAGAAGAGGCCGGGCGGAGATATACTGCGGTCCCTGTGCTCTTTCGTCCGACCCGGGGCGAAAAGCGAGACAGCCCAGTACCGTGCGGCGGACGAGATCATCGATTACCTGAGATTGACGCATGTGCGTGACGCGGAGACGGCGGGGCTCTCCTACGGGCAAAAAAAGCTGGTGGAGCTGGCGAGGGCCTTGGCCATGGAGCCCCGGCTTCTGCTCCTGGATGAGCCGTCCGGGGGGATGAGCGCCGTCGAGAAAGGGCGCTTCGTCGAGCGCATCGGTGACCTGAAAAAGAGGGCCGGCATGACCATCGTCCTGGTGGAGCACGATATGAACCTGGTGATGGACGTTTCCGACGAGATCGTCGTACTGAACTTCGGGCGGGTCATTGCCCGGGGGACGCCGAAGGAGGTGCAGACGCATCCGGACGTGTTGTCCGCCTACCTGGGGGAGGATTACAACCATGGATGAGCATCGCGGGACATCCCCCCTCCTGTCGCTTCGCGACGTCGAGACCCGATACGACCGCCTGACGATCCTCTCCGGTGTGTCTCTTAAGGCCCGTCGGGGCGATATCGTCGCCATACTGGGCGCCAACGGGGCCGGGAAGAGCACCGTCTTGAAGACCGTCGCGGGACTCATCGACCGCCAGCCCGTCTCCGGCTCGATACGCTTCGAGGGAAAAGAGATCGGCGGGATGGATGTGGAGGAGATCGTCCGCCTCGGGATCGCCTACGTCCCCGAGGGGCGACAGCTTTTTTCCCGCCTGACGGTGGACGAAAACCTGCGCATGGGGGCATATACTCGGCACGACAAGGCCTCCATCCGAGAGGATTACCGGCGGGTGACCTCTCTCCTGCCGATCCTGGCCGAGCGCAGGAAACAGACCGCCGGGACCCTCTCCGGGGGGGAGCAGCAGATGCTGGCCATGGCCCGGGCCCTCATGTCCCGCCCCCGGCTGTTGCTCCTGGACGAGCCATCCCTGGGTCTGGCGCCGCTTCTGGTGGCGGATATCTTCAAGATCATCACCGCCATACGCGACGAGGGAATGACCATCGTTTTGGTGGAGCAGAACGCCCGGATGGCGCTCTCCATCGCCGATTACGGCTATATTTTGGAAAACGGCCGGGTGGCCCTGGAGGGGAAGCCCCACGCCCTGATGGTGGACGACCTGGTGAGAAGTCACTACCTGGGCGTATCCCTGAACGGTGGGGAGTCATCGGGCGAGTAGACCGGTGGGTGAGTCGAATGCACGAGACAAAGCTGGTATCCACACTTCCCTTTATATAGATACAGTATACATCCCGCGTCGTACGAGATCCCCCTACGGATCATCGGTACCCACCGGGAACCCGGGTAGGACAGGAGCGCCGGGACCGACCGAACCGAATACACCCACACGCACGGGATTGCATCGCAGAAGGAAACGACGCCGACCGGATCGCCGGTTGCGGCCACACCTCCCCGTCACCCTCCTTCCCCGACAAACACCGGGCAAAAAGCGGTGTCGACCGGGCCGCCGGCACGCACGCCTCACCACTCCCGACGGGATACGCCCCTTCGGATTTTTGTACACTCAATATAGTTATGCTATTTTGAAAGGGGAACGCCCGCGCCTCCCGGCGCGTCCTCCCCGGCCCGGTAGGAGCTCCTCACCAGGGGGCCGGACCGCACCGACGAAAATCCCATTTGTCTCGCCGTCTCCCCGATTTCTTCGAACTCCTCGGGCCGGTAGTATCGCGCCACCGGGTAGCCGTCCCGCTTCGATCGGAGATACTGGCCCACCGTCAGGATGGATACATTCACCCCCCGGAGGTCCTCGAGGGTTTTGGTGATGTCATCGGTGGTCTCGCCGAAGCCGATCATCAGCCCGGACTTGGCCGGGAACCCGGTTCTAGCGATCTCTTTCAACAGCTTCAGGGAATGATGATAGTCGCCCCCGGGGCGCAGCCGCGAAAAGAACGGCCCCGCCACCTCTATGTTGTGGTTGATGACGTCGGGGGAGGCGGTGAAAATGTGCTCCAGGGAATCGGGAGCGGCGTGGAGAAAGTCCGGGATCAGCACCTCGACGCGGCATCCCGGGGCGAGCTCCCGGACGGCCCGGATCGTTTCGGCAAAGTGGCCCGCCCCGCCGTCGGGCAGATCGTCCCGGGTCACCGAGGTGATGACGGTGTATGTCAGGCCGAGCTTCCCCACGGCCTTTCCCACACGCGTCGACTCGTCCGATTCCGGCGGCAGCGGCGTTCCCTGGGCCACGGAGCAGTATCGGCAGTTTCGGGTGCAGGTATCGCCCAGGATGAGAAACGTGGCGGTGCCGCACCCCATGCACTCCCCCACGTTGGGGCACCTGGCCTCCATGCAGACGGTATGAAGACCCGATTTTTTTATGACGCCCCTGAGGCGGGCGGCGTCTTCTCCGCCCGGTATTTTAAAGCGAATCCAGTCGGGGATTCGGCGTCCGTCACTCGATGTCGTCATGGGTGAGCACCGGCTTTCGGGCGGCGGTCACGGCGTCGACCCTGCCCACCGGCGTGGTGTGGGGGGCGGTTTTGACCAGCTCCGGGTCGTCGTCGGCCTGCTTCCGTATCTCCCCCATCACCTCAACGAAGCGATCCAGGGTGGCCCGGCTCTCGGTCTCGGTGGGCTCGATCATCATGGCGCCGGCGATCAACAGAGGAAAGTAGACCGTCGGGGCGTGATAGCCGTAATCGAGAATGCGCTTTGCGATGTCGTTTGTGGTGACGTGGTTCCCGATCCCCTTGTCGCTCAGGACGAATTCGTGCATGCAGGTGCGATCGATGGGGAGGTCGTAGACTTCCTTCAGGCGATGCATCAGATAGTTGGCGTTCAACACCGCGTGCTCCGCCACCTTTCGCACGCCGTCACCGCCCAGCATCCTGATATAGGTGTACGCCTTGACACACACCAGGAAGTTGCCGTAAAAGGCGTGAACCCGGCCGATGCTGTCGGGACGATCGGTATCGAGAAAGTACGTATCCCCTTTGCGATCGACCAGGGGAACCGGCAGGAAGGGCTCGAGCCGTTTCGTCACCCCCAGGGGACCGGAGCCGGGGCCGCCGCCGCCGTGTGGGGTGGAGAAGGTCTTGTGCAGGTTGATGTGCATCAGGTCGAATCCCATATCGGTGACGGCCGCCTTCCCCATCACCGCGTTCAAATTCGCCCCGTCACAATAGAACAGCGCCCCGTGATCCTTCAGGATCTTCGAGATCGTCAGAATGTTCCGATCGAACAGCCCCAGGGTGTTGGGGCTGGTCAGCATCATGGCCGCCACACTCTCGTCCATCATGGCCGAGAGGGCGGCCACGTCCACGTCCCCGGTCTCGCTGGAGGGCACCTCCTTCACATCGAATCCGCACATGGTCACCGACGCGGGGTTGGTGCCGTGGGCCGAGTCCGGGATGAGGATGGTCGTCCGCTTCTCCCCCAGTTTTTCGAAATATTTCCTGATGACCATGACGCCGGACAACTCGCCGTGGGCCCCCGCCGCCGGGGCCAGCGTAAATCGATCCATCCCGGTAATCCGACAGAGATACCCGCCCAGCTCATAGAGAAGCTCCAGTGCCCCCTGGGAGAGGGCATCGGGGGTGTCGGGATGGAGGGAGGCGAAGCCGGGGAGGGATGCGGTCTTTTCGTCTATCTTGGGATTGTACTTCATGGTGCAGCTTCCCAGGGGATACATCCCACTATCAACGCCGAAGTTCATCGTGGAAAGCTTCGTGTAGTGGCGCACCACGTCCACCTCCCCCGCATCCGGGAGATCGATCCCGTCGTTGAGGTACTTTTTCGGGATGTCGTCGCTTTCCGGGATATCCCAGCGGGGCGGCTCCCAGCCGGAAACGCCGGGGGTATTCATATCAAAGAGTGTTTTCATGATGTACTACGTTATATCATTTTGATTGACAGGCTCAGGATGTCAGGATCGCCTTCAGCTCCGCCGCCAGGGCATCGATATCGGCGGGGGCATTGAGCTCGGTGCAGGCGACGAGGAGACAATCGGAAAGCTCTTGGTAGTCGTCCTCCAGGGGGATGCCGAAGAGATACCCCTTTTCAGCGAGGGCGTCCCGGACCTCCCGGGCGTTTTTCACCCGCACCACGAACTCGTTGAAGGTGGGCGCATCGAAGGGGGGCTCTATCCCCAGCTTCGCCAGGGCGCCCTTGAGCACCCCCGACAGATTATGGTTGAGGACCGCCAGGTCCCTCAGACGACTCCCCAGAAGGGCCAGATATATTTGGGCCCTCAGGGCGCACAGGCCCTGGTTGGTGCAGATATTCGAGGTGGCCCGATCCCGGCGGATGTGCTGCTCCCGGGTCTGGAGGGTCAGGACATAGGCCTCCCTCCCCTCGCTGTCGGCGGTTTTTCCCACCAGCCGCCCGGGCATCTTCCGCATGAACCGTCTCTTGGCCGAGAGAAACCCGAGATACGGCCCGCCGAACCCCACCGGGTTCCCGAAGGCCTGGGCCTCCCCGCAGACGATATCCGCCCCCAGAGAGCCCGGGGACTTCAACAGCGCCATGCTCAGGGGCTCGGTCACCGCGACGATGAGATTCGCCTTTCCGCCTTTGAGGATGTCGGCAACGGCCTGGATATCCTCGATGGAGCCGAGATAGTTCGGGCTCTGGACGATCACGGCGCCGGTATCATCATCGAGGTGTGACGCGATGTCCTCGGGATTCGTCACACCACCGGACAGGGGGACGGTGACGAGGGACAGGTCGTTGGCCCACCCGTAGGTGGAGAGCACCTCCCGGTAGCGGGGATTGACCCCGCCGCTGACGACGAGCCTTTTTTTCTTGTTGTCCCGCACGCTCATGAGCGCCGCCTCGGCAAGCGACGTCGCCCCGTCATACATGCTGGCGTTGGTCACCTCCGTCCCGGTGAGCCGGCTCAGCATCGTCTGGAACTCGAATATCGCCGTCAGGGTGCCCTGGCTCACCTCCGGCTGGTAGGGGGTATAGGCGGTGTAGAATTCGCTCCTGTTGGTGAGCTGATCCACCACCGGGGGGACGTAGTGGCGATAGGCCCCGCCACCGGCGAAGACCGACAGCCGCCGGTTCTTCTCGGAGAGCCGGGTTAAAAGCCCATCGGCCTCGATCTCACTGATGCCGGGCGGCAGGTCCAGGTCGCCTGTGCTCCTGATCTCCCCGGGGATGTCGGAAAAGAGGTCCTCAATGCTCTTGACACCGATGATCTTGAGCATCTGTTCGGTGTCTTTTTTCGTCGTGGGAATAAAGCTCATGGCCCTATTCATCCTCTTCCATGGACTCGATGAACGCGGCGTATTCCTCGGCGTCCATCAGCTCCTCCAGCTCATCATCGTTCTCGACCTCGATCTTGAAGATCCAGCCCTCGCCGTAGGGATCGTCGTTTACCATCTCCGGCGAGTCCTCCAGCTCTTCGTTTATCTCGACGATCGTGCCGGACAGCGGCGCGTATACGTCCGACACCGCCTTGACCGATTCCACCACGGCCACCTGCTCCCCCTGGCCGATCTCGATATCCACCTCGGGCAGCTCCACATAGACGATGTCGGTAAGCATCTCCTGGGCATAATCAGTAATGCCGCACACTCCCACCGATCCCTCCATGCGTACCCACTCATGCTCCTCGGTGTATTTGAGATCCTTGGGTATGTCACTCATTCTGATTCCTCCAAATTACATATTCCAAAAATAATGTACTATGTATGATATCCTCTCGCAACGATTATTTTCGGCGCTCAGCCGTTATACGCATACACAGGCCGGGGAACGACCTCCGCCGCCTTCGGCTTCCCCCGCATCATCACATCCACCCGATCGCCCACGGAAACCGCCTTCCGGGTTACCAGGGCCAGGGCGATGCCCACTTCGAACGTGGGGGAAAATCCCCCGCTGGTGATGATACCGATCTCCGCACCGTCCCGGGCCACGGGGTAGCCGTCCCTCGGGATGCCCTTGTCGATCATCTTCAGGCAGACAATCTCCCGGGGGGGGCCTTTTTTCTTCTGGGCCGTCAGGATGTCTTTCCCGACATAGTCGTCGGTCGAGCTCACCAGCCACCCCAGGCCCGCCTCCACGGGGCTGATCGTCTCCGACAGCTCGTGCCCGTAGAGGGAATACCCGGCCTCGAGCCGCAGGGTGTCCCGGGCTCCCAGGCCCACGGGAACCAGGCCCAGGGGCCTCCCGGCATCAAAAAGCCGATTCCAGAGGGAAGCGGCGAAAGAACCGGGAGCATACAGCTCGTATCCCAGCTCGCCGGTATAACCGGTCTGGGAGATCATCAGGGCGACGCCGTCAAGCTCGGCGGTGAGAGAATAGAACCGTTTGAGTCGGTCCATGCCCGCATCGGGAAACAATGTCTCCATGATCTCCCTGGATTTCGGCCCCTGGAGGTCGATCTTGGCGGTCTCGTCCGACACGTCGACGATCTCCACCCCGGATGACGGGGCGTGATCGGTTATCCACGCAAAATCCGTCTCCCTCCGGGAGGCGTTGACCACGAGATAATAGTCGTCCGCACCCCGCATGTAGATGAACAGGTCGTCCACCGTACCGCCCGTTTCGTTGACCAGGCACGAATACATCGCCTTCGACGGCTCCAGGCGATTGATGTCGGTGGGGATGAGAGAGGAGAGCAGCGACGCCGCCTTCTCTCCCCGGACGATGAACTCCCCCATGTGACAGATATCGAATACCCCCGCCCGGTTTCGGGTGGCGTTGTGCTCCTCGATGATGGAGGTATAAAGCACCGGCATCTCCCAGCCGGAAAACTCCACCATCTTGGCGCCCAGCTTGATGTGTTCCTCGTGAAGTACGGTTTTCTGCATGATGTATCCCATCGCCGCCGTCACGTCACATGGACACAGAGCGGCGGTTTTTCGTTAGACCGTTATGTTTTACGCTTCATCCGCCGGAGACACAGCTCCGCCGCCCGAAGCAGCGGGTCGTGAACCTCGCTCACCGCCGGGCAATAGGCCAGCTCCAGCCGGAGAAGCTCAGAAAGCATAATCCCGTATTCCAGGGCCATGCCGATGATATTCACCCGCCAGGCCGCGCCATTCTGACCCACGGCCTGGGCGCCCAGGGCCCGGCCGGTGGCCGCATCGCCCACCACCTTCAGGGCGATCTCGGGGGATGCCCCCATGTAGTCGGGGAGGATTTTCATCTTGATCTTCCCCACGGCCGTCTCGAATCCCCGGGCACCCGCCTCGGCCTCGGAAAATCCGGCGCCCGCCACCTCCAACCCGCCGATCTTCGTCACGAACGTACCGGCGGTCCCCCGGTAGGTCTCATCACCCCCGGCGGCGTTGGCCCCGGCAACCGTTCCCTGCTTGTACGCGGACGTGGCCAGGCGCACGTACGCCTCCCGATCATCGATGATCGACCGGGGGACGATGCAGTCCCCGGCGGCGAAGACGTCCGGGGCGGAGGTACCCAGGCGGTCATCCACCGCGATGCCGTTTTTTCCGGCGTCGATGCCGGAGTTTTCTGCGATCTCGACGCTCGGGGCGAATCCCACGGCCAGGACCCCCAGGTCCGCCCGGATCTCTTCATTCCCCACCGTCACCCCGGCGAAGCGGGGGCCGTCGCTCGTTTTTTCAGATACGATCCCACTTACCATCGCCCCGGTCCGAAGGGAGATCATCGTCCCCTCCAGGTACGCCTCGACGCTCTTTGCCATGTCTGCGTCCAGCACGCCGGGGAGCGGCTGATCCTTCCCCTCCAGGACCGTCACCGGCCCGATCCTCTCGGCAAGGGCCGCGGCGGTTTCCAGCCCGATGGCCCCCGCCCCCACCACCACCGCACAACCGACGTCTGAAAGGGTCCCCTCGATCGCACCCAGGTCATCCGGGGTTGTCAGGGTGAAGAGCCCCCTCCCCAGGACGTCCCCGATCCCCTCGATGGGGGGGACCACCGGACGGAAGCCCGTGGCGATGATGGCCCGATCATAGGGAACTTCCTCATCGTCGGTGAGAACGATCTTTTTCTTCGTATCGATGGAAACGGCCGATCCCCTGATGCGGGTCACCTTCATGCGCGAAAGGCCGATATCCTGGACAAGCCCGGCGGACTCCACCGCCCCCTCCAGGGCGTAGGGGAGGCCGCACGGATGGGTGAGGTCGTGAGGCTTCGGATCGATGACCGTGATGCTCGCCTTCGGATCAATCCGCTTGATGGACATGAGGGCGGCGTATCCCGCCGAGCCGAAGCCGATGATCACAATATCGGTCACGTACTGCTCACAAAAATAGGTATGAAATGTTAATCCCGCACCGAATCCCCGACGAGGGTTTTCTTCGACGGGGTCTGTTTTAAAACGTCGAAAAGCAGTGTAGAACACTGATGCAAAAAATGTCAAGTTTTTTAAAACCTTGCACCCTCAAACAGGAACCTTCTTTGAATTATGTCTTGCATCACTCCCCGTCGACTCGGCGAATCCGTTACGGATGGCCATGGTGGTCGTCGGAATCACCCGGCCTCGGGGATCTGTCGCTGCCGGCGGCGGCCTTCTTCGCCTTTTCGGCCCTGTTGATGCTCTCCCGCAGTGCATTGAGTTCCTCCAGTGACGCCCCGGAGGGCTCAGTGGGCTTCCCGTACGACCGGGGAAGGTCCACGATCAACTCGCCGCTGCCCCAGGCGCTGGGGCTCCCCATCCAGTCGTCGTACTCCGAGGGATAGTCATCGAGGGTCAGGGTCGGCGGCTCCACGACCACATCCGTGAAGCAGCCGGCGCACACGAGCAACAGGGAAAGAACACACGCCCCGAGAACCGCCGGGAGCAGTATCTTTTGTATTGCCATGATTCGTCTCCAATCTGTTTCACGCGCCGGGTGTCCGCACCGGGCGCGGCTACTCGACCGCCGGCTCCGCCCCGTCCCCGGGGGTGAATGGAATCACGGAGCTCATCTCCGGGCCCACCTCCACCGGGTCGCCGACGCTCCCGCCCGCGCCGTCCACCGTCATGAAGCGGACCGACCCCTCCCGGACGACGAGTAGCACCTCGCCGGTATCCTGTCCGGTCTCGGTGACCGTGAGGGAAAACTCGGCGCCGTCATCTGCAGGCACCGCCACGGCCATGCCGGAAAACAGGGCGAGGTTGTGACCTGCGGGTTTCGCGTCGGTCTTGCAGGAGACCGTCCCCCGGACCAGCTCGATGATGATGCGGCTCTTGGCGTATTCCTTGAGGACCTCCACGCCGCCGACGCCGGAGAACTCGACCAGGCGAATCTCGGTGTCGGGATCGAGGCGCACCAGGTGCTTCCCGTCCATCAACAGGGTCAGGGTGCCCCTCTCCGACGTCTTCAGGCGGTGCCCCGGCACCAGGTACATGCCGGAGACGACCCTGTTCCAGTCTCCTTTCGATTCATCGAAGAAATACCCGTTTCGGTAGACGTCGATGACCGAGCCCTCCAGTATCCCCTCTCCGGTGGCGACGGCGGGCGGGATCAAAACCGCCGCAATCAGAACAGACAAGATCGCGATCCGTCGAATCACTGCCGACTTTTTCGACATAGTCACCTCCCTTGTATCTGGCCTTGTATCCGAATACGGTACACGTCTACACCCAGGCGGCGATCGTCGCACCCCGGGGGAGATATTCGGTCGCCGGGCGTGCTGGAAACGCCGGCGTGGCATACGGTGGAGTAAGAGCGTGAGAGCGAGCGGGAGCGTCGGGAAAAAAACAAAAAACACGCGAGGATGGAGATGCGGTTTTCGATCGATGGTTCATACTACCCGCTTTTTTTTGAGAATACAACAGAGAAAAAAGCGAGTATCGGGAAAATCCCTTTTCGCGTCCATCCCCCGGCGCCCCCGGCCCCGGTGCGGCGACGGGAGTTTTCGGTTGCCCCCTCGACAGTTATCTGGTACAAAAGATAAAGTATCTCACCACCACACACGGGAGCGGATGTATGGACGCACAGCTCGACTATCCAAAGCGGCTCGATAAGATTCGCGCGGAAATGGAAACAGAGGGGATCGACGTTCTGGTGGCCACCCGGTCCAAGAGCGTCAACTACATCGCCGGGGCCTTCGTGCCCTGGAGGAGTGTGGCGATCGTCTCCCGGGACGGCTACGCGGGACTGAACACCATCCTCCACGACTTCGCCCGGGTGTCCGACGAATCGTGGCTGGAAAACATCACCCCCACCGGCCCCGCCCCGGGGATGGAGCTGTGGGAGGTGACGGCCCGCCAGCTTGCGGAAAACGGCCTCGACACAGGCGTCGTCGGCATCGAGCTGGGCCACTCCCCCCGGATCATGACCGGGTGGATCATGGCCACGGAGAGGGACTACCTGGTCGATTCTCTGCCGAAGGCCACGTTCACAAACGCCTGCCCCGTGACGGACCGGGCCCTGTACATCAAGGAGCCGGGGGAGGTGGAGCTCCTTCGCACGGCGTCAGCCATCGCCGACGCCGGCCAGGAGAAGGTCAAAGAATCCCTCACAATCGGCATGAGCGAAACCGAGGTGGCCGGCATCGGGGAGCTGGAGCTGAGAAAGCACGGCAGCGAGTTTCACTGGGCGGTCACCGGCTCCACGGAGATCGCCTCGGGCTATCGCTCGTGCTACCCCATGGGCGGCTGCAACCCGGCGTCGGAGAAGCCCATCCAGCGGGGGGAAACCCTGATGGTGGACCTCCACCCCACCTACCGACATTACTACGCGGACCTGGCCCACAACTACATCCTGGGAAAACCGACCCCCGAGCAGCAGAAGCTGGCCGACGCCTATACCAGTGCTGTGGAGCTGCTGGTCTCCTCCATGAAGGCGGGGACGAAGATCGGCGACGTCTTCAAGACCGTCAACGAGGAGCTCACCCGGTCGGGATACGCCGCCCACACCGTCCCCTGCTACGGCCACGGCATCGGCATCATCGGCCACGAGTGGTACCCGGCCATCATGGACAACGACGAATTTCGGGACATCGTCCTGGAGGAGAACGTGGTGGAGGTGGCGTTCCTGCAGATGAACGTGCCGGAGGTGGGCGGCATGCGCCTGGAGGCCAACGTCCTGGTGACGAAGGACGGGGGCGAGATGCTCCACAAAACGCCCCTTCGACCCACGGTGATGGACCTCTAACGGCCCGTGCGAGAGCCCGCCGCCGGTACACGAATCTGCTACAATAGTATAAGGTACACAAATAGGGGGAAGGGGCGCGCCCCCTTCCCCTCTCACACTTTTTCGAACTCACGAGCGAGCGACATCATGACCACCGATCCCCGCCTCCCGTCCCCCATCGTCGATTTCCACGTCCACCTCTTCCCGGATAAGATGTTCGACGCCATCTGGAAATACTTCTCGAAGGACTACGGCTGGGACGTCATCTACCAGTACTACCACCGGGAAACCATCGGATACCTGCGGGATAACGGCGTGGGGCCCATCGTCTATTCCAACTACGCCCACAAGCCCGGCGTGGCCCGGGGCCTCAACGACTGGAATAAAGAGGTCCTCTCCGAATTCGACGACCTCTACTGCTTCGCCGCCTTCCACCCCGAGGACGACGACGCCCTTGATATCGCCAAGGCCATCGTCGACCACCCGAAGGTCCTGGGCTTCAAGCTCCAGCTTCTCGTGATGTGCCGCTACCCCTGGGACGAGCGATTCTTCAATCTCTACGATCTGGTAATGAAAAAGGGAAAGCGGATTCTCTTCCACGTGGGAAACGGCCCGGTGGGGCACGAATTCGTGGGGGTGGAAAACTTCAAGAAGCTTCTCGACACCTATCCCGACATCCCCGGCAACATCGCCCACATGGGGGCGCTGGAATACGGGGCGTTCTACGACCTCCTGGACGACCACCCGAACCTCTACATGGACACGTCGTTTGTCTTCTGCCCGGACATGCACAACGGCTGCGACCTCCCGCCGGAAAAGCTCGCCGCAAAGCAGGATCGCATCCTCTACGGCTCCGACTTCCCCAATCTCATATTCCGCCGGGAGTTGGAGATCGAACAGCTCCTGTCGTTCAATCTATCGGAGGAATTCTACCGGAAGGTCTTTCGGGATAACGGGTTGGGGTTGATAGGATAAGTCACCAATTTTAGTTACTGAAAGCAAGACTTCAACACTTTGGTTCACTTTTAAGTTTCAAAAATTAAACGGAATATTCTTTTAAAAACGAAAATGTTGTGGTATAGGAAACAATGAAAAACAGACATTCTCATTTTAATTTACCAGAAGGATAGAAAAATCGATGGAAGAAAAGACTACTTTCACCATTGACAAAGAACCGCTCTTCGAATTGCTCAAAGATGTATATAGTGGGAAGATTCAACTTCCCGAGTTTCAACGGAGATGGGTTTGGGATGATGATCATGTAAAAAGCATTCTTGCGAGTGTGTCTTTATCTTATCCAATAGGTGCAATAATGCTTCTGGATGCAGGCAATCCTGATGTTCGTTTTAAATCCATTCTCATTGAAGGCGTACAATATCACGACAATGTTCAAAAGCAACCTGAGCAGTATGTTTTAGACGGACAGCAAAGACTCACATCACTGTGCCAATCACTTTTCGTAAGTGAGCCGGTAAAAACTAAAGACATCAAGAAAAATCCTATTGAAAGGTACTATTATATTGATATTCAAGAAGCCCTTAATCCCAACGAGGATAGAGAGGAATGCATTATCAGCCTACCACCTGATATGAAATTGAAAGGCTTCGGAAATGAAGTGATACAAGATTTTTCCGGAGAACATGCAGAATTTGAGAACAGCATTTTCCCGTTTCGACAAATCTTTAATTCCGCCGACTGGAGGAAGGAATACAATAAATATTGGGAATATAATGAAGAAAAAATAAAGCTGTTCGACCAATTTGAATCTGAAGTAATTAAACGGTTTGAACAATACTTGGTACCATTGATCAAGATTTCTAAACAAACACCGAAGGATGCTATCTGCCAGATATTTGAGGTAGTAAATACCGGCGGAGTAGACCTCGATGTTTTTGAACTTCTCACGGCTACCTTTGCTGCGGATGAATATGACCTTCGTGAAGACTGGGAGGGTAAACACGACCATAAAGGGAAGAAAATTGAAGAAGGGCGTTATGACAGGCTGAAGGAATATAAAGTTTTAAAAGGAGTGGCTTCAAAAGACTTTCTTCAGGTGGTATCACTACTGACGACATATGAGAGGAAGAAAAAACAACCCGAATCTCCCGTAAGCTGCAAAAAAAGAGATGTTTTAAAGCTGAAACTTGAAGATTATAAACACTGGACGGATTTTGCGACCGAAGGTTTTATTAAAGCGGCTGAGTTCTTGACCGAACAACACATCTTTACGGAAAGGGATATACCGTATACCACTCAACTTGTACCTCTTGCTGCGATCTTTACTGTTTTGAAAGATGAAGTCATCAATGCAAAATACAAAAAGCAGATCGCTCAATGGTACTGGTGTGGTGTGTTCGGAGAGATGTACGGAAGCGCGATTGAAACGAGATTTGCGAAGGATCTTACCGAGGTTATAGACTGGCTCAGGGGCGGTGAAGAACCAGGAACGGTGAGAG
>Ga0180432_10002241_pt1 | contig 29186 bp, 24 predicted proteins | sample SS_ome_10_FD_132414 | JGI IMG/M metagenome (GOLD analysis project Ga0180432, IMG submission 132414) | Hypersaline lake sediment archaeal communities from the Salton Sea, California, USA - SS_1_MS_2 metaG | ecosystem: Environmental > Aquatic > Non-marine Saline and Alkaline > Hypersaline >...
AACTACTCGGCGTTTTGTTGATGTCCGAAGATGGTAGCGATGGTCGTTCTTTCTGTGCTCACCTCACTGCGCTGTCAATACACCACGTCTGTGGACTCTAACGTGGCATTCGTCGCCTCACTTGCACGGTCATGCCGCTGTCGTCCGCTGACACACCCTGGGCGACACGATCCTACTAGACATTTGGTCCAGATAGTAGACAATTATCCAAGATCGGCGCCGCTCTGTCTATGGGGCGGCCCACAAGTGGATGAGCAGCGGCAAGGAGGCGGCGATGACACAGGGCAAGCTGCCCTCGGAAGGTCTTGTGACCATTGGGACCGGAACGGCGCAACGAGGAGAGATCGTGCGATGCGGTATCCCTATTGGACGGGACATCTACGGCAACGAGATCGCGATTCCGATCATCCTCATCAACGGCGTGAAGGACGGGCCGATCTTGTGGCTGAACGGCGGGACACACGGCGACGAGCCGGAGGGAGCGGTCGCGATCCTCAAGTTGCTCGATTGCATCGATCCAGCGGCACTGCGAGGGGCGATCATTGCCTGCCCGGCGATGAACCTTGAGGCATTCGAGGTTGCCTCTCGTGGGAACCCGATCGATTGGAAGGGCTACGATATGAACCGGATCTACCCCGGCGATGCCGACGGCAGCCCGACCGAGCGAGTCGCTGCTGCCCACTTCGCTGCAATGGCGGACACCTGTGACTTGCAGATAAACATCCACGCTGGAGGCACCGACATGTTTATCGGGGAAGTCCTCTTTGTCCCCGACATGATTGCATCACTCGAATTGGCTTCCGCAATGGGTCCGAATTGCCCGTTGGTTGTCACAATCGGCGTCGGCGAGGGGAATCCTGCGTCGCAGGTAGCGGCGCTCGGCACAGCGGGGATCGGCATTGAACTCGGCGGCCTCAGCCGCTCGCTCACCAGAGACGCGCATGCGATCGGCGAGGCGTTGTGCTCGTACATTCTTAACGTTCTGCGGCACTACGACATGATCGAGGGAGCTCCCGAATATGCCGATCGGTGGCACGTTGGACACCTGCAGCCGGTGAACTCGCCCGCGACCGGCATCTGGCTTGGCGAGTGCGACCTGGATCTGCTCGTTCCATTGCCGGAAGGTACGCCGCTCGGAACGCTGTACAACCTGCACGGCGAGATCCTCCACGAGGTGGCGACGCCTTGCGACGGCATTGTCGCTGGTCTCCGGACCCGTCCGCAAACCCCTGAAGGCGAAGCGCTCGCCTTCTTTGTCGTTGTCGATGAGGTGAAGGAGAACTTGCTGGGCAAGAGTTGAAGAGCCAGGCAGCTCACATCCGAGAGTTCAGCGAACGCCATCGCCTCTTGGAGACACCTCAGGAGCGAAGCACCTCTCCAGCTACCGCCGAAAGCAACAGCCACAGTACCTATCGCGAAACACATAAGGAGCGAGCCCTATTCCGCCTACGGATCGAGCACCGTATCGAGGTTCGGAGTCCAATCATTGGCTTGGACGCGATCGGCCATCTCGGCGACGCCGGCGAGCGGAATCGTGCGTGCGGTCATCTGTCCGGCGAGACGGTCGGCGAACCCCCAAGATTCGGCCTGCGTGAGCCAATCTGCTGGCTCACTATTGGCATTGTTGTCCGGAAATCCACCGGCGAGCGAAGCGGTGGCGTGGATCTCGGATTGCACGTACACGAGATCGCAGTTCAATCGGGTCCACAGACCCGCGGTCTTGTGGAACCCATCGTACGCTTGCCGGATGTGCGGCTTGTCCGGGGCGGCCTGCACGTGATCGTGGGTTGCGAACGGGAGGAGGACGCGAAGCTCCGGCAGCTTCGTTCCGATTGCGGCGTAGTGCCCGACCGGAACGCGGTATGGCCAAAAGGCGGCCGTCTGCTGTGGGGTCGCTACGTCGCTCGGCCAAGTTGCCGGCGTGAAGACGCCGTTGTCGAGCAGCGCCTGCGTGAGCGCGGAAGAGAACCATCGCACGCCGTCGATCGTCGGTCCCTTGTCATCGAGCACGTAGTCCGTCCCGGCTGGTACGCGAAAGATCGGACGGCCCTCGGGGAACCCGGCGTTCTGAATCCAATCGAGCGTCGTGTAGTCCACGGCAATCGATGTCGGTGTGTAGCCGGTTGGATCGTAGAACGGATTTTGGATCGGATGTCGCGCGTCGTCGAAGTGCCCAATCTCCAGCGGATACATCTCGGCCATCGTCGGGTTCTCGCGCCCGACGAAGTACTTCAGTCCGGGGAACGTTTCGCCGTGGTACGCCATGACGTTGGTCGCAACGACCCCGGCATGGGACGATGCGAACATCCCGACGTTGTCGTACAACGGCGTGACGCTGATCAGATCGGCGAGATACGTACCGCAATCATCAGGGATCAGGCCCAGCGCGAAGCGGATCGTATCACGCAACGCGGCCAGACACAGCGGTCCGCCGGTGTCGTACGTTCCGTCGCTGGCAAGGCCAGTGTCTGGATCGGTCTTTCTCGGCCACAGGTGGCAGATCGAGATCGCCCCGACATCGATCGGGTTATAGACGAGGTGAAACGGCGTCTGGTCGAGGCTGTACTTGTCGACGAACCAGGTCGAGGCGACCACGACCACCGGCGCAGCATCTCCATACCGGGGAGAAACCGGCAGATCGATCCGTACCGCCACGCGTCCCACTTCGGAGCAGTCGATGTGGGTGTAGAGGACACGCGTTGTGCCGCAGTCCTCCGGGCATTGTCCCGACAGCCGCTCAGCCTCATCGCAGACGCCGTCGCCGCATCGGCTGCCGTTCACCAACGAGCAGGCCGAGAGAAGCATCGCCAGACAGAGCAGGCCGACCATCGACAGGGAACGCGTCATCTTTCGTCACCTCACGGCACATCATAGCCATCCCCTACGTCGGATGTCACGAGTCAGCTTGCATGTCACGCTCGCGGCGCTCGGCAAGACTCGGGCAGCTCGCTAGACTGCAGATGTCGGATAGGGGAATTCGAGGCTCGTCCGGCCGGCAACCTGGAGGAGGGAGCGATGAGAACGCTACATGGACGAACGTTCGTCGTGGTGACAGGACTGATAGCCAGCCTGTTGGGCTTCGCGCTGTGGGCCTGTGCATCTCCTGGAGAGGGCGCTGCGCCCCCGATGGCGCCGCTAAAGCTGGTGTTCATTCACCACTCGTGTGGCGAGAACTGGCTCAGCGATGAGGATGGCGGGCTAGGGATCGCGCTACGAGACAACGGCTATTTCGTCAGCGACACGAACTACGGATGGGGTCCGGTCTGCGAGACGTGTGAGGACTGCTGGGGCGCGATCGGCGACTGTACCGACACTGTTCACTGGGTCAACTGGTTTGGCAGCGAGGCGGTTCTCGATGCGCTGTACACCGAGGTTGAACAGGCCTCGTGGTACTCGCGAGGCGAGGATCCGGATCCGGCGCGCGAGAACCAGATCGTCCTGTTCAAGTCATGCTATCCAAACTCGAATCTTGCTGGGAGCCCGGACGATCCTCCGGCGGCGGACGATCAAGGACTGACCGTCGGCCGTGCCAAGGCGATCTACAATGAGCTGCTCACCTACTTCGCGACGCAAACGGACAAGCTGTTCGTTGCGATCACCGCGCCGCCGGTGATGCGTGATGACAGCTGGGAGGACCCGGCAAACACTCGGGCGTTCAACAACTGGCTCGTCCACGAGTGGCTGGCCGACTACCCATACCTCAATGTCGCGGTGTTTGACTTCTACCATGTCCTGACCTCGAACGGTGGCGACCCGCACACGAACGACAGCGGGTCGGAGACAGGCAACCATCATCGATGGTGGGAGGGCGCGATCCAGCACCTGCAGACGCTGGACAACGATCTGGCGGCCTACGCGGACGGTGACAGCCACCCAACGTACGCCGGGAACCGGAAGGCGACGGACGAGTTCGTGCCGTTGCTGAACGTGTCTGTACGCCGGTGGTTGGAGGGCAGCGACTAACGAAGTGACGGCGTGGGCTCGAGCGACACGCACCCAAACAGCCCGATCCCGGTTGCTGTTCCTCTTTCACACACCGGAATCCGCGGTTCGCCATATCCTCTTCACAAATGCCGAGGATGATCCAGTCTACTCAATCGACTAGACGGCGAGAGGAGAATGGGATGAAGCGAATCAATATGATGGCCGTTGCGGCAATCCTGACTGCCGTTGCTGCGTTCTCGGCAAGTGCGTGCACGTTCTATTTCAGCTACGAGTCAATCGAGGCGCCGGTCGGCACGACGGGCCAGGTCGGCATTCGCGTTCAGAAGACCCATGGGCGATGCACGCTTTCGAGCATGGACGAGTACAGAATCGACGGAGAGGGAGTCCAGATCCTCGGGGTGGCCGCTTGGGAGGATCTTGGCGGTGGGTTGTACGAGACGTGGGTGCAGGTCTCGCTCGCGCAGGAGGGTGACGGTGCCTTGCGGATCTCGAAGAGCTGCACGAAGGAAGGGTACGAGGAGCAGCTCCTTCCAATCCACGCGCTTGCGCCAGACGACGAGGCTGCCTGGACCGCAGCCTGGGGCGGCACGTATCCGTTCGAGATGCCGGAGCATGTGGACAGCGTGGTCGGGCGTGTCACCGGAGAGGACGGAATCCTCGAAGTGGGGGGCGCCACGTTGGTCCTCCCACAGGGGGCGAGTCTCCCGGACGAACTGCCGCAGACCGTTCGTGTCTTCTACGCGGAAGACGCGGGCGAATCGGTTGCGCTCCTTGTGGTCGGCGACGGCCTCTTCCTCCGCTTCGATCATCTGATCGGCTAGGATTGCGGCGACAAGCATGGCTTCCAGACGATCCACGATTGCTGCGCTCATCGTGTTCGCTGTCATGGTGGCGATCGGTCTGGCGGCGATCGGCCAGGACTTCGGCGAGCCGGACAGCTCATTTGGTGATCCAAGCGCGGAGCGCACGTTCGAGTCCGCCGACCCCGATGCCGGGACATCGAGGTCGCGCTACTTCCTCCACGACCAGCTGACGAAGCTCCTCCTCGTCCTCGGCTTCAGTGCCGCTGCCTTGGCAATCATCGCGACGCGGCGCTTCCGCTTGCGACGGTGGCTCCTCGTGGCCTCTGTGATCGTTCTCGGATTCGTGATCGGCGGGATGCTTTGCCCGATCTCGGCTGTGCAGAACGTCATCCTGAAGGCGTCGACGGGATACCTGCTTCTGTTCCTGGTGCCGACCGCCACCGCGCTGTTTGCCGGGCGGCTCTTCTGCGGGTACGTCTGCCCTTTTGGTGCGCTGCAAGAGCTCCTTCATGTGAAGCGGCTGCAGCGGACGATCCCGGATCGATGGATGCGATTCCTTCGCTTCGTTCCGTACGGGATTCTCACCTATCTGGTGGCGCGCGTGGCAGCGACCGGCTTCCTTGCCTGGAGTGGGACGACGCCGTTCAAGGCGTTCTTCACGTTCGGTGGGACTCCGCTGACGTTCGGGATTGGCGGGCTTTTTGCCCTGCTCTCGATCGTTCTCTTCCGCCCGTTCTGCCGGCTCTTCTGCCCTCTCGGGGCCTGGCTTTCCCTCGTCTCTCGAATGAGCCTGTTTCGCGTACGCGTGAACTCGGCGTGCGTCTCCTGTCGGGCGTGCGACGGCGCCTGTTCAACGCACGCGGTGAAGAATGGGCGAGTCCGTGCGAGCGATTGCTTGCTCTGTGGTGAGTGCATCCGTGCCTGCCCGATCGGGGCGCTGTCCTTGTGCAGGAAGCAAAGCGCGTGCGAGGAGGGTGAAGCCTCCGCATGAGCGGCTCGTGACATCTGGCTCGCCGAGGTCGCGTCGTGCCTTCAGCAGAGGATAGTAGCCTGTGTGACTAACCACTGCGTGCCGTATCACTCAGCAAGGGGCCTCTGATGAAGACCGGGGGTTCGTTTCCTCACGACCTGTTGCACTGCAAGGAGGGTGGGAGGGCATCCAGGAGATCATTGGGCGTGCACATCATCCAGAAACTGTCGGATTAGAACCTCTACCCTCTCCGAATCAGCACGACCGTGTCGTTCCGGACGATGACCGATCGTGCCGGGTTTGCGTACGACCAGATCTCAACGTCTTCCATCTGTGCCGAGGCGAACCCGAGATCGGTTGCGGCGACGACGCTGTCCGGCGTGCCCCACGCGGCGACCAACTCCGCGATCGTTCCAGTGGTAAGATGGCTCGCAGGCGTGTCGAGCACGCTGAACGCCCCGTTGAGACTCCAGAACAGCAAGAAGATGAGCGTGATCATCTCCAGGGTACAGCACGCGATCTTCATCTCTCCTCCCCCTTTGTGTGATTCCAACAAATAGCCTAGAGAAGGGATGTTGTAGGTTCTTTGCGGCTTGACGATCGCCAATGGCGTGTCGGTCTGCGGGGAACCACACCGATGTCCGAACGTAACATGGGTCACATTTCCCTGCTACGCTGCTCTGGGTTCGGGATACTCCGAGAGAAGAGAGGCCAAACGAATGCCGTACGATGGGTGACATGGGCAAGAATCAACAGCGAGTGCTTCGGCGAGGAGAACTGAGCGAGGCGGCGCAGATGTGCGCACGAGCGTTCCGGACCGCTCCGCATGTCGAGCACTTCTTCCCCAACGAGCATAGGAGAAACGTCGATGCTGCGGCGCTATTCCGAATGCGGATCCGCTACGGTCTGCGCTTCGGAGAGGTCCATGTCAGCTCCCCGAAGCTGGAGGGTATCGCGGTCTGGATTCCCTCCACGCATGCAACGATGACGATGTGGAACCAGATCCGCTCCGGTGGGATCGGCCTCTTCCGCACGGTCGGCACCGATGCTGTGGCCCGGATGACGCACGTGGCAGAACACAACGACAAGCTCCGCGCACAGCACATGCCCGGATTTCACAGCTTACTCGCCATCCTTGCGGTTGATCCCGAATGCCAACACCGCGGGCATGCGACGCGTCTCGTGCGTGCGATGGTCGATCGGCTCGATCGAGCGGGGATTCCTTGCTATGCCGAAACGACCGAGCAGACGCTTCATCCGTTCTATCAGAGGCTTGGGTTCGAACCTCAGGATGGCTCCACCGTGCCCGGAACAGAGCTCGCCGTCTGGCCGATGGTGCGGTACCCGCTATCCGAAGTGCGCGAGGACGCGTAGTGCGGTCAGCGTGAGCCACTTGCTCGGCTTCCCCTTCTCTTCCACGTCCGCCCACATCTTGCCGTTCAGGGAGTTCTCGAGCGTCCAGGTTCCCTGCTCGGACCGCTTGCTTCGCACGACGCGGAGCGGGTCTTCGAGAGCCGAACTCATTGGTGTCTTGACCTGAGCCAGCGCAAGCAGCGCTTCCAGAACGTCGGAGTTGTAGTTGAGCGGGAAGCCGAACTTGAGCCATCCCGCCTTGGGTTCGTGGGTGCCGTACCCGTTCTCCTCAAGGAAGCACCGCTTCCGGTCGGCGATCCACGCCTTGACGGTCTCCCCCTTCGGGAGATCCGCCTTCTTCGGAGCCTCGGCCAGGATGCCTTGCCACGCTTTTCGATGCGATGACACGTAGATGTAAATCTGATGCTCGATTAGCTTCCCCGCGAGAAGCTCGATTGACGCCTTGACCGACGTCGACCGCTTGCCCTCGGGGATCTCCGCGAAGCAGAAGATCAGCTTGGGAATACACATATAGCAGTGTTCAAGCAGCGAGTACCCCATTGCTTCGCAAGCGATTCCGCCGTTTTCGACGATACGCCGTGCCAGTGCCTCGACCTCGTCGGCGACGATCGGATGACTTGCGAACCCAAGCCGCATTGCCGCGCAGAGGATATTGGCCGTGAGACACTGCATTCCTCGCCGGTCGACGAAGTCGCGAGCCTTCAGGATCGACTCCACGCCTGGGGCAATCCTTGGATCGTGGCCGTCGGCGAGGAACTGACTGAGGAAGATCATCTGCCAGAAGCGTCCTCGGTACTTGTGATAGCTCCGTGAGAACGTATCCCCTTTTGGGGACCAGAACTCCGCGCCGTGAGACAGGATCTCGCGTGTGGCCTCGTAGTCCATCACGTGTGATTTCGCATCTTCGACCTCGGCAGACTCCGGATCGCGCCCCAGAAGATGCACCAAAGTCAGATACCGGACCGGCGGATTGTCCGCACCCAAGAGCCACTGGAGCGTACTGTCCGAAGCGATCATGTTCATGGACGTAGTCTACACAATCAGGAATACATGACTACCTTGAAGCAACGGATCTCTCCGCATCCTCCAACGGCTCTGCTTGGGGGGGGACCACAGGGCGACACTGGGAAGATCTGCATTGTGCGAGTTTGCGATGTTCCTGTAGCATGAAGCCGACATCGCGTGGTGTGAGCCATCATGGAGACAGTACATGAAGAAGATCACAGCATTCGTGGGGAGCGCTCGTAAGAAACACACGCACGACGCCGTCCGGCAGCTGATGGAACACTTGAAGCAGCTGGAAGACGTCGAATGCGAGATCATCAATCTCGCCGACTACCAGATTGAGCTCTGTATCGGCTGCAAGCTGTGCTTTGAGAAGGGAGAGGAAGCCTGTCCCCACAAAGATGATCGAGATGCCTTGCTTGAGAAGATAAGCGCATCGGATGGTATCGTCTTTGCATCTCCAAGCTACATGTTTCAGGTATCCGCATGGATGAAGGCGCTGATCGACCGCCTCGCTTTCGTCGGGCACCGTCCTCGCTTCTTCGGGACGACCTTCACCAGCATTGTCACACAGGGTCTTTTCGGTGGGGGCAAGATCGTGAAGTACCTTGACTTCGTCGGCGCGTGCCTCGGGTTCAATGTAGTCCGCGGTGTTTGTGTGACCGCTCTTGAGCCGATGATGGAGCGGGAAGCCCGACGGATCGACAGACTCCTTGCCAAACAGAGCACGCGGTTCCACAGGAGCCTGATGGGCCCGGCGAATCCACCGCCCAGTCTGATGATGCTAGTGGGGTTCCGGATGGGGCGAGCAAGCATGCGCGTGAACCTCGACGAGAGCAGTCGGGACTATCGGTACTACGAGGAGCACGGCTGGTTCCAATCAGACTACTATTACTCTACCCGGCTGAATCCGTTCAAGAAGATCATCGGAAGCCTTTTCGACATCATCGGTTCCAGGATGGCGAAGAGACGGGAACAGTAGCTGCGCGAATCGCGCTGCGAGCACCGCCACACAGGATTCTAGGCCACAGTCTTCCATTGCACAGCGTTGGAGCTTTCCAGCCATCCTGGAAGAAATGCTTGACAACCAAACTTTTAAGTATATACTTGGACGTACGTTAGGAGGTACGTTTAATGAAGCGTGTCCCCGAGATCGTGTCCATAACCGATCTTCGTCAAGATGCGGCGGCCGTTGTTGACAGAGCGAAAGCCACCGATGAACCAATCGTTATCACGCAGAGAAGCCACGCCGTCGCGGTGCTCCTTGGCGTGAAGGCGTATGAGCGAATGATGTACGAGCGAGAAGTCCTCGGGATTCTTGCGAAGGGCGAAACCGAGATCCGATCTGCCAAGGGTCTGTCGATCGATCAGGTTCTTGCAGAGGCGGCAGAGCTGCTGGAGTCGACATGAGCACCGAAACCTACGTCACTGAAGGGGCCCGGGGACAGTTGCGGGCCGCCCTCCTGGCAGCAGCGCGGCGCGATCCGAACGAGGCTCGTGAGCTCCTGAAAGGTGTGGAAGAAGCACTGCGAAGCACCGACCTCCTCGATACAGAGGGACATCCCCTGGCGGATTTTCCGCAGCTTCCGTTCCGCGAGATCCGTATTGGGGAACACCGGCTATTCTTCCGCTGCGAGCAGAAGACTGTTTGGATCACCGGGCTTTGGAAGGCGGCTGACTGGGAACGTCTGTAGAGCGCTATGACCGGACCCGGCGATAGCATCTCGCCAGCATCTCGTCCTGTTGCCTCCATCTCTTCAGTCACCCGTTGACAATCGAGCCGTGCATACCGAGAGAGCCTGAACCCGTGCGTGTGGTGCACAGTCGGAATCGCACAACGCTTCCGAACGATCTCAATTGGAGGGCGATGTGTCGCTGAAATGGGTTCCCTGGCGCGGTCTAGGGTCTCTACCGAGAAACGCGGATCGATTGCATGAACGGCACGGCCAAGGCCAGTGGTCCAAGCCCTAGCAGCGCGTAGATGCCGATGGAGGCAGCGTCGAGTGGCTGTCCGAATGCGGGGGCCAGCAAGGCTCCCAGCATCACCGAGACGCCCAAGGTTCCCATTTTGATCAGCAACGGGATCGCCAATGCGTCGCCCAGGGGTCGCTTTCGGAGCAGCATGGTTGCCTCAAGCATTAGCAGGGGAACGAAGAACGAGAGATCCATCACGAAGATCGCGTTCCCATCCGGAGCAACGCGCGTGCGCATGGCGGGAAGAAGGATGCTCAACCAAAGGAAGAGGAACATGATCGCGAGGATGAATAACAGTCCGGCTGCTGCCTTCCGCGGGGGCGTTCGATCGGCCTTTGGTCCAATCCTGCCGGGCAAGGTCGCCTGCATGAAGAACACGATCAGGGAGTAGATGCACAATCCAACGATCGCAACGTAGCCAAGGAAGAGGGGATTGTATACACGGTCGAAGCTATACAGCGCGTAGGCATAGAAGAGATAGCCGACCAAGCCGGCCCAGATCAACCACAGCTTCTCCTTGCCGCGCTGAAGCAGAATCACGCAGATCAGAACGCCCAGAGCGGCCACGATGGACAGCACATCTTGACTGGCGGCGCCGGGAAGGAGATCTTTCGGTGTGCTTGGTTCGTACACACCCATATCCAGCAAGCTGTATCCAGCGACGCACAAGGCCACCGTGGCAGCTATCGCTGAGAGCAGGAATAGTCGTTGCTTTCGTTTCGTGTCGATCACGTTCTCAACCCTCCACTCTGTTCTCGCAGAGCCTCAGTTCGCCCAAGGCCTCTTCTCACAGATAACAGCATTCGTCCCAGAGTCTATGGTGCGAGCGAGGCTCGACAACTTCCTGGAGCCTCGTTTGAGAGATCGGGTTCTTCAGCAACACGGGGATCTGCCCTCGCTACGTTGTCCTTGTTGGCTGAGCCAAGGACTGGCAAAAGCTACGGACCCCAAGGTAGCTCTTGACTTCCCTGAGGCCGTATTCGTGCTCGCCGTAGGACGTGTATCTCCTGTCGCTGATCAAGCCTCACCCGGAATGTTCGCTACCCAATGCAGGTTCCAGCTTGTGAAGCCGATACTCGTTCTCGCACGGGCGGCCATGCGCAAGATGAAGCTCGTCCGTGCCCAGCTCCCCGACCCAGGAGTAGATCGTTCCATACGGCTCGACGGAGTACTCGCCGTGATCGCAGATCCCTGCATCATGATCGCTTGCGAACCCGATCGCCTTGTCGAGGTTGATCGTCCTTCGGTTCGCCTCGTACCAGGCCGCGATGCGTCTCTTGGACTCGGGTATCAAGTCGCGTCCATCGGGAACGCGGTCGTAGGGCGACATGGCCTCCGACTGGTACATGTTGACTGTCGCCAGCATGCCATCGTTGGTCTCCGCAACGTCAACACCCTCCGGGGAAACCTCCACACGAGCGGCGTGGCCGCTCTGGTCCGCCACCAGGTAGGCAACCCCCTCGAAGTGGGGAATCCGCCTCATGAATTCGACAGCCGACTTCACGTCCGGGCAGGTATCGAGGATCCACCGCGTCACGACATTCATCCGTAGCCCAGGTTTCGGCTTGCCCGTATAGAAGATCCAGGAGCCGCCTATCGCGAGACCCGCCTCGTTCACGCCGTCATACCGACCCGGGTCCGCGAAGCCGAACCCAATGTGTCGAAGGCCATCCTTGAGTGCTGTTCGGAAGCACGTGACGTATTCCATGTCCTCATCCATCCAATCGTGATTCCTAATGAAGAGCGTCCGTCCGCTTGCCGTTTGTGAGCCCGACACGGCCACCAAGTTACACGCCGGATCGTCGGCGATGAAGGAAGCAATCATGTTTGAGAGAACCACGTAGTAGTCCGTATCGGCGGCCTCGGCCAAGGCTCGGAGCTCGTCAAGGTAGCCAGACGCGTGTTCGGCGATGGCCTCCTCGCACGCCTTCACGAACTGCAGCTTTGCCTGGCTTGGCTCCTGCCACCATGTGTTGAGTCCGCGCTCGGCGAGCATCTTGCCGTAGGCCCTTCCCAGTTCTTGGTGAGTTCCCGCCAGTTGAATCTCCTTCATGATACCCTCCTGAACAGCCTTCGTTGGATGACGTCCTTTCTTGTGAGTTACGACATACAGAAAGTACAGATCCATATTGCGGTTTCAAGAGGCCGTAAATTCCGTGTCTCGCGGGGACATCGGTGAGCGGAATTTGAAATGCTATTCAGAACTACACATTCAAGGAGGGGGAGCTGGGATAGCTAGTCGAGGCCCTGCCAAGAACAGTGCGAAGTAACTTCGATCAGGTGCTTGTGTCACACGGGAAGAAGGCTCGGCCCGAAGTCGGACATCAGTCTACGATTCACAGCCGACTGCCAGTGACTCAACCAGGCCTCCAACACGTCATGGGGAATATCTGGCTTCTAGGACATCTGCAGTACCGCCAGGCCAGCGATTCAGAGTGCGGCAAACGATATGTCTGAGCGAATCCCGCGCTTACCGCTCGGCAAGAGGGGCAGAACGTCTACACCCCAAGTGCTCCAACATCCACTTCCCGTCTTGTATCGGAGAAACCAGCCACATCCAGGAAATCCATGTCTTGGAGTATTCCTGTATTGCCCGTATGCTATCCAATCTATCTCTACCAGGTGATTCTTGTGTCCAGAGTCATTCACGCGGGTCTTATGAGAGCGATAGTTGTAGTTATCGCCGTTGTTGCGTCGGTCGGTATGGCTGCGCTATCTGTGCCAATCTACGAGTGGCCGGTGTCAAATCCTGATGACGAGAATGTCGATCAACAACTTATCTACGACATGCTGGCGCACATCGATCAAGCCAATATCCTCATTCACAGTATCTCAATCATCCGAAACGGTAGTCTGATTCTCGATGTCTACTACGAGAACGACGACTTCGGGTACAACGAGCCTCATCCTGTGTGCTCGTGCACCAAGAGCGTGATCTCGCTGCTGATCGGCATTGCAGTTGATCAAGGGCTCATTGGCAGCGTTGACGTACCTGTCTTGGATTTCTTCCCTGAGATGGAAGTGGAGTTCGTGACTGCAAGGAAGGAAGCCATGACGCTCGATCATTTGCTCACGATGACGGCCGGCTACAGATGCAACAACGATGCCGATTCCGATTCGTGGGATGCGAGTACGGATCACCTGAGCTACGTTCTCGATTGGCCGGTCTCCTACACGCCCGGAGCACGGTGGGACTACTGCAACGGAGTTTCCTACCTGCTTTCGGCGATCTTGACCGAAGCCACCGGGATGAGTGCGTTTTCGTTCGCGTACGAGTACCTCTTCCGTCCGCTGGGGATCGTAAACGTCGTATGGGATATCGATAACTGGAACGGCATCAACCTTGGCCATACCGGCCTGTATCTCCGGCCGCACGACATGGCAAAGATTGGCCAGCTTGTGTTGAACCACGGGACCTGGGATGGCAAGCAGATCGTCCCTGCGCAATGGGTGGAGCAATCGATGATCGCTCACGCAACGAGCAACGAGACCGGCATTTGGCAAGCCGGTACGGGCTATGGCTATCAGTGGTGGGTGGACCCAAAGGGCTACGCTTTCGCGATCGGGCAAGGGGCTCAAGTCATCTTCATCGTGCCGAACAAGAACATGGTTGTGGTGTTCACGAGTGTGCTCTTTGACGAAGACCAGGCAATCCCCGAAGAACTCCTCAACACGTACATCATTCCAGCTGCGCACTGATCAGCCCTGCGAGGGGGCGGATTGCGCGCCGACGCAGCTCGTGTCCGTCCCCGTGTCGCGGCTCTCTGCGGGAGGTATCCGTCGTACGGAGTATCGATCCAGCAGCTTGATTCTGAGTCACCTAGCGGATACGAACCACAGCATGATGAGACACAGTGTGATTTCCAGCAACCCGACGTCTTCGACTCGTCGGCCGAGATGGCTCGACGCGGCCCCCCTGGTTGTCATGCTGATGTGCGGTTTCGTGTCAGCTTTCTCCAGCAATGCGGCTGAATCCCTCGACCCTCTCATCACCGAAGAACGCCTTGCAGAGTTTGCAAGGATGGTCGACGCGCTGCGACAGGAGCTTCTCATCCCAGGCCTCTCCGCCGCGATTGTTCACGACAACGACCTTGTCTGGGCGCAGGGCTTCGGGTTATCCGATGTGGAGCGCGGCATTGAGGCGGCAGCTAACACACCCTATGGACTGGCATCCCTGACCAAACCCTTCTCCGCGATCCTCCTCATGCGCATGGTCGAGCAAGGTCATCTCGATCTCGATGTGAGGATCCAGAAGTTCGGTGTAAGTTTGGGGCATCCGGCCATCACCGTACGCCACGTACTGTCACACACGTCTGCTGGGACGCCCGGGAGCGCGTTCGACTACGATGGGAATCGATACTCGAAGCTAACTACGGTCATCGAGCAACTCCACGGAGACACGCTTCGCAATGTCATGAGGCACGAGATCCTTGCGCCCCTCGAGATGAACAGCACAGTGCTCAATTGCGGGAGCTGCGGAGTCGACTTCTTCCTCAGTCGACTGGAGCCAGCAGCCTGGGAGCATGCGTTTGCGAATGTCTGGCGGAGTGCGGCTACCCCATACCAGTACGACGCTGACTATACCCTTCACGAAGGACCTGCTCCCAGCCATACCAATGCCGCAGCCGGTCTCGTCTCAACGGTCGAGGATCTGGCAAGGCTCGTCGTAGCACTCGATCAGGATGTGCTGCTGCGGGCCGAGACAAGCGATGTAATGTTCACGGCAACAGAACTCAACTCAGGGGAATCTGCTCCATACGGCCTTGGATGGTTCGTTGAAACAGCGTGGGACACGCGACTCATCTGGCACTACGGCTACGGCATGTTCTCGTCGCTCCTTCTCATTGTCCCGGACGAGAACCTCGCGTTGATCGTGTTGGCCAATACGCAGAACCTGAGCCGGCCATTTGATCTTGGGCACGCGGATACCAGCGTGCTGACATCCCCAGTTGCGCTTGCGTTCTTCAAGACGTTCGTCTTGGGACCAAGGCTGGCCGAGCCGCTTCCGGTGATCGACTGGACTGCGACGCGAGATACGGTGATCGACCAGCTCGATCGAATCACGGACCCCAACCTCTGTGCCCTTTTCCGAAGCGAGCTCTGGTCCTACCGGAAGCTCTACGCAGCAGTCGGCCGTCTTGATGTGTCCGACAATCTCTACTCGGTCTACTCCCAGGCCTTCCCAGGAGTACGGCGCACACAACAGGAAGCGGCTCTCGCAGATCCGCCGGACACCCGAATCGTGCTCGACCGAAGCGAAATCACGGACCAGGAACGCACTCGCTGGATCGGCTCATACCATGTGCGAGCAGAAGATGCAGGCTCGGGTCTCCCATCGGACCTGGTGATCCGTGAGGTGGATACCGGCATCGGCCTCTGGTTCGGGACGGACGAGTGCCAGCTCATGGTCATCGAAGATGCAATGACCCTTGGATTCGACAGCAACCCCGGCCTTGCTCTAGAGGCGAGCGAGGGGAACGCTCCGTTCAGCTCGCTCACACTAACGTACGACGGGCATCCACTGATCCTCTACGAGCGCGTCGAGTAGGACGCTGGCATGAGGTTGATCATCATCTCCCTGGAACGTGCTCTCCATTGCGGCGCAGTCGCGGGAGATCGGCAATATGTCCCTGGATCTCCGGCAGTGTCACGGCGACAGGAATTGCCTTAGCTCGTCGAACAACGTTTCCTTCAGCGCCTCTGTTGTGATGCCGAAGTGATTGGCAAATACTTGTTCGAAGTCGCCTGTAGCAACGATTTCGGTGAACATGAGGGCAGTTGCAGGTCGCCAACCAGCTTGAAGTGTGCGCTACGGGACGTGATCTCTCAGGTCGTCGCACCGAACGCAAGGATGCTAGCAAGCGAGATTGCAATGACGAGCAAGCCAGCAATAGCAACTGGGGGATGCAGCTGTCGGAAAGGTAACATCAGGCCTCCTGGCTGTTTGCATGACATCGATGATGGTCTGTCCCTCGAGTGCGCATCATCGCTGAATGGGCTTCCACGATCGCCGCTCGTTGTGATGACGATTTGGTCATACCCTACGATCCGCTCAGAAGAGGCGCGATGTCCCACAGCGCAGGGAGCACTTCGGCCAACCGACGGAACTCCTCGGCGTCAACGTAGTAGTTTGGATCTTGCTTCTCCACCAGTTCAGCGTAGCGTCGATACCCGACCTCGATGCCTTCGTCGCGAAGCACCTCGAACACCGCGAACGCAGCGGACTTGCGCGGCATGTCGTACGGTTCATCGTAGAGGACGGCCAGAACCCGCGAGGCGATGAAGTCGAGCCACTTCACGGCGATCTGGGCTCCCGGCTCCTTCAGGTTCTTGAGCAACGCGATGAAGATCTCGTCCTCCTCGACCCGGAAGATGTGGCTCGCGAATCCGTTGATGCTTCCGGAAAGGTAGTTTCCGCAGACACAGCGGGCTCCGTTTCCGACAGGGATGCACTGCACGGTCCACCCACACTCACTGAAGAACATGTCGCGGTACTCCACTGGCAGGACGGCGGGGTCGTCCAGGGCCGCCGCGAAGCGGTCAAGATCCGAGACCGTCGAGAGTAGATGGCCGTAGCCGAACACGAAGCTCATGTCCAGATAGGGAGAGCTCTGAGGTCCCAGCAAGTAGTCGAAGTGGTAGCCAAGCGCACGCCCGGGAATGATGGCGTCGTTGTCGTCTCCTCGGGTGTGGGTCATGCCAGCAGGCGTGAGGATCCGATCACGTAGCTGGTCAGCGTAGCTGGCTCCTCCGACGCGTTCGATGATGACACCGAGCAGGAAGTAGCCGTAGTTGCTGTATTCCTCGCCCGTGCCCGGTGCAAACACGAGATCGCGACTGGCGACCTCCGCGAGCAGCTCGTCTTGCGTCCAGCGGTGACGTTCAATGTCCTCCAGTTCGTCGATCCGCCATTCTCCCGTAATGCCCGACGTGTGATTCAGCAGATGGGACACCGTGATGTTCGCGCCTTTCGAGGCTGGATAGTCAGGCACAAGGTCTGACAGCTTGTCGTTGAGGCTTAACTTGCCCGACGCGGCCAGCTGGTAGACAAGGAGCGTGGTAAACGGCTTGGTCGCGGATGCGATACGAAACTGGGTGTCCAACGCATTGGGAACACCGCGCTCGATGTCGGCCAAACCGAACGCTCTTGTGTAGACGATCTCGCCGCCGACGGACACGAGAGCGGTTCCCGAAAACTGCTCGTTGGCTTCGATCACCGCCATGATCGCGGAGATCTCGGCTCGCTGGCTGTCCGAGATGTGCGCAGAGAAGGCAACCGAGGAAATGCACAACATAACGCACAAAGAGATGATAGGCGTAAAACGGCTTCGGATACTGGACATGAACTTCCTCCTTTCCTGCAGCTCACTCTTCCGGACGCCTGCGCATCCGGAGATCTGTGTGGAACGCGGGGCAGAAGCGGGGACAGCGTCACGCCTTGAGATCCTCTTGCATCCTTGGTTCTCCCGGCTGGTTGGTCCATGCACCGCAATCGAGCGATCGGATTTTCCTTCTGCGGCCGAAGCCGCCTCATTCGTTTCTCTGCGTGAGTTCCAGCGCGTAGCGAAGCCACGCGTTCGGGTCGAAGTCGTACGATGCAAGCTTCTCGTAGGTCAACGGGTAGTGGACAGGGAGAACGGTTGCAAGCTTTGAGTCCTCGGGGAAGTAGAGGTACTTCGTGCCGGACACGCCGCCATATATGTGTGTGTTGTCGAGCTCCCACCAGATGATCTCTCCGTAGCAGTTCGCGGTTTGGCCGGAGGGTGTCCCAACGAGCGTCGCTCCGGCCAGGTAGAGATACTTCGCGAGTGTGAAGCCCGAGCTGAATGTATGTGCCGTGGTCACAACAAGCACATTCTCCGGGGTATAGAAGCCGGCGTACTCCTTCGATACATACTCGTCGTAGAACGTCGGCGCCATCTGGTACCAGTTGGCGAGGAACGCAGGTGTCCCACACTGCCCCAGCACTTCGGCTTGCTTGGCCGGATCGCAGAAATCGGCGCTGAAATCGTACTCACCGACGGCCATCGGGACCGCGTTTGCCTCAGCATAATCCTCGATCGTCTCGTTTTCGCAGCCTGCGAAGTACAGATCGGAGTAGCGCCGAATCTCCCCACCTCCATTGGCAATATGCTGCGTCTTCGCGGCGAGGAAGACGTCCCGTGGGTAGAGGAAGTTCAGCAGGATATCCGTCATCAGGGAGTTCCCGCCCTCATTCTCTCGCACGTCAACAATCAGCGTCTTGGTTTCCGCTTCCTTCATTGCTACGACGAGATCGCGGAACGACTCGGTTGCCGACCGTTTCGCCGCCAACTCCGCATCTGTGAGATCTCGCGATCCGGCCGCACACCAGATCTCGTAAGCCTCCCGGTACTCGAGCATGTGATCGACCCGCAAGTAGGCGGTCTTCTGCTCTTCGTCCCAGAACGCCCACACAAATCCACCTGTCCCCGATCGTGGGGTGCTAATCGTGGAGGTCGGCCTTGTGACGGACCGCATGCTCCGCGGAAGCGTGTACTCGACCTCGCGGATCTCGCCCGACGTCAATTCCAGCTCCACGCGTACGCGACTCTGGTCCTCCCACTCGGGGAGGAGGTCTTGCATATGCGGCTTGTAGTACAACGATTGCGATGACAGAATGTAGAGTACGAAGTAGTCGTTCTCCGTTCCCTGAACCTGGCGCTGTCGCGCACAGAGCTCGGCGAGAGGCACGCTTTCGACTGAGAGGAGCTTCGCACCAATGAGCTCGGGATCGTCACCGCGCCGAACCGCGGCCACGTAGAGACTCTCCTCGATTACACCGAGAGAAAGCGGCACGCCTCCGGGCATCGTGCTGCTGACGCGGTAGTCCTCCCAGATATCGGTGTGTCCGTCACCCACAAGCGCGATCAACGGCCGCAGCATGCGAACGAAGTCGTCGCGTGGCATTCCGTCTTCGGGGATCGCCTCCAGCACGTCCTGGAACGCGCGATAGAATGCGATCCGGCCGCCGCAGTGGACGAACGGATCCGGATGCGTGTCCTCGATAATCTGCACCAACTGCCTTGCGTCATCGATCAGCTGGTCCTGTGTATATCTCTGCGCAACCGCAGAAGAAGCCCACAGAGCTACCACCATTGTCATCGTGATCCAAGCAATCCGCGTAGCGATACGCCTTCTCGTTCTCCGGATCATTTACCCTCCTGTTGCGAATCCAAAGCCTCATCACGCAGCCAATCGAGCGCCAATAGCAGCTCGGCGTTCGGGTCGAAGCCGTAGGCGGCCAATTCTTCGTACGTCACCTGATGATGCATGGGCAACGTGTGAGCCAGGTCGGATCCGATGGGGAACTCGACGTAGTACATTCGATTGACCTGTCCGTCGATCCCCGAATTCGGCATCACCCATCGATCGGCGTTGCAGAACGAGTTGGCTGCCTGAGCAGACGGTGTTCCAATTAACGTTGCGCCAGCGAGATAGAGAAAGCGGGCCATTGTGAATCCCGAGCTGAACGTCCACGGACTGACGAGAACGATGACATTCCGCGGCTTGTAGTAGGCTTCATAGGCGCCCGACTCGTATTCCTCGCAGAACGTGACGGTTCGCTCGCAGTATCTGTGGTCGATGTACGTGTGCTGCTCTTCGAGGGGCAGATCCTCAAATGGAACGCTTCTTGCTCCCGTGAACAGCGTGAAATCGTAGTCTCCGACCTGCCAAGGGATCTCTCGCCCTTCGTTCAGCGCTTCGAGAGAGCGGTTGTAGGGACTCGTGAAGTAGAGTTCGGACAGTTTCACGATCATCCCTCCCCCATTAGCGGGCGCATGGCCGACAACCTTGTCCAGGACGTCCTTTCCATAGAGGAAGTAGGTGAGGATGTCGGCCATCGTAGAATCGCCCCCGCCGTTCTCGCGTAGATCGATGATCAGCGTTTCCGTCTCCTCCTCGGACATATCGATCGCGAGATCGCGGAACGTCTCCGTGACATACGGCTTCCGTGACGTGGCCATGCCAGCAATCTCGTCGAGTTCGCCGTACTGTGTCATGTCATCGACGCGTAGATAGGCGAACGGCCGCCCCGAGCCGAGAGAGGCGCCCTCCTCAGGTGGGGTCAGGAAGCTGTACGAGAATCCGTACCAAGGCGGATGGGGGACTTGCAGCCGCGTTTCGGGATGGTGAAGCCGGCGCGCGAAGACCGGTAGATCGAACATCAACTCCTCGACCTCGCCCGTCGGGCGCCTCAGCTCGATCGTCAGACTTGCCTCGTCCTCCCATTCGGGGATCAGGTCTCGAAGGTACGGTGCGTACCAGAGCGTGTGACTGGACATCTCCTCGAGCACGTGGTAGTCATTCTCCAGCGGGACCAAGCGCTTCTGTCGTTCGCACAACTCCTCCGCCGGAATCCCCTCGACCGAGACGAGCGTCGACCCTATGTACTCCTTGTCACTCGAACTGACCGCGGACAAGACGTAGAGCAGGTCCTCCACCACCCCGAACCGGAACGGAATCCCTCCCGGCTGCGACTCGTTCACCTGGTAGGACGTCCAGATCTCGGTGTGAGAGTCGCCAATCGCAGCTATGAAGGGCCGAAGAAGCTTGATGAACGCGTCCCGCGACATTCCCTTTTCCGGGATTGCGTGAAGCAGCTCGTAGAGGCGCAGATGGAACGCAATCTTGCCTCCCCCTCGAATGTAGGGATCTGGATGCGCATCTTCGATGACATCAACCAAGTAGCGAACATCCTCGACGAGTTCATCTCGCGTGTAGTTCCGCGCAGCAATGCAGGAGAGCCATGGAACTGCCAGCAGTGCGAGGCCTAGCCAGACGATCTGTGCGATTGGGTGTCTAATCACACGCTTCATTCTGCCTCCTGTTTCGGATTCGAGAGTGCGCTTCGTAGCCAATCGAGCGCCAGCAGGAGCTCGGCGTTCGGATCAAACGCGTACGAAGCGAGCAGGTCGTAGGTCATCTGCACATCGACCGGCCACACGTGTCCGAGTTCGGGGTCGTCAGCGTACGGCTCGTGATAGGACCTCGACATGCACCCATGGACGCCCGTGTTTCCGAGCTTCCACAGCGTGCCGTTGCCGAAGGCGTTCATCGACTGCCCGGAGGGCGTTCCGATCAGCGTCGCGCCGTTGATGTCCAGTGCCCGCATCGTGGTGGACCCGGCGCTGAACGTCTTCGGTGTCACCAGCACGACGACCCGCTCCGGAACGTAGTAGCCTGCGTACGTTCCGGTCATGAACTCCTCGTAGAACGTGGCCGCGTTCCGATAGCCCTCCTCCAAATACGAGATGGGATCAATACTCTCCAGCAGTGCCTGTACCTCGTTTTCCCGACCTCGCGTGTCCTCGGAGAAGTCGTAGTCTCCGACCTGCATCGATACGCCTCCGACTCTCGCATTGACGTCCTCGATGGATTGATCCGGGCAGTTCTCGAAGTGAAGGGCGGAGTACCGCATGACGGAGCCTCCGCTGTGTCTGAGCATGTCGGTTCGGTACGAGATCAACCCGTCATGGCCGTAGAGGAAGTACACGAGGATGTCGGCCATCGTGTCGGTGCCGCCGGAGTTGTATCGGAGATCGATGATCAGTGTGTCGGTTCGTGCTTCGGCCATCGCGACGACCATGTCCCGAAACTCCCCCGTTGCAGATGGGATCGACGCCAGCTGTGCTGGCGTCATCGGCTCGGCGCCGACGGCACGGTTCTCTTCACGGAACTCCCGGAGCATCCCTTGATGATCAATCCGCAGGTAGCAGATGGGATCCTCGAGTTCGGCCACATCCATGAAGCCCCAGCCGAACCCCGCGCTGTTCGCTTCAGGAATCCCGACCGAGCTCGACTGCCCGAGAAGGAGGCTCGACTTCACTGGAAGCTCGAACGTGACCGTCTCGATCTCGCCAGTGGCAAGGTGCAGCTTGACGGTGATTCGGCTGTGATCCGTCCAGTCGGGAAGTAGTTCCGCGAGGTAGGGCGCGTACCAGAGCGACTGATCGGAAAGGCGGAGGAGAACCTCGTAGTCGTTCTCGAGCCCGACAAGCGTCCGTTGCAGGGCCATAAGCTCGGGAAGCGTGCACCCTTGGACCGAGATTAACCGTGCGCCGTGCAGTCGCTCGTCCTTTCGCTTCATGTGCGTCACATAGAGAGAGGTTCCGACGACGCTGAATCTCAGAGGTATCCCTCCTGGGTAGAAGTCGCTCGTGCGATAGGTGCTCCAGATTTGCGTGTGCGCGTCGCCGATCGTCGCAATGAGGGGGCGGAGCAAGCGGACGAACTCTTCTTTCGTCATCCCCTCCTTGGGAATCGCATTCAAGGTAGCATCGACGATCCGATAGAACGCGATCCGTCCGCCGCACCGCAGGAACGGATCCGGATGTGACGCTTCGATGATCGTCGTCAGTTGTCTGACATCCTCGATCAGCTGATCCTGCGAATACGTTGCAGAGAGGACGGGCGTCACGACGGCGACGAGACCGATCGCCAGCAGAACCCCTGCTTGGAAACGTCGATTTCCCATGGGTTCCTCCTTGCCCGACAACCTGCCTCCTGGATTCTCAAACGTCCATCAACCATCGCTCAACCGCGCATCATCGACAGCGGATCTACGGAGGCTATGAACGGTATGGGCGGTTGAAGTAGGACCCGGGATGTGCGTCGCATCCCGGGCCTCTGGCAGAGAGGAGGACGTCTCGCTCTTCGCCCGTCCTTGGGTGGGCGAAGAGCGTGTTTCTCGAGGGCGGCTCTATAACTTGGCGGATTCCAGGTCGACCGGGCAGGTCGGGCCGAGGCCGTTTTCGGTGCCGGCGGCAGGCTCGCCGAAAGAGCAGCGGCTGCAGGCGATCGCGCCGGTGAAGGGTGGCATCGGTGTGATCACCTGATGCGGACACTCCTCAGTGATCGCGCGGAGCCCGTAGCCGTTGTTGCCGTGGCAACCGACATCGTCAAGGTTAATCGTGGCATCTTCCGCGACGAGGATGCCATCGCCCTGGTTGAATCGGATGAGCGAGCTCCGAATGGACACGGTCGCGTTGTCGAGCGCGAACAGGCCGTTCCCCAGACCGCCGGCGATGCCGGTCCAGTCGATCGACAAGCTCGCATGCTCCTGAACGATGACGGCCGCGACGTTTCCCTGTGAGTCTTCGATCGTGCAACGAGTGATCGCCGTCTGGCTCCGTCCGAGAGCACGGAGCGCTGTCTCGTTTCGACGCAGCGTACACATATCGAGAGAGAGCTGAGCCTTCTCGAGAGCCTGGATTCCCGTCTCGCAGTCGGAGATCTCGATGTCCTCAAGCTTACAGACCGTGTTCGCCGACAGTTGGATCCCGATCATTGCCCGGCGCACCGCAAGGTTCTCGAGGCGGACGGCCGCATCCTCGTCAACGCGGATGAATAGGCCGATCTGCTCGCCGACCGGTTCGATGATAACGTCGCCGCCGATTCCACGCAGTGTCAGGCCGATCGAGATGTCGAGTGTCTCCCGGTACACGCCTGGCTCGACTGTGATGACAGCACCCAGCCACGCGCGATCGATGGCCGCTTGGATCGACTCACCCGGCCGGACCCAGATCTCGACCTCCCACTCCTGGAGGATCTCCTGGAAGTCGGCGTACGCGCTGGACAGGAAGACGAGCGTGGTGAGAAACGCATCAGTCTGCTCCGCGTCGGTCAGGCCGCCGTCGAGCACCGCGAGCATCGGCGTTGTGGCCAGCCGGATCATACTGAGGTAGTTGTCCAGCCCCACCCTAGCACTCTCGCCTCGTTCCTCCGGGGTCGAGGCGAGTTGTCCCAAGTGAACACCGAGTCCGATTGGGAGGACGAGCGACTCGCCAGCGGACGAATCGTAGTGCTCACCGTTCACGCCCTCGAGCAGATTGACGAGCGCCTGCGCACTGACCTGTCGGTCCTCGGAGCTGACGCTGTGCAAGCCCATCAAGGCCATGTTCACCCCTTGCCGGAGCGGTACCATCGCCTGCGAGAGGATTTCCCCCCTGTCTCGAGTGTCCGGCTCCGCTCCGGTGGCCACCGCCAGAAGAGCGACAGCGCCGAGGACGAAAAGGACCTCGAGTCTTCGATGCTTACTGTTCATGGGAACCTCCTTCTCCTGCACCGTGCCACCGGTCCGTCTGAATGACCATCAACCGGCACTCAACTTCTTCTCATTCGCCATAGGAACCAATCGGTACCCGAATCCTTTCACGTTTTCGATCAGCGCTTTCGGACAAGGATGTACGGCGATGAACTTGCGTCGCAGTAGGTAGATGTGCTGCTTCACGTCCGACGAGGCAGCGTACGGCGAATCGCTCCAGATCGCGCGCAGCAACTCGTCATCGGAAAAGACGGTCCCCGGGCTTCGCGCAAACACGCTGAGTAGCTCAAACAGCTTCGGCGTCAGGTCGACCGGCCGCCCGTCAAACCGCACGACGCAGCTGCGCCGATCGATCTCGAGTGGCCCGCAGCACAACACCGAATCGTCGCTCCCAACCGCTCGTTCACCTCTCCGTGTGTGCCAGACCCCAAGGGCAATCCCACCGACGCATGTCAGCCAACATCCCAGTGCGACGGAGCCCGCAATCACCGCACGACGCCACACGCGGTCAGCCGCGTACTCATCGGAGAAGCCGATTCGGAAGAACCCGATCGCAGTGTCCGGGTAGCCGGCGAATGCAATCGGCGCGAGTACCTCTACGGCACCGCTACGCTGCTGCGCCCTGACACCCGACGGAGGCTTGGCCGCCGGGTCGATCGCCTCGACGACAATCCCTTCATCCGCACCGCTTGCAATGCTCTCTCCGCGGACCACGACATCGATGTACTTCCCGCTCCCCATCAGCAGAAGCTTCGATGCTGCATCGAGTGACCGAAGGTCGTCGCGCACGATCCACTCCTCGGCCGATGCCTCGAAGGCCGCCGCCCGCCTCAGACAGCTTGTTCGCAGCGTCTGCCAGACGCCCGTGCCGTAACGACTTACGTCGCGAACCGCGAAGAGACAGGCGAACGCCAGGAAAATCACACCGAGAAACACGGGAAGGCCCCACCGCCTGAGCCACGTCATCACGTCCCCGACTGTAGGAGCGACGCCTCGCCAGTGCAAGAGTTGATTGCTGTTTGAGGCGCAATTGAGACTCGTGTACTTGGTGTTACAACTCGGGATGCACGAGATGGAAGCCCGTCGCATCCTGATACCACTTGGCAACGGCAAGGAGCTCAGCTTCCCCGAACAACTTGCCGACAAAAGAGATAGTGACAGGCCTTCCCCAGCTGAGGAACCCGCAGGGGATGACAACGTACGGTTGTCCGGTCAGGTTGGTGTCCCACTGGCTCGTCCACGTGATCTCGATGTATGCATCGATGCCTTCCATCACGTCTTGCATCCGCTCCATCACTAGGGTTCGGCACCGGCTCGCCTGCAGATACTCGACGGCCGGGATGAAATGGCTCTCCTTCCAGTATCTCGGCCAGTTCGTCTCCAACTCGTCCAGCAACGGCATGTCTTCCCCGCGGAAGAGGGCATCGTTGGCGGCCGCGTTTTCGCACATCATCATGATCCCCGCCGCGTGGCTGCATGGATTGTGCACGTTCTGCCCCTCGCCGAAGTCCAACGGCACGAGTTCGAGACCGGCCTCTCGGAAGACATCGAGGACCTTGAAGCTGGCACGACGGACTTCGGCTCTGAATGCAGGATCGCCATCCATCAGCTCGCCTTCGAAGAATCTCGTACGGTAGCCAAGCCGAAGCGTTCGGATGTCGAAGTCCGGATCCCAATTGAACGGAAGGTCAATGATCGTGTTGTCCTTCCCATCCGGGCCGTAGATTGCGTTGAAGGCGATCGCGCAGCCCTCCGCGGAACGGCACATCGGTGTCACTTTGTCAAAGCTCCACGATGTCGACATCATGCCAATCCTGCTGATGCGCCCAAACGTTGGTCGCAACCCGGAAACCCCGTTGGCATCGCACGGAGAGATCATCGATCCGGCGGATTCAGTGCCAATGGAGAAGCCGACGCACCCGGCAGCCGTCGCCGAACCAGGCCCCGCTGACGATCCGCCAGCGCCCCACGTGGGGTTCCACGCGTTTCGCGTCATGCCCTCGTACCATCGATCCCCCGTTGCGAGGGTCCCCGTCGCGAGCTTCGCGACCAGCACGGCACCTGCTTCTCGCAGCATCTCGACAACGGAAGCGTCTTGGTCAAAGATTCGGTCCTTGAAGGGTTCGGCCCCCCACGTGGTTGGGTATCCTGCGACCGAGAAGAGGTCCTTGATTCCGTAGGGGATCCCGTGGAGCGGTCCCCGATACCTGCCGGCCTGGATCTCCGCGTCTGCCTGGGCGGCCTGCTCGAGGGCCAGATTCTCCGTGATGGTGACAGCGAAGAAGTACGTGGGGTTGTACCGCTTGAGCCGATCGAGGTACATGAGCGTCAGCTCCGTGGACGTCGCTTGCCCGGAGCGAATCAGCTTCGACAGCTCGGGAATCGTGAAGAAGGCTGCATCTTCGAGATTCGCCGGCCGCTCGACGTCCACATCGCTGTACCGGAAAGGCTTCCGCTCGGTCGGGAAGGTCATCCCTGCTGGAATGGGGTTGAACACCACGGACGGGACGATCGATTCCTCGAACGGGAAGGCCCGAAGTTCTGCGTAGTCCTCGCGGTACTCGGTCAGCCCGTCGATGATCTCGACTCGGTCTGCGCTGCTCAGTTCGAGCCCAAGGAGGGCTTCGGCCGCGGCGATCATCTCGGGGGTGATCTCTTCTTCGCTCGCGGCGGCCAATCTCACCGTAAGTCCCAGCAGGACCGTGATCGCGACGACCGGGATAAGGATGCGTCCGATCGTTCTTGTTCTGGAACTGTTCATGGTTCGACTCCTCCTCTTGATGCGTTGCTGGAGCGGGGCGACCGGACAGCCTGACGGAAGCATGTCCGGAGCATGGTGACAGGCTCTCACGGGCACCGTCATATGGACATCAATCCGGGCTCAACTTCATCTCGTTTCCGCCGAGTCCAGCGGATGTGTGCGTTGTGCTCCCGGGATGCCTCAGTGCCTTCCAGCCAAGCAGAGAGCATGGTGGGTGGGAATGACAGGTGCCGCTCGGAGTTCCGGGCGGGGCGAGGTTCGGGGGGAGAGTTCCAGAGACGCAATTCCCAACTCCACTTCGGAATTGGGCAGTCGAGCATAGCAATGCTATAAAAAGGAGCCTCTCCTACCGGTAGGTACAGTACGCTGCTGGCACAACGACACGGCGGCGGAAGCCGCAAGAAGGCGCACGATGCAATGGTCCGCGTTCGATTCCCATGAGCAGTCTTCGGGGTCTATCATGTGAGCCACACCCCCCGTCGCAAGCAGTCTAGGACAACGGAGATGCTTCCGTCTCCGTGAGAAATCCAATGGTAGCCCAATACTCCTGCGACGCCATCAGGATCCATCGATCCTTCCCGGAGCGGAGTCAGACACCTAACCCTCGGAACCCGATATCGCTTCTGGCTTGTAGAGCTGATGCTCATTCTCGCACGGACGACCGTGGGCGAGCAGATGCCATTGCTGTGCACAAAGCCGTATTGAGATCCTACGTCACTCCCGCTTGTCTAGCTCTCCGCCTTCTTCAGACGCGAGGAAGCAAAGGTATTGCGGCCTACACGGATCGCAGTTCAGGACTGCCCCATTGCTTGCCACTAGATTGTTCACGCCGGCGATGTAGCCGGTGAAACCTACGATTTCACCGTTTGGCCCAACGACTGACACCCCATATTGCTTGCAGTCCCGAATTGTGTTCGCTTCCAACATGGCATAAGGGGAACCCCAAAGGATTACGCCCGTGAAGTTGCGCTCTACCGTACAAGCCGTCATCTCAAGACGAGTCTCGTTCCTGGCGTCGATCCCTGCCGAAGGATGATCCGAGATCGTGCAGTGGGCAAGCGTCGCCTGAGCTGTGTCCCAGAGCCAGACACCTACGCGGCCATTTCCCGAGATTACGGAACTTGAGATGTCCGCGTGGGCTGTAGTTCTGAGCACAACGCCCTCGTTGGCGTTTCCAGAGATCGTGCAGCCGTTGAGGACCGCCTGGGCCTCATCGCCAAGGATGATCCCCTCGGTGTAGTAGCTTCCCTTCTCAGCGTACTCAAGCCCATTCTCCGTGACATCGCAATCGTTGAGCGTTGCTTGGCACGAATCCATCAGCGAGACGCCGTTCCCTTTGTTGTCTGCGACTACGGAGGAAGAGATGGTTGCCTGAGCTGAGCCTGCCAAGTAGACCCCGTACCTGCCGTTCTCCGAGACCGTCGAATCCGAAATAGTCGCCTCAGCCGTGAATGCGAATCCGATACCCGCGTTCCCGTTGCCGGAGAGAGTGCAGTTCGCAATGGTCGCCTGGGCCGAGTGAATGCCATTGATCCCCTCACCGTTCTCCGAGATGGTGCAATTCTGAATGTTGCCCTTGGATTCATCCAGGAGGAACACGCCGATGCCGTTTCCCTGGACTTCGCAGTCTGAAACAGCTGCGTGAATTTCGGTGGCAATCCAGATCCCCGCACGCCCTGCTCCCGTGATCGTGAGCCCCTCGATCTGAACGTGCATCTCTGCAGATTGCTCCGCATCGAGGCAGTAGATAGCCAAGGCATCGGGAGCGCTTCCACTCCCGTGAATGATGGTCCTTCCAGAACCCTCACCCCTCACCGTGAGAGCCTTTTCGATCACAAGATCCTCTTCCCACTCGCCCTCACTCACGCAGATCACAGCTCCCTCGGGCGCCGCATCAATCGCTGCCTGGATCGATTGGCCGGGGTGCACGCTCACCGTGCATTCAAGGCCTTCTTGACCGCAGACAGCGACGGTGGCAACCCATAGCATCAACAGAAATAATGAAACGCCACTTGTTTTGCTTGGCATAGACTCCCCTTTCTGGGCTGGAGTTGTGCAGTTTCTTGGACACTATAGCACTTGGCCTCTGCGCGATGCCAACGAGCACGGACTCCTGACCTCAAGCTCCGGAATGGCTATCAGGTTGCACGATAGAATCATATAGATGGGATCTACCATTGGATTTTGTACGGAGACGGGAACACCCCCGTTGATGTAGACTAACCGCGACGGGGGTGTGGCTCATGGGGTCGGCGGTCTCTGACCGCTCGCTTCTGAAATGCCGCCCCC